>ERZ773186.3151-NODE-3151-length-11323-cov-3.528843_pt1 | contig 11323 bp, 8 predicted proteins | sample MGYA00581000_ERZ773186 | MGnify/ENA primary metagenome ERZ773186 (study PRJEB29015, sample SAMEA2737752) | human gut metagenome | biome: human gut; feature: human-associated habitat; material: faeces | place: China | collected 2012 ... | reverse complement strand
TTGATTGTGGATAAGATTGTTAATAATAATATTGTGATAGCGAAAGATTTTCGTGGTCGGGAAGTAGTTGCCATAGGGAAAGGAGTCGGGTTTCGTAAACGTAAGAATGAAGCGGTTCACAGATCTGAGATCATGAAGACATATGTGCTGTTGGACAAAGTTGACAGCGGTGTGCTTACGTTGTTTGAGGAAATACAATTTGAAGTTATTGAAACTTCGCAAAAAATTATTGATTATGCTCAGGAAAAGTTGAACGTTAAATTTAATGTAAATTTGTTAATGAGTCTGTCGGATCATATTAACTTTGCATTAATCCAATACCGGCAGGGAAATCACGTACCCAAACTGGTGAATGAGGAAGTAAAGCGTTTTTATAAAGAAGAATATCATATTGGTGAAATTGCCGTCCAAATGATTAATGAAAGATTTCAGATTCTTTTTCCAAAAGACGAAGCAACGGCTATAGCGTTTCATTTGATTACGGCAACAGAGAACAAGTCGAATCATCAGATGATGATTATCATGAAGGCTGTTTCGGATATTGTAAAAATTGTAGAAGACTATCTGAATGTCTCTTTACATGAAGATACCATGGCTTATTCGAGATTTGTTATTCATCTAAAATTTTTGTTTAAAACTGTTTTGTCAAAGCAGAATGTACCGGAAGTTGCAGGGATGGATTTCATTTTTACTCAGATTAAATCAGAATATAAAAATGTTATAGAGTGTGTGAAGAAAATCGCAGATTATATTATGGAAAAATTTAATTACCGATGTACAGACGGGGACTGCATTTATCTTATGTTACATGTTGTACGATTATATGAAACTACATTGAATTGAATGGAGGATGTGCTATGTCAAAAATTGATTATCAGGATTTATCTGCAAAAATTATGGACAATATCGGCGGAGTAAAAAATGTAAAAACAGTTACGCATTGTGTGACGCGATTGAGGTTTTATTTGCATGATAGAAATATAGCGGAAGATAGCGAAATAAAAAAACTGCCGGGAGTCCTTGGAGTAGTATATGGGAATGGACAATATCAGATTATATTGGGAGAGCATTTATTTAATGTTTACGATAATATCGTAAAAAATTATTCTGTAGAAACAGAGGATGCTATTGATGAAAATCTCGATGAAGATTTAGTGCAAAGCAGTGAAAAGAAGAACTTTAAATATTATTTCAGCAAAGTGATCTTGTTTATGGGACAGGCAATGACTCCGTTTATTACTGTTGTTTACGGAGCCGGAATGTTAAGAGTTGTGCTTTCTCTGGTCAGCTACTTTGCGCCGGCTGCTGCGGAGAGTTCTACATATCAGTTGTTTGATTTTATGTCGCAGGCTCCGTTTTATTTTATGCCGATTCTGGTAGCTTATGGAACATCAAAAGTATTGAAAGCAAACCCCGCTTTTTCAATCGCTATGGCAGCGGCGCTTTTATACCCGAATTTTATCGCTATGATGGAAGCCGGAGAAGCAGTGACAATGATGAAACTTCCGGTTTATTTAACGACATACGGAAGTACGTTGCTTCCGGGAATTTTCTCGGCAATACTGGTAGCCTATCTTGAAAAATTATTTTATAAAATCATACCGGGAATGTTGCGGTCTGTATTTGCACCTTTATGTGTTTTCCTGATCGGATATCCGTTGACAGTTCTCGTACTTGGTCCTGCAGGCGCTGTTGTTGGATCATGGATTGTAAAAGCAATCGTATTTATACAGGCTCATGTGGGAGGATTTGCGCCTGGAATTATTGCGGCAACGCATCCGTTTTTGGTAATGATGGGAGTTAATATGTTGATGGTTGCACCGATGACAGAACTTCTGACGAGGGTAGGAAGTGATAATGTATTCCGCCCGGGATGGATTTTGCATAATATTTCAGAAGGCGGCGCATGTTTTGCAGTAGCTGCCAGAACAAAAGATAAAGATATGCGTATGGCAGCATTGTCCGCAGGGATAGGTGCGATTGTATCAGGAGTTTCAGAGCCTGCTTTATATGGTGTGAATTTGAGACTTCGTAAGCCCATGATCGGACTTGTACTTGGTGGTTTTATCGGTGGATCAGTTGCAGGGTTTATGGGTGCAAAAGCGTTTAGCATGGGATATTCAAGTATATTGGGCGTTGTCATTTTTGAAAAAACGATTGCTGCAATTATAGCAGGTGTAATCGTTTCGTTTCTTGTATCATTTATTGTTACATTTGTTTTATTTAACGGAAAGGAAACAAAGTGATATGTTAGGATTTGGAAAAAGAAAATCTGTTTCACCAGGAAATATTGCAGCCGTTGTCAGTGGACAGATTATCCCCATTGAAAAAGTAAAAGACGAAGCGTTCGCGAAAAAAATGATGGGAGACGGTGTAGCGATTGTTCCGTCAGATGATTATATCGTATCTCCCTGTGATGGAACAGTGTCTATGTTGTATCCGACGCTTCATGCTTTTGCCGTTACAAGTGAAGACGGAATGGACATTTTAATTCATATAGGAATTGATACTGTGAAATTAAAAGGAAAAGGATTTCGGAGTTTTGTAAAGCAAGGGCAGAAAGTTCATGTCGGAGAGCGGATCATAAGAGTGGATTCTTATGACATGAAGAATAAGGGGATAGATCTGACAACTATGATACTGTTCCCTTCAGCCGATAAAAAGATAGCTGTAAAAAAAGAAGGCTATGCAGATCAGGGGAAAACAATAGTTGCATCCTATTCTGTATAAGAAATAAAAATAAAACAAGAAGAAAAGGAGATTTAGATTATGCAGAAATTCAGTAAAGACAGAAAAGTTATGGATAGTTTTCCGGAAGATTTTTTATGGGGAGGGGCTACTGCGGCAAATCAGTATGAGGGAGCATATCTTGAAAATGGAAAATTGCCATCGGTTGCGGATGTTCAGCCACATGGTGTATTTGGATATCCGGATCGCAATGCTAAATTTTATCCGACTCATGAAGGTATTGATTTTTATCATCATTATAAAGAAGATATTGCCGAGTTTGGGGAAATGGGATTCAAAGTATATCGTACAAGTATAGCGTGGACGAGGCTGTTTCCTACAGGGGAGGAAGACCAGCCAAATGAAAAAGGAATGGAATTTTATGACAAGATGTTCTATGAATTGAAGAAAAACGGAATGGAAATTATGATTACGATTTCTCATTACGAAATGCCGCTGAATCTGGCTGACAAATATGGCGGATGGAAGGATCGCCGGATGATTGATTTTTATGTACGTTTTGTTAAAGCTATGGTAAAGCGGTGGAAAGGTGTAGTTAAGTATTGGCTAACATTTAATGAAATCGGAAACAATATACATAAAATGGAGTGGATGACTGCAGGAATCGACCCATTGAACGATACACTTCAGGATGTTTATCAGGCGTCACATTATCAATTCGTAGCAAGTGCTCTGGCTGTCAAAGCAATTCATGAAATCGATCCACAGGCAAAAGTGGGATCTGTGATTGAATATAAGACAATATATCCGATGAGTTGTGATCCAAAGGATTCTCTGGTAGTATGCAGAGAAAAGCAAAGAGGTTACTTTTTCTCGGATGTCCAGGTGCGTGGAAAGTATCCGGGATATGCATGGGAGTATTTTAAAGATAATGATATTAACATTGAATATACGGATGAGGATATGGAACTCATTGCAAAATATCCTGTGGATTTCTTGAGCTTTACTTATTATCGTTCACGAATTGCATCGAAGGATTATGTGGAATCCGTCCAAAAAGAGACAAATAAATCGGATAAGGAAGTAGAAGGCGATACATCATATAGAGGAGATGATAATATCGTCAATACAGGAAAAACGAACCCATACCTGAAAATAACGCCATCCGGCTGGTCGATAGATCCGGATGGACTGTTCCTGGCATTAGAAGATCTTTATAGCAGATATCAGGTTCCGATTTTCATTGCTGAGAATGGTCTTGGCGTAAAAGAAGAATTAGTTGACGGGACAGTTGATGATACATACCGAATGGAATTTTTAAGAGATCATATTATTTCTATGAAAAAGGCGATTAGAAACGGAGTGGATTTATTCGGATATGCGTGGTGGGGACCGATAGATCTTGTATCAAACGGTTCAGGTCAGATGTCTAAACGCTATGGATTTATCTATGTAGATAGAAACGATGCCGGAGAAGGAACTCTGAAACGATATAGAAAAAAATCTTTCTATTGGTACAAAAAAGTAATCGAATCAAACGGAGAAGACTTAAGTATTTAAGATCGGAAAATAAAGATGCAGATTTGGCAATGGGAACATTACCGGGAGTATAAGATTTAGTCTGTACCGGGGATGATTTACACATTAGTAACCGTAAAAATTATTCTACTTTTCGTAAGTAGAAAAAATTTTCCTGTGGCGTATGATGTGACTATAGGAGGTACGAATAGATGAGTCAACATGTTACAGGAGCAGTGATTAAGGCGCTTCGCGAGAAATGTCATTATACACAGGCAGGGCTTGCGATCCATTGATTGTCAGACCTGTACTGGCTGGAGTTTGTGAGATTATTTAATTGCATTACATAAAAATGTGTGAATGCACATTGTGCTTGCATCTGCAATCGGCGCACCGACCAACCCTTCAAAGATTGCCAATACCTTTGCCAGTGAGCGCCAGATGACTTATGCTAATAAAACCATCTCCAAGCATATCGACCATTTGACAGATGCCTTTTTGATTTCCAAGGCAAGCCGATACGATATTAAGGGCAGAAAGTATATCGGTGCAAATCTGAAATACTACTTTACTGATCTGGGACTGAGAAATGCACGTCTGAATTTCAGACAGCAGGAGCCTACTCATATCATGGAGAACATTGTTTATAACGAGCTGTTGATCCGTGGTTACAAATTTCCTTTTGAACGCAGATAGTTTGGAGTTTTAGTCGAAATACTGTACAGAACAGGCAGTATCGATTATCGGCGGTGCGGATGGCCCGACAAGTATTTTTATTCGGCAGTGGTCTGCGCTTTGAGTGATCTGTGACTTGACAAAGTAAATGATTGTGTTTAAACTCTAGTTAATAAACAGAGAGGGCGCTATTGCGTAAGGTGGGAAAATGATTAACAGATAATTTATTTTAAGTAAAACGCAAAATTGTGATTGGTTGCTGCAAGAGTCAGCTCCTTTTGTGTACGCTTAAATTAGATTATCTTCCACCGTATTTGTTATATGAATTGACGGATATTTTGCGTCAATGTATCTGAACATGGTGATGAGAGGCTTTTTTGCGTATGCAAAAAAGCCTTTTTGATGTCGACAAGACAAAGTCAGGACCTGTCCGGGATCTTGCCGGCCGCTTCCGGTGATTCTGTGCGGCAGATAGATTGTAAAACGGAGGAGGAATTTATTATGTCGATGATCCGTGTTGAAAATATTACGTTTTCATATCCTTCAAGTTTTGATCCTGTTTTTGAAAATGTGAGTTTTCAGATTGATACAGAATGGAAACTCGGACTTGTAGGAAGAAACGGAAGAGGAAAAACAACTTTGCTGAAACTTCTTCTTGGAGAGTATGAGTATAGAGGAAAAATAACAGGCGCTGTTACGTTTGATTATTTTCCATTTCCTGTTTCGGATAAAACGCAGATGACAGAAGATATTTTGCGTCAAGTATGTCAGAATGCCCGGCAATGGGAATTAATAAGAGAGCTGTCCTACCTTGGAATAGAGTCTGAAGTGTTATGGAGGCCGTTTGAAACAATGTCAAACGGGGAGCAGACGAAGGCGCTTCTTGCGGCGCTCTTTTTAAAAGAAGAGCATTTTCTGTTGATCGATGAACCTACAAATCATTTAGATGTGGAAGGGCGCAGACAGATGGCAGATTATCTGAAAAGGAAAAGGGGATTTATCCTTGTTTCACATGACCGTTATCTTCTGGACGAGTGTGTGGATCACATTTTGTCATTAAACAGATCAAATATAGAAATACAAAGCGGAAATTTTTCTTCTTGGATGGAGAACTTTAAGAAGAGGCAGAATTTTGAGATAAACAGAAATGAAAGTTTGAAGAAAGATATTCGTCGGATGAAAGAATCTGCAAGGCAGGCAAAAGTATGGTCTGATAAGGTGGAGTCGTCAAAGAGAGGCGCGGCGGATAAAGGGTATGTAGGGCATAAAGCGGCAAAGATGATGAAAAGATCTAAAAATGCCGAGGCAAGAAAAGAAAGAGCAGCCGAAGAAAAATCAAAACTGCTTAATAATGCAGAATATGCAGAAATGTTGAAAATAACTCCGCTTATGTATCATAGTGAAAAACTGGTATCTTTTTCTGATGTAGCGGTTATTTATGAAGGAAATCAAGTGTGTGATGCGGTTACATTTCAGATATGCCGGGGTGAGCGTATTCTTATTCAAGGAAAAAACGGAAGCGGAAAAAGCAGTTTATTGAAATTGCTTTTAAAATATCCGATCGAACATACCGGAACTGTTACGAGTGGATCAGGACTTGTCATTTCTTATGTTCCGCAGGATACGTCACATTTAAAAGGAACATTGACCGAGTTTGCTAAGGTTCATAAAATAGATGAAAGTCTGTTTAAAGCGATATTGAGGAAAATGGATTTTGAACGTGTGCAGTTTGAAAAGGATATGAAAGATTTTTCGGCAGGGCAGAAGAAGAAAGTATTGATTGCCAAAAGTCTTTGTGAACCGGCGCATTTATATGTATGGGATGAACCGTTAAACTATATCGATGTGTATTCAAGAATCCAGATCGAGCAGCTGATCAGGCAGTTTTCTCCTGCAATGCTTCTCGTGGAGCATGATGTTACTTTTCAAAAGGAGATTGATGCTAAAGTGATTACATTGTGAAAATGAAAGGCCATTAAATAACTGCATATCCATCGTAATTCGTTTTTATATCGAATCAATAAAATTGAAGAGATTACCGGCGTCGATCTGCGGGAATATCATACGTTTATACATCTTGCGATCAATATTTACATAGAGGAGATATAGAGAAAAATATTCACCCTATTTTTCACAGGGGCGATAGACATCGAATATAAAAACAGCTATAATTTTTACAGCGATGGGAAGGAGAAGAAGGTAATGACGGAAAAAGAAAAAATGCAGTCTCAAAAACTATATGATGCAAATTATGACTCTGAATTGGAAAGGGAAAGAATAGAGTGTAAGGCGTTATGTCAGGAATATAATCATCTGCCGATAAAAGAGACGGAAAAAAGAAGTCGGTTAATAAAAAAGATCCTGGGAAAAACGGGAGAAAAAATTCACATTGAACCTGACTTTTGGTGCGATTACGGATATTGTATATCGGCAGGTGAAAACTTTTATGCAAATCACGGATTGGTTGTGCTTGATGCAGGCGGAGTTTCTTTCGGGGATAATGTGTTCGTTGCTCCGAATTGCGGATTCCATACATCGGGACATCCGATTGATTTCGAGAGGAGGAATCGGGGTCTGGAATATGCATATCCAATTAAAGTAGGAAATAACGTATGGTTTGGCGCAGGTGTACAGGTGATGCCCGGAGTAACGATAGGAAGCAACGTAGTGATCGGCGCAGGAAGCGTAGTCGTGAAAGATATTCCTTCGGACAGCGTGGCTGTAGGAAATCCATGTAAGGTGATCCGTCCGATTACGGAAGAAGATAAAAAGAAATGTTGGGACAGAACGTAAGTACAGTCATAGAGTGTAAGCATAGTGTACAAATGCGGAAGTCCAAGTGTAAAGTGTAAATAGAAATCAGACATAAGTTAAAAAATGCTCCTCATCAAACAGATTTTTATGATAAGAACTGTTTAATGGGGAGCATAATTAAATGTCCAAATGTAAAGTCAGACAATAAAAGTAAATTTATCACCGATACATAACTGCTGACATAAGTTTGTAATCGTGTTCTCAACATCGTGGATCGTGCTTTTGATCCGAAGAAGCGGATAACCTTTATTAATATTAAGCGCCTTTGCTTCCTGAGGAGAAGCGAAGATGATATCTAAAGTTTTTCGTGAGTGATCTAAAATAATATTATGTTTTTTCAGAACTTCAAACAAAGAAGTATCGTTTAAGTCTTCGCCGAACAGGAAGGAAAATGATTCGGGAAATTTGTTGAGTTCGATAATTACCGGCTCATCATCCATATATCTGATTCTTTCCAATACAAGTATTTTCTCTCCGGGTTTTAAAGACATTTCTTTTATTTCACGTTCGGAAGGCTCTTCTAATGCGATTTTGATCGTTTTTGCTCCGGCAGTGGCGTTCATCATACGGCACATATCAGTAAAGCTGATGACTTCCGTTATACTGCGGTGGAGCTTCTTTTCTGCGACAAAAGTTCCTTTTCCTGATTTGCGGTCGAGATATCCTAATTCGGATAATCCGGCAAGCGCTTTCCGAACAGTAACTCTGCTTACATGGTAAGTTTCGCTTAGTTCGTTTTCTGTGGGGAGGCGGCTTCCGGCAGGGCGTTCGCCTGTCTCGATCTCATGCTGAAGCTTTTCTTCTAATTGTTTGTATAGTGGCGTTGCAATCGTATTATTTAATTCCATAAACAACCTCCCGTATAAAGTATTACTGTTCACATTATAATACATTTGCATAAAAATGTATATAATAAATAGAAAATAAATTATATATTGACAATAAGTATTATATTGTATTACACTCTGGTTAGAAACAAAGAAATACACAACAAGAAGGAGATGTAATACAATGTCATATGTAAGTACAGATATTAAGAAAATCATTGCGGAAATTATCGAAAACAAAAAAGAAAAAGGCGGAGTAAAAAATATTTATTTCGTAGGATGCGGAGGTTCTCTGGGAGCGCTTTATCCGGCAAAGACATTTATGGAAAGAGAGGCGCAGGTACTTCGTTCAGCATGGATCAACAGTAACGAGTTTGTTCATAGTACACCGAAGGATTTCGGAGAAAACTCAATCATATGTCTGGCATGTCATAAAGGAAATACACCTGAGACGATTCAGGCGGCAAAACTCGGAAAAGAAAAAGGCGCCGCAGTTATTATCCTTACATGGCTTGAAGAATCTGAGATCATTGAGTTCGGAGATTACATTATTCGTTATACATTTGATGCAAGTTTGGATCACCTTGCGGGAGACATCGATTATGCAGGAGAAAAAACACAGTGCGCGCTGCTCGTAGCTGTTGAACTGTTAGCGCAGACAGAAGGCTATGAGAACTATGAAAAGTTTTATGAAGGACTTGGCATGATCAGCAACATTATTAAAAATGCCCGCAAACATGTAGCAGAAAGAGCGGAAGCTTTTGCAGAAGAATATAAGAATGATTCGGTAATCTACACAATGGGAAGCGGCGCTTCTTACGGAGCTGCTTATATGGAAAGTATCTGTATTTTTATGGAAATGCAGTGGCTTGATTCAAGCAGCATTCATACAGGAGAGTATTTCCACGGTCCATTTGAGATCACAGATGCAAACCGCCCGTTTATGATCCAGATTTCAGAAGGAACAACGAGAGAATTAGATGAAAGAGCTCTTACATTCCTTAAGAAATACGCAAAACGTATTGAAGTTCTCGACGCAAAAGAACTGGGACTGTCAACAATCGACGCATCTGTTGTCGATTACTTTAATCATGCTTTGTTTAACAATGTATACCCGATCTACAACCATGCTCTTGCGACAAAACGTGAGCACCCGCTTGCAACACGCCGCTATATGTGGAAAGTAGAGTATTAAAAACGGATATAAAAACAAATTATTTATGACCAATTAAGCGATATAACTTATTTTATAAAAGGAGTCTGCACAGTGTGCGGGCTTCTTTTAAATTGGGCGAATAGTAATGCTTATGGTATGAAAAAAATTGGAAAATATAGGTAATACATATAAATAATACAAAATAATAGAAATACAGCATCATGCACAAAAATGTAATTAATATTCATATAAAATACACAAAGTTGCAAAAATAAATTGACAAAACAACAAAACAAATATACTATTGTATCAGATACAAAACAATACAGAACGATACAAAAGAATACAATGCACTGGATTGGTTTGTAGAGTTAAAGAATATGCGCATAGTTCTTTAAAAGGAAAACTCAAAATGAGGGTAAACTAAAGAGTGATTTAGGAGGTTAGCTTATGTTTTGGATAGAATTGATTATCGTTTTGGCGATCATTTTTATCGGAGTTCGTGTGGGAGGTACGTTCCTTGCGATGGCAGGAGGAATCGGAATGTTTATTATGACATTTATTCTCCATGTTACTCCTTCTGATCCGCCGATCACAGTAATTTTGATCATGATAGCAGTTATTTGTGCGGCGGCAACAATGCAGGCTTGCGGAGGTTTGGATTACCTCGTCCGCATAGCGGAGAAAATCCTGAGAAAGAACCCGAAAATGATTACGGTACTGGCTCCGGTTGTAGCATATATCTTTACATTTATGTGTGGTACAGGTCATATCGTTTACAGTCTTCTTCCGGTTATCAACGAAATTGCCATTGAGACAGGCGTTCGTCCGGAAAGACCGATTTCCGCATCGATCGTTTCTTCACAGCAGGCGATCACAGCGTGTCCGATTTCAGCGGCAACAGTCGGAATCCTCGCTTTCATGGCAGAGGCAACAAATTATACGAAAGTAAATATCTTCACATTACTTATTGTTTGTGTTCCGGCTACATTGATCGGAACAGTCATTGCGGCAATCGCAGTAATTAAGAAAGGCAAAGAGCTTGCAGATGATCCTGAATTTCAGGCTCGTGTTGAGGCAGGATTGATCGAGGATTTCTCCAAGAAAGTAAAAGAAGAGAAAAAAGTCAGCAAAGAAGCAAAAATTTCCGTTACGATCTTCCTCATTGCCATGGTGGGAATCGTTCTTCTCGGCGCAGTCAGCGGTTTAGTTCCGACGCTGGCAGACGGAAGCAAACTTCCGCTTACGACAGTAATCGAAATCTTTATGCTCGTAGCTGCGGCGGCTATGATCCTTCTTACAAAACTGGACAGCAACAAAGTTCTTGATCAGCCGGTATTTAGAACAGGTATGTTTGCGGTTGTTCTGGCGTTTGGTCTGTGCTGGCTTGTAAATACATTTATCGGAGATCAGTCGTCATTTATTACAGACAATATGTCGGCGCTGACAAATAAGTATCCGTGGATTTTCATTGTAGCGGTATTTATCGTAGGTGCGATCACAACGAGTCAGTCTTCGACAACAATGATCATGATTCCGATCGGAATCGCTTTAGGACTTCCGGCAAACGTAATCGTGGCAGGTTGGATCGCATGTTCATCTAACTATTTTATTCCGGCTTCGGGACAGTGTGTTGCAGCTCTTG
>ERZ773186.3139-NODE-3139-length-11366-cov-241.964194_pt1 | contig 11366 bp, 10 predicted proteins | sample MGYA00581000_ERZ773186 | MGnify/ENA primary metagenome ERZ773186 (study PRJEB29015, sample SAMEA2737752) | human gut metagenome | biome: human gut; feature: human-associated habitat; material: faeces | place: China | collected 2012 ... | reverse complement strand
ATGATGGAATCAAGCAAGAATATGTGCTCGACTGGCTTATGGAATGCTATGATTCACCTAAAAAATAAGACTCACATAGAAAAGCAATGATGGAAAAGAATCAGATTTTTGAAAATATTATGAACCGTACATCGGTGAGAAGCTATACAGACATGCCTGTAGAGCCGGAGAAGGTGGAAATGATGCTGCGTGCCGGCATGGCTGCTCCATCGGCCTGCAGCAAAGGATAAGTGGAAAGAGGAGAATATTTTCTATAATTATTATCAGAAATAATCTCCATCAGGAATCATATCCCTATCATCTTATATACCCCTCCTGCTCATATCCCCTGCGATAATGATGAATCATATTGACCAACGGCTGAAGGCGGACATCCGTTACTGCCATATTCTTGAATTTAGCATATTGCTGATTGTAAAGCGCAGCATTGCCTTCGGCCAATCTTTCCTCGATATCAGATGGCAACAGGAAGGAAGACCGATTACCCAGATGGGCATAAATTTCTGAAAGATAGATATGAACTCCTGCCAGATCGAAATCGCCAAAATGAACGTAACGATTGGGGATGCGGAGAAGCCATGACCTGAGATTCTCCAGGTTTTCCTGTGGATAACGGCAGACAAACAAGAGTTGCTTACCAGGAAACAGGGCATCGAAAAGCCAACGCTGCGACCGAATCTGCATGAAATTCTCAGCATTTTCCATACCCACAACTATCACATCTTCCGGTATCTCGAAATGATCCGGCTGATTGATGAAAACAGAGCAGCCCTCCATCGGCTGAAGTCTGAATGGCTTTCCATTCAGCATAGCATCTATCCGAACATAGCAATCTACCAGAAAGCCACGAAATGTATTCACCTTCTTAGCCTTTGAATCACCTACCATCCTAACCATATCTGCCCTCGTCTGCATAGAGGAAGAAGCAGAAATCCATTCTTCTAAAGAACATTTCAAGCCAAACTCCTGCGATAACAGGGTACGGCAACTCTCTCGCATGGCCTCGACAATACGATATTTGCATCTACTCCCATTGCTCTTTAACATCAACAATCCTTCCTGCCTCAGCAAAGCCGTCATGCGAGGAGACAGCTTCGACGAAGCAATCTCCTCACCCTTCAACATCGCTAATATCTGTCGGGCATCGCCCAATCCTAACCTTTCCATATCATCAAGTATATCAATTATAATCTCTTAATCAATTGAGTAACCTTAGTATTTGCCCTATTGTCTTTGCTGAGCAGATAGGTATATTTATAATCCTCCACATTATAGGTAGTTGGCGAACTGTTTACCAGCAGAATGTTGCGGCGATTGGCAAAGTCGAGGATTCCCTTCACGTTGTTAGGATGCAACTTGCCTATCTCGTCCATCATGCAATGAATCTTGAAATCGCCCGATTTCTTCGATGCCTTCTCCTTAAACACATTGATGAGCATGATATTAACCATCGCCTTCACCAAAATGTCGGTGCCATCAGAACCCACATTCGCTATCTTCTCTACCCATCCCGTATCATTATCATTTTCCTTGATGCGAAACTCCAACTTGAAGGTGTCTGCCACCTGCAACTGCTTGCGGTTAGGCTCATCCAGAAGTCCCTTCATAAAGGCAAGCAGATATTTCACCGCCTTGGCATTCACATCCTGTCGTGACTCAGTGGCAAAGAGATCCATCTCTCCCATATTGAATTGATTTTCTTCTGCAAAATCTCTGATACGCAAGAGGAGAAGCATCAACTGGTCGTTGGTCTTCAATGGGCGCAAGGCGATTTCCCTGATAACACCTGCGAAATTCCGCTCCTCGAAATCGTGGTTGATATCGTTGATGGTCTTGCCGATATCGCCTTCCCGACGGGTCAGATCGCCCACTTCCTTGGAGATTCGGAAGATGATATCGGTATATCTTCCACTGATGCGCTTCTGATATTCCGAGATTTTATCATTCTCCACAAACTCGCAGAGATTGGATGCGAAAGCGATGAACTCCTCTTCCGTTACCGGACTTACATTGAAGTGGAAGGTATTGTGAGCAGAGAACATACCTAAGAATTGCAGAGATTGCTTCTTGAAGTTGTCGAGCGAACGACCATCCTCATAGATTTGGCGCTTCAATTCTTCCACGATAGTCAGACAATCCTTGGTAGTGATCTTCTCCTCTATTTCATTACTTTCCAATGGGCACAAGGTTTCGTCACGTCTAAAACTCCTCACTGCATTCAATCCTGCATCCAGCTTTTTCAAAGCAGTCTGCTGCTTAGTCAGTTGACTCTGTGCCTCAGATAATTGCAATTGAAGGCGTTCACTGCGCTGCCTGAATTTATCCTCGAGCATAGTCTTAGCCTCAGCCTTGTTTTTTCGATTCTGTCTTACGGCAGGTTCTTGGTCAAAAAGTTCTATCTTTTCATTCCTGTAAACCGCCACCACATCACGATTCTTTCTGATATATGTCAACTCAGCATCCAGTTCTGCTATGCGCTTGTTGTAAGCATCCAAAGTCTGGGTATCCATACCCTTACCATGCAGTTCATCGCGCTGGGCTTTCAGGAGTTCCTGCTTGCGAGCATCCACCTGGTTCTGCTTCTCTTCTATCTGCGCATGAATATCGTTGGCAAAGACTTCAAAAGTCTGCGTTTCCTGCTTAACCTGTCTGTTGTATTCCGTTTGGAGAGCTTTTAGCTTGCGCTGCAAATCCATCTCCAGTTGGTGTTTATTCTCTTCCTTCTTCACCTTATCGGCAACCAGCGCATTCTGCTTATCTTCCAATTCAGCCAGCTGTTGGCTGCGCCATTTTTCCAAACGTTTTTCCAACTCCAGCGCTTGCGTTTTGAGCTTCTTTTCCGTCTGAGGCAGCAGTTGCATTTCAGCCTTTTTAGCATGAAGCGATTCATTCAGCTTTCTTATCTGAAGCAGATATTTTCCCTTCAAGGTTTTATGATTCTCCTCATGCTGGTTCAGTAAATCATTCAGCTGCTTGATGATGTCAGCACGAAGTTGTTCCTTTTCAGCGAGTTGCTCCTTCAATTCCTTGGGAGTTCTGAATTTTCGCTCTACGGCAGTCAGATTGATATTTACGCCATAGAGAGAAGCCGATGATGAAGATGATGACAATGCTGATGAATCAGCAACCAATTGCGGATTCAATACATCATTATATAGTATCGTTTCTTCATCCACCACTTTTCCAATATTCTCCTGCCATCCCTTCCTGTTTTGATCGAGCCATTCAGAAAACGAACCTTTACTCTTGTCCAGAAGATTCTGAATTTTCCGAATTTCAGCCTCAACATCAGTTTTCTGTTTTTTGGGAGCATCGAGCGATGCCTGATATTTCAGTTCTGCTATTTCCAATTCATTCTGAGCTTCCTGACGCAAGGTTTCAATGCGCAGTTCCACTTCCCTTTTCTCGGTTTCTACCTGAATTTGTCTGGCTGTAAATTCAGCAAACTCCTTTTCGTTTGTCTCCATCTCACGGGCAAAAGGATTCTCGTGAGCCACCTTTGCCTTCTGAATCTTCAAGGCAGTTTCCTCATGCACCAGTTGCGCAATCATCTCGTCCACAGACGAAGTTTTTTCCCAGAACACCTCTCGGGTTTCCGTTTCAGCCTTTCTCCATTCCTGCATCAGGACTTCCTTCTGGGTCATCAAGGCTGCCTGATGTTCATTGAGCAAGGTGGTCTTGCTGTTTCTGAAAGCACGCAAATCCATATCCAGCTGTTCGAGCAGAGCCTTATACTTATCCACCACGTTCTGATAGGATTTCTCCAGTTCTGCCTTCATCGCTTCCTGTCGCCTGCGCTCATCTTCTATGATGGTTTCCTGCTCTACTCGCTGCAAGATATCTTCTATATGAATTTCCTCATAATGCTTGCGCTTGGCGGCAGTTTTCTTTAGCTGCGCATCGAGTACGCCCAATTCACGGGAGAGTTTATCACGCTCCTTTCCATATTTTTCCTGTTCCTCACCTATCAGGCGACTTACCCGGTTGCATTCCGCTTCACTTTCCTGGATATCAAGACGATATTGCGGCAGGAGTTCCTGGGCCACACGCTCTGCATAATTGAGTTCCCTGCGCCCCTCGCCAATCAAGCGGCGATTGTTCAGCAAGGTGCGATAAGCATCTATTACCTTATCAGCCATTCTGCGAACCAGCACCTCGCCATTCTTCTCCTTCTTTGTCCAAAGGCTTACGTCCTTATATTCCTGTTCAAACTCCTTGATCTGTTCACGATAAAAGTTGAGATCAATGCAGTTATCCTCATCACTCATCGAGCGGATAATGGTATTCTTGATGAAATCGGCATCCAACTTGGTATTGAGGAAGACATTCTGGATAGTGCGAGGGATATTCTGATACTTGGCACTCTCTACAATGGCATACTTGCGAAAAGGCTGAAGTTCCAGGCGACGATTGTTGCCGAAGATGATGTCACGATACATCTCATAACTGCTTACGAGCGAAGATATATCATGTTTCTTACCCACCTGCTCACGTATCTGATTCCACTCGCCATACACCTGTTTATGCTCATCGATAAACCATTTGCTATCAAACGGGGCATCGATGAAACGGAACATCACTCGTCCCTGATTCTTCAAGGCAAGAACACAATAAGCCCCATTCTCACGCATCACCTCATAAACGATGTATGAATTGGGATAAGGAAAATAAAAGGCATCAAACGATTTTTTCTCCTTCGGAATGCCCAAGCGCAACTTATCTGCATTATAGAAGAACAGCAGCGCACGGAGCAAGGTACTCTTACCCACGCCCTGGGTGCCGATGAAATGAACATTTCCATCGAGTTTCACCTCAGCGTATGGGATATGGGCACTATTCAGAAATATGATTTTATTCAGATATCTCATGGCTGTTCCTCCTCTTCTTTTTCTTCAGTATCATCGGTAATAGATATGCAATCTATCAACTCCTCGATATAATGGAATGAAGCCAATACCTTCCAGGTTTTCTCCACTTCATCCTGCTGCTCAATGAATCCCATTCGTTCCAATTCACTGATCAGTTTCTCCACTATCTCATCATATGATTTTTTCTCGCTGAAGAGTTTTCCTGCCAATTCCTTCAGTTCCATATCGCAATTGATTCTCACCACGATATCTGCCGCAGAGAATACCAAACCAGATCCGAAGGCAGAATTATAAGTCTTCAGAAAGGTGAGATAATCTATCCACTTGCTCACCGCTTCCAACTTGCGCTGCAAATCTACCTTCGTTTCCTTGCGAGTGAAAAAGAAATAACCATCACCCGCTTCCAGATGAAAACCGATACCATTGTAATATTCATCATATTCAGTCTGTTGCTCTTCTATGGCATCATAATATCGCTTATTTTTCGTCTGAACACTATTGTTGGAAATAAATCCGCCTCTGCTCAGAATATTAAAGATTTCTTCTGTATAGTTCAATTTATTCATTGCCCTGTCTTCTTTTATCGTAGAAAGAATCGTATTTTTATCTCGGAAGTATCACAGGATATTCCACTCCGTCAGCCTCTGCATAATTGCCTGTAAATTTCAACTTATCCACATATTGCGAAGCTATCTGGCAGAAATATACAAGTTTATCCTCTCTGCTTTGTTTCTTATCATATTGATAATTCATCACGAAGGCAAAGAGATGGGTACTCGATGCCGAAAAAGCATTATAGATTTCCTGCAGATTCACAGCCTCCAACTTCTGTTTGTTACCTTTAAGATAATCATCCGGGATAGGTTCTGCAAGATGATCCAGCCGTCGTCCCTTTCTCTTTTTTAGCTTTTCAGAAAGAATATTGATACATTGCAAAGCCTCATCGGATGTACGAAGATTATCTATCGACAACTTGATGTAATACTTAGGTTGCGGTTCCATCCAGACAGCATTTCGACCAGCAACGACCTGTCTTACATCCGTGGCTTCCTCCCACCTAAACTGATCTTTCAGATATTTCAGTTTCTTCACCTTTTCGAAGATGCGATTCTGATAATCTATCATATTGAGGTATTGGATGATTTGGCGTTCTATCTCCAGGAGATTGTGATAAGACTCGTTGAGTTGCAAACGCACATCATTCACTACGTTTTTCATCTGCACATCCATCGCCATAGAGAAGAAGACATGTTCGGTATCTATCACCCGTTCACTCTCGGTGATGAGTTGTGATATGTTCTTCATTTTCTCGCCCAGTCGCTGGAGTTTCGATTTCTTGATTTCGTAATTAGGCTCATTCTTATAAGTATTATCCATATTACGCTTCAAGTCCAAGACATTGCGAACGGTGGCCAAAGCTATCGTCTTCAGACATCGGCGCACTTCCTTGAGATACTTATATTTGCGAGTTTCATTATTTTCCTTGAGATAATAGTCGATATTCTCCTTCAAGACAGAGATATAATCACGTACCGAAGAAACATTGATTTCCTCATTCACTTCCAGTACATCCTCAAAGAATTTCTGATACACGTCCTCCATCTCCAGACAGTCGCCCGTATCACGAATCACCCCATTCTCTATCAGGAATCGGATTCGTTCCTCCTTGTATTCTGTCATTTCCAGAGCATAGTCATAGCGAAACTGAAGGGAATGTCGCTTCGCAAACATTTCCTTCAGCAAAATCTTTTCTCGCTCAAGCGTTCTGATCAGTTCATCTATAGATCGGAAAGTTCCCATTGACCTGTCTATTTAATATCTATATATCTATTTTTATTTTTCAGCAGAAAACATTTTCACTCAGCCACCCTTCTCCAATCAATCAATCCTTTTCCCAAATCATCCAGTTCTATGGCAAGTGCAATCACTTTGCGCTTGTCTGCCTTGAAAGGTTCTGTATATAGCTTGGCTTTTATCTGTTCTGTTGCAGCATCTACACCGCCATTATTGCTTAATTTCAGTTCCAGAACATACACAAAACCAGTAGTTTCTACCACCATATCGATTCTGCCTGTAGCAATCATTTTTTCTACTTCCACCCTGCATCCGATAGCATTAAGAGAGCCTTACGAACTTCATTGTTTGGGATGCCTAACAAATAAATCCCTTCCATATATCCTTTTATTGTGAGATAACCAGACTGATAGAGGAACAGTTCTGCTCCACCACCTGTCACATCAGAAGTCTCTAATGTATCATTGTCTATAGGACAATTCTCAAAATCTTTCATTCTAATTTCTATATTGTCCACAAACTTAGGTAGCAGCGAGGTCGCCCCGGAAGAAGCCCAATAGTTCTTTAAATCAGAATCAGAGATGGCATTGATGAGACTGAATGGATTGAATACATCTACCATGTTTTCATGACTGAAATGATAACCGTCATAGTAAGTTGTCAACTGTGTTACGGCTTCTTCAAAAGTCCATTCTTTTTTAGCTGCCAATTTACTAATTTCAGGCTTTAAATCACGGAGAGCTTCTTCTTTGGTAATACCGCAGAGAGCTGCATATTCAGGATTAAAGCTGATGTTACTCAAGTTGTTGAGCACAGAGAAAAGGGAAATCTGTGTAAACTTAGTGACACCCGTAATGAAAACAAACTTCTCGTATTTGTCCTGTGCTTTCAAGACGGCAAACACTTCTCTATAGACACTTGTGCACGCCTCGTGCTCAGGAGTCTTCCAAGAATGCTGCAATGGAGAATCGTATTCATCGATAAGAATTGCTACTTGCTGGCCTGTTTTATTACAAGCAGTTTCTATGATGTTCTTAAATCTTACAGCAAGTGAACTATCTGGACGTACAACTATTCCATACTCCGTTTCAAAAGTATGGAAAGCATCATCCAAATAGCTTCTTACACTTTTTGGCTCTGCACCAGCCTGACTCATGTCGAGTCTGATAACAGGTCGCTTCACCCATTCTGTCTCCAACTCCATGATTTTCAAGCCCCCAAAGAGTTCCTTCTTTCCCATGAAATAGGCTTCAAGTGTATCGACAAGCACAGACTTACCAAAGCGGCGCGGGCGACTCAGGTAATTATACTTTTTCCCTCTATTGGCAAGTTGCCAGATGATATCAGTCTTATCAACATAAAGGTATTCGCCTTTTCTAATTTCTTCAAAAGACTGGATGCCTACAGGCAATTTTCTATCGTTTGTCTCTACCATAATTACTCATCATTATTTCTAAGTGCAAACTTACATATTTTTTTTTGAATAAAATGCTTGTTTGATAAAAAAGTTGAAATTACAGTATTTTTTTCCAAAATCAAGTGTTTATCTGCATATATATCATGAGAAAACCTTGTGACAAGCCGATTGTGAAAGTAGGTATCAACTTGGATTCTTCGAAGGGTAATATTGAGTTGAAATCAAAGGAGAATAAAAGAAATCGCCCTGAAAAGGCTCAAGCATTTCATTTCTAAATAGCGATGAATGCTCAGCCTTTTCAGGGCGATTAATTATTTATAGAGGGATTGGTGGGTTATTCCCAGGAATCCCAATTATCAAAACTACCGAAGTGCTCCTTGGATCCTGTATCTGTTCCTGGCGTTCCGTCTTCAAGAGAAGGTTTACCACCAGTATTGCCAGTATTGTCAGTAACTTCAGGACGCGATAAACTTGCCAGCAAGTTTTCCATCGGTAACGGAGCACATTTTATCTGTGGCTGTAAATATACTTTTTTATTCATGATTATAATCGTTCTTACTTAATATATTTCTTACCATTAATAATATAAATACCACTTGGTAATGACTGGAAGCTACTTGCATCCTCACTTACCAGCTGACCATTGATATTATATACTCTACTATTAGCAGGCATCAATTCACCATCAGTAGTGATAATCAAATCTTCAATGCCTGTTGTTTCGCCATCATTACCATCAGTAATACTACTGGTACTGATGCTCAACATCTTAGGCTTAGCACCTGCAGGAAGATTAGCTTTCAGGAAGCCACGGAAACCTTTGACAGTTCCAGAAGCAGCAGAATAAGCCTTGAACTTACCATCAGAAGCGCCGATGAAGTAATCGTTCTTAACGATATTCATTTTGTTGTAACTTGATGTCCAAACATATCCATTACTCTCGCACCAGTCATTTGGTTCAGTATTTTCAATGGTAACGTATTTATAGTCAGTTACATCTGCAGTATTGATGCTCTCAACATCCTTAGTTGGCTTGATAAGGAATGGCTTACCAGCAACTATCGTATTGTAAGCGTGACGTACGAAGTATGCCTTGTTGCCCTCAATATGGTCGAAGTAGAGAATCTGAGTACCTTCCTTCGCTGTTGCACTATAAGCAGGACCAAAGATAGCGTCAACCTGCTGTCTGTTGAGACTGAAAGGAAGAACGCAAGTTGTCCAACGATTAGCTACCATTTTACGTGCAATCTTTACCTGTGCCACATGACCCTCTGCAGTTTTCTCAACAACATTGTTTGCATTCGCATCGTCAGCATTGTAATTTACCTCATCAACAGTTGGCTTTGTTTCATCCTCGTCGAATGAGAAACCATAGAAGCCAATCTTTGAACCGAAGTTGTAGAGATAGTAGGTCTTACCTGCCTTTACATTAAAGGTATAGGTGACAGGTGAGTCTGCGAGAACTGACCAACCATGAGAACCCTTTCTGTCACCAGCAGCTGCATTAGGAGCAATTTTTGTACTGAGGAGACTCTCATAAACATCATTCTTGAATGCATCAGTAGTCATGTCAAATGTATCAGGTATGCCATTGAAGTGACTTCTTACATCCTCTATAGTTAGAGTTTTACTATCCAAATCCCACTTGTAACTGTCAATAGAATTAATGCCACCAGTTGGCTTACCACTTGTAGTTTCGATATGAGCCTCAGATTCTACGAAGTTGCCAGCCTCATCCATAACGAATACACGACGCTGAGGTCTGTACTGATATTCTTTAATTACAGTACCATCTTTTTTCTTTGTTGTCTTAGCATCAAATGCACCATTCTGGAAGATGTGTACAGTTACCTTTCCGTTTGTAGCAGGGTTGAACTCAAGGAATGAACCAGAACATGGAACATTAAACATCTTGTCCTTGATGGTTCCTTTATATGTTTTGAAGTCTGCACTATAGATATTTGTTGTCTCAGGGAGAGCATTAGAACCATTCTCCTGACGTGCATTCTTGTTATTGTCACCAACTACATAGTAGTCGAAACCTGTAAGTTTCCATTTTGGCAAAGATGCTCCTGGCCCCCAATAATATCCTGCAGACAGACCTTCTGACGAAGTACCAGGAGTTGCTACTATTTTTTTCACATCATCAGAGAACAACCAGCCACCAAGAACTACAGACATCGTCTTATCCTGATTCCACATTCTTGTCTTGTTGCCGTAATTTATACCAGTTCCCTTTACACGATACATAGCAGGATCATCAACCAAGACTTTCAAGAAAGCAGTAGTGCTCTCCATATTGTCACCCGTTACAGTTACTCGTACTTCTCCATCACCTTCACTTTGTCTTGTCCTAGAAAAAGTTGACACAGTATAAATCAACTTAAAAATAATAAATATGGACAAAGACAAAATGGATTTAGCGTTGAGCATAGCTCGCAGTTATTATCAGTATCATGTACCAGTTAGAGAAATTATGGCAAAAATGTCAATTAGCAGTACTTCAGTTTACAGAATTCTTGGTAACTTTGCAACCAATAATCCACAAATCGTAGAAGAAATGAAGCAAAATGCAACACCAGAAAGTCTCTCACAGGAGAACATTGAATTGAAGAAACGCTTGGCAGCTATGGAGCAAGAACTCCATGAGGCAAAGATGGCAGCTGCCGCCTATAACAAGATGATTGATATCGCAGAACGTCTTTATAAGATTCCTGTGCGAAAAAAATCTGGTCCCAAACAGTAAAGGAACTTCGTGCAGAGGACAAAAACTATAGTGTTTCTGGCCTCTGTAAACTGTTTGGGTTTACTCGTCAAGCGTATTATCAGCACGAAGACAATATGCTTGCAGCCTTGGCAGAGGAATCGTTTGTAATAGAGTATGTTAAGTCTATTAGAAAGCAAGATCCAGGTATCGGCGGCCGTAAACTCTGGCTGATGTATTGCAAGGAGTTTGGAGAAGAGAACGCCATGGGACATTGCCGTTTCGAGGACATAATATCAAGGTACAAGTTGGGAGTGCGTTCTTCCAACCGAAAACCTCGTACAACGGACTCTCGTCATGGGTTACCCACATACCCCAACAAGATAAAAGAACTGATACCATCATCACCCAATGAAGTTTGGGTGAGCGACATTACATATCAGAAGATTTGGGATGATGCCGAACAAGGTACTTATCATTTCTGCTACATTTCTTTGATTACGGATTATTACACAAAAGAAATCATTGGCTATTCTGTCGGTGAATCACTCTCCACCAGGTTCCCTTTGAAAGCCCTAAACAT
>ERZ773186.3135-NODE-3135-length-11379-cov-3.987725_pt1 | contig 11379 bp, 10 predicted proteins | sample MGYA00581000_ERZ773186 | MGnify/ENA primary metagenome ERZ773186 (study PRJEB29015, sample SAMEA2737752) | human gut metagenome | biome: human gut; feature: human-associated habitat; material: faeces | place: China | collected 2012 ... | reverse complement strand
CCGGTGGCATGGGCATGGTGTACGCCCTGCTGCGCAGCGGCAAAAAGTGCATCGGTGCCGGTGCAGGCAACCCGCCCGTCATCGTGGACGAGACCGCAGACATCGAGCTGGCAGGCCGCAAGATCTACGAAGGCGCTTCGTTCGATAACAACATCCTCTGCTTTGCAGAGAAGGAAGTGTTCGCCGTGAACACCGCCTACGACGGCCTGCTGCACGAGCTGCAGAAGCAGGGTGCCTACCTGCTGAACAAGGCCCAGACCGAACAGCTGGTGAACATCGTGCTGCAGCCCAAGAAGGGCGGCGGCCACGAGGTGAACAAAAAGTGGGTGGGCAAGGATGCCGCCCGCATTCTGGAGACTATCGGCGTGCATGTGCCGGATACTTGCCGCCTTGCCATCTGCGAGGTGCCTGCCGACCATCCGTTCGTTCTGGTGGAGCAGATGATGCCGGTGCTGCCCATCGTGCGCTGCCAGAGCTTTGAACAGGCGGTGGAAGATGCCGTGGTGGCCGAGCACGGCAACCGCCACACCGCTTCCATCTTCTCCAAGGATGTGGACCACATGACCCGCTTTGCCCGGGTCATTGAGACCACCATCTACGTAAAGAACAGCGCCACCAAGGCCGGTGTTGGCATTGGCGGCGAGGGCCACTGCACCATGACCATTGCCGGCCCCACCGGCGAGGGCATCACCTGCGCAAAGAGCTTCTGCCGCCGCCGCCGCTGCATGCTGGCCGAGGGCGGGCTGCGCATCATCTGAGTTTTTGAAGGACGAAACCATCACATACAATTTTTTCAGTGTTCTGACAGGAGGAACAACTTATGAAAGCTCTGGGTTTTATCGAGACGAAGGGTCTGGTTGGCAACATCGACGCTACCGATGCAATGCTGAAGGCTGCTGACGTTGAGTTCATTGGTTCCGACACCATCGGTGCCGGTCTGACCACCGTGATCGTTACCGGCGAGGTGGGCGCTGTCAAGGCTGCTACCGAGGCTGGCGAAGAGGCTGCTTCCCGCGTGGGTGAGCTGTTCTGCGTCAACGTCATTGCACGTCCTCACGCAGATCTGGCCCGCATCATGCCCGCCAAGGGCCCCGCTACCGGCAAGTCCGGCCTGCCCGCAGGCGAGCAGGTGCCGCTGGATGCCGCTCTGGGCATGATCGAGACCAACGGCCTGACCGCTTCCATCGAGGCAGCCGATGCCATGCTGAAGAGCGCAGATGTCTCTCTGGTGGGTCAGGAGAAGATCGGCGCAGGCCTTGTTACCGTGTTCGTGCAGGGCGACGTTGGCGCTGTGAAGGCTGCTGTTGAGGCAGGCCAGACCGCTGCTTCCCGCATTGGCGAAGTGGTCAGCGCACTGGTCATTCCCCGCCCGCACGCAAGCGTGTCCGAGTGCATGCCTGAGCTGCGCTGAGCCCTGCGCTGACGCTGCATAAGAAAGGAGCGCTGTGCCTTGGTTTACCATGACATCAGTCAGGAACAGCTGCTGCTCCTGATCACGCAGGCCGTGCAGGCAGAGCTGCAAAAGCGCAGCCGTCAGGTGCCGGTAGGCATCTCGGTGCGGCACATCCACCTTACCCGCGATGATGTGGACAAGCTGTTCGGCTATGGCTACCAGCTCACCCCCAAAAAGGCGCTGAGCCAGCCCGGCCAGTTTGCCTGCGAGGAATGTCTGGACATCATCGGCCCCAAGGGCGAACTGAAGCATGTCCGCATCCTTGGCCCGGAGCGCAGTGCCACTCAGATCGAGCTGGCGCAGACCGACTGCCGCAACATCGGCATCAAAGCACCGGTGCGTTCCAGCGGGGATACAAAGGGCACGCCGGGCGTGACCCTGCGCGGCCCCAATGGCACCCTGACCGTGCCGGAGGGCGTGATGATCGCCGACCGCCACATCCACATGACTCCCGCACAGGCAGCGGCCTTCGGCCTTGCCGACGGCGACCGCGTGCAGGTAAAGATCGACGGCCCCAAGCCGGGCGTGATGGGCGGGGTTCTGATCCGCGCAAACGACAAATGTGCACTGGATTTTCACATCGACACGGACGATGGCAATGCCTTCCTGCTCAAGCAGGGGCAGCTGGTCACCGTGCTGGGCAAAGAGGAGTAAGCTATGATTTTAGGGATCGTCAAGGGGACCGTTGTCGCCACCCGCAAAATGCCGGAGCTTGTAGGCTATAAGTTCCTGCTGGTGGAGCCGGTGTTCGGCTCCAAAAAGGATACCATCGTGGCGGGCGACAACATCGGCGCGGGTGTAGGCGAGATGGTTCTGGTCACCACCGACGAGACCACCCAGCATGGTCTGGACCATCCGTCGCCCATTGATGCTTTCATCGTGGGCATCGTGGACAATCCTCCCACCCTGAGTAAGTAACACCCTGCAAGTTTTGCCGCAGAGAGGGGCTTCCTCCCGGCGGGATCGTGAGGCTTAAACAATGAAAATTATTATCATCGGCAGCATTGCCGCCGGGGTTTCGGCCGCCGCCAGACTTGCCGCCGCCCAGCGCGGAGCGCAGATCACCGTCTACGAAAAAGGCGGCTTCTACTCCTGCGGCACCGGCGGCCTGCCCCATTACCTGTGCGAGGATCTGGACAGCCTGAACAAGGCCATTCAGGCCAAGGAGACTGAGCTGAACGCGCAGGGCATCACCGCACATCTGCGCCATGAGGTGCGCGGCATCGACGCAGCCGCCCGCAAGGTGACGGTATGTGATCTTGCCACCGGACGCGTGTTTGAAGACCACTACGACAAGCTGGTGCTGGCCACCGGTTCTTCCAACCGTGTGCCGCAGGTGCCCGGCAGTGACCGCGTGGGCGTGCAGACCCTCAAGACCGTGGAAGATCTGATCTTCCTCAAGGAGTTCGTCCGCACCCCCTATGTGCGGGACATCGTGATCCTGGGCGGCAGCTGGGCCGGTTTGGAGATCGCAAAGTCCTTCCTCAAGCTGGGCCGCAATGTGCGTATCATTGAAAAAGAGCAGCAGCTTTTGCCCCAGTTTGACCCTGAGGTGAGCAAGCTGATCCAGAAGGAGCTGGAAGCGCAGGGCGTGCAGTTCAATCTGGGCGAGCAGGTGCGCTCCTTCCCGGGCCGTACCTTCGTGGAGCAGGTGCAGACCAACCGCGGCACCTACCCCTGTGACCTTTGCGTGGTAGCCATCGGCGTTACCCCCAACACCGGCCTGCTGGCCGGTACCGGGGCGCAGCTGGCACCCAATGGCGCTGTGCTCATTGGTGCCGACCTTGCCACCAGTGTGCCCAATATCTATGCCGTGGGCGACTGCGCGGCCTGCCGCGACGGCTCTCTGCGCACCAGCAGCCTGAAGGTGGCGGATCTGGAGATCGCCCGCACCGGCCTGACCGAGACCGAGGCCCGCAAGGCCGGTCTGCGGGTCAAGAGTGCAATGGCCACCGGCACCGACCGTCCGGGCATCTGCCCGAACCCCCACCGCATCACCATCAAGCTGGTGTATGAGGCCAATACCCGTCAGGTGCTGGGTGCGCAGGCATGGGGAGAAAAGAATGTTTCGGCCCGCATCAACGCCATTGCCGTTGCCATCCGCGCTGGCATGACCGTGGAAGCACTGGGTCAGGTGGATTTCGTCTATTCCTCCTCGTCCTGTTCCATTTGGGACCCGGTGCAGATCGTCTGCGGTCAGGCACAGTAAGCGGAGGGTGAACACATGGCAGAACGCATCAACGCCGTCAAGACCAGCTTTTTTGGCAAGGGGGCCATCCGTCTTCTGGGACCGGAGCTTCAGAAGATGGGCATCCGCCGTGCTTTGCTGGTGACGGACCGCTTTCTCTATGATTCCGGTGCCGCTGCCCGGGTCGGTCAGGTACTGTCCGATGCCGGTGTGGAGTACGCCGTGTACTACAATGTGCAGCCCAACCCCACCGTACAGGTGGTGAACGACTGCATTGCCGCAGCCCGTACCCTGCAGGTGCAGCTGCTGGTGGCTCTGGGCGGCGGCAGCGCCATCGATACCGCTAAGGCAGCCAGCATCGTGGTGGCCTGCGGCGGTACCGTGGAGCAGTACGAGGGCGAGAACAAGTCCTCCAAGCCCGGCCTGCCCATCGTGGCGGTGAACACCACCGCCGGTACCGGCAGCGAGTGCACCTCCTTCTACATCGTCACCGACCCTGTCCGCCACAGCAAAATGGCCATGGTGGACCCCAACTGCATGGTCAGCATTGCGGTGAACGACACCGACTTCATGTCCTCCATGCCGCCCAAACTCACCGCAGCCACCGGCATGGACGCGCTGACCCACGCCATCGAGGCGGCGCTTTCCAAAAACGCCAACCCGCTCACGGACAAGGATGCCTACTGGGCCATGCAGGCGATCGTGCAGAACCTGCCCCGGGCCGTTGCCAACGGTCAGGATGAAGCCGCCCGCACCATGATGGCCTACGCCGAAAATGTGGCAGGCATGGCTTTTTCCAACGCGGGCCTTGGCATGGTGCATGCGATGGCACACGCGCTGGGCGGACACTACAACCTGCCCCACGGTGTGTGCAATGCGGTGCTGCTGCCCTACGTGCTGGCCTTCAACAGCCGCAGCCCGGTGTGTCGGGAGCGGTTCATGACCATTGCCGCTGCCATGGGCCTGCAGGGCACTTTTACCCCGGACACTGCCGCACCGGCAGTGATCCAGTTTGTCCGTCAGCTCAGTGCAGGGGTGGGCATCCCCGCAAACCTTGCGCAGCTGAACAAGGTGGACCCTGCAGATTTTGCCGCGCTGGCAGAGCTTGCCCTGCACGACACCTGCATGTCCACCAACCAGATCACCCCCACCCGCGACGAGGTGGTGGCGGTATATACCGCTGCATTCCGCGGATAAACTTTGAGACCTCCTCCATTTTCTCCATACCCAAACAAAGCCGCCGCTCTCCCTCTGCAAGGGAATGCGGCGGCTTTGTGCTGTAAAAAAGGGGTGGTGGGATTGTTTTTAAAGAGGATTCTGTTATAATAAAATGAAAACGCGGTGCAGAAGTAAGAGGAAAAAGCGATGGAAACAAGAGAAAAACAGGCGTACCTGATAGAAGCACATAAATGTGATGAGATGCTTCTGACCCTGTTGCGGATGCTGGATGTACCGTGGAATGATATATTCATCCACATGGACAGCAAAAATACGGACTACCAGCCGGAAACGGTGGAGTGCCGCATGAAATATGCGAAAGTGTTTCACGCAAAACGGCACAGTGTTGTGTGGGGCGGTGTCAGTCAGGTAAAAGCGGAGCTTGTGCTATTGAAAACAGCAGTGGCCCATGGCCCGTATCAGCATTACCACCTGATCTCCGGTGTGGATCTGCCCATTCAAACACAAGAAGATATCCGTGCATTTTTTGAGGCAAACCCGGACGTGGAATTTGTCCATTTCGACCCGCACCCGTTCAGCCCATTCAACGATGAGCGCGTTTATTACCGGCACTTTTTCCAGAATATCGATCTGCGCCGCCATCCGGTGCTCGGCGCGATCAATGGAATCCTGCTGTCGGGCCAGAAGCTGCTGAAAATAAAGCGCAATCAGGACGTTCACTTCACAAAGGGCAGCAACTGGTTCAGCTGCACGGACGGCTTTGCACGGTATCTGCTGACAAAAGAAGAGTGGGTCCTGCAGGTGCTGGACAAGACCTTTTGCTCGGACGAGTTCTTTGTGCAGACACTGATCGCGCAGTCGCCGTATCAGGATAAGATCTATCAGGGGCCGGGTGATACCAGTGCCCGTGCCATCGATTGGGACAGAGGCAATCCGTGGGTCTGGAAATACGCTGATCTGGAACAGCTGAAAGCATCGCCCTGCATGTTTGCCAGAAAATTTGATATCGAAAAAGAACCGGAGCTTGTGCATGAAATAGAACGCCTGTATGCACCTCATATATAAAAACAGTGCCGGACAGTTTTCAGGCTGTCCGGCACTGTTTTTTACTGTTCATTCTTTTTCGCCAGATCCTTGGTGTACAGGGCACGGGTGGCGTTGAGCACAGCCAGCACCATCACGCCCACATCGGCAAAGATGGCGGTCCACATGCTGGCCATGCCGATCGCGCCCAGCACAAGGCAGGCAAACTTGATGGCCAGTGCAAACACGATGTTCTGGTACACGATGCGTAACGTGCGGCGGGCAATGCGCATGGCCAGTGCGATCTTGGCGGGGTCGTCGTCCATCAGCACCACGTCAGCGGCCTCAATGGCAGCGTCAGAGCCAAGAGCGCCCATTGCAATGCCCACATCGGCACGGGACAGCACCGGGGCATCGTTGATGCCATCGCCAACGAAGGCCAGCTTGCCGTCGGCGTTGCTCAGCAGGCGCTCCACCTGCGCCACCTTATCCGCAGGCAGCAGCTCACTGTGTACCTCGTCCACGCACAGTTCTCCGGCCACGTGGTCGGCCACCCGCCGGATATCGCCGGTGAGCATGACGGTCTTTTCCACGCCCGCCTGCTTCAGGGCGGCAATGGCCGCCTTGGCGTGGGGCTTCACCACGTCGGAGATGACGATGTGGCCGGCGTACTGACCGTCGATGGCCAGATGGATGATGGTGCCGACGCTATGGCAGTCGTGCCACGCAATGCCCAGCCGATCCATGAGTTTGCTGTTGCCCACGGCTACGTCGGTGCCGTCCACCTTGGCGGTGATGCCATTGCCGCTGATCTCCTGTACGTCCGTGACACGGTGGCGGTCGATCTCGCCGCCATAGGCCCGCTGGAGGCTCTTGCTGATGGGATGGGAGGAGGCGCACTCCGCCAGAGCGGCGTACTCCAGAACCTTCTTCTGGGGCATGGTGTTGTGGTGAACGCCGGTGACGTCAAAGACGCCCTGGGTCAGGGTGCCGGTCTTGTCAAAGACCACCACACGGGTTTTGGAGAGGGTCTCCAGATAGTTGGAGCCCTTCACCAGCACGCCGGCCCGGCTGGCACCGCCCAGTCCGGCGAAGAAGCTCAGGGGGATGCTGATGACCAGCGCACAGGGGCAGCTGATGACCAGGAAGGTCAGGGCGCGGTAGACCCAGATGCCCCAGTCGCCGCTGAGGCCCATGACCAGCCGCACCACCGGCGGCAGCACCGCCAGCACCAGAGCGCCGATGCAGACGGCGGGGGTGTAGATGCGGGCAAATTTGGAGATGAAGTTCTCGGAGCGGGATTTGTGGGAGCTGGAGTTCTCCACCAGCTCCAAAATTTTGGAGACGGTAGATTCACCGAAGGCCTTGGTGGTGCGGATCTTCAGCACGCCCGTCATATTGACGCAGCCGCTGATGACCTCGTCACCGACGGCTGCATCACGGGGCAGACTCTCGCCGGTGAGGGCGGCGGTGTTCAGGGTAGAGCTGCCCTCCGTCACTACGCCGTCCAGCGGGATCTTCTCGCCGGGCTGCACCACGATGATGCTGCCCACAGACACGTCATCCGGATCCACCTGCACCAGCTTGCCGTCCTGCTCAATGTTGGCATAGTCCGGGCGAATGTCCATCAGGGCGGTGATGCTGCGACGGCTCTTGCCCACGGCGTAGCTCTGGAACAGCTCGCCGATCTGATAGAACAGCATCACGGCCACGGCCTCCAGATAGTCGCCGCTTTTCTCGTAGACGGCCAGTGCAATGGCACCCACGGTGGCCACCGCCATCAGGAAGTTCTCGTCGAACACCTGACCCTTGATGATGCCCCGGAAGGCCTTGCGGAGAATATCATAGCCGATGATGAGATAGGCCGCAAGATACAGCACCGTCCCGGCCACGCCGCCGATGGAGAAGATCTTCACCACGGCAACCAGTACCGCCGTGGCAATGATGCGCCAGAGGACTTTCTTCTGCTTCTTTGTCATGTTGGTCACTTCCTTCCGTAAAACGTGCCGGAGGTCCTCCGGCACATTTCGTTATCTTACAGATAGATCTCGCAGTCGTCCTCGACCTTTTTGCAGTTTTTCAGTACCGCCTTCATGACGGTCTTGGGGTCGCTGCCCTCGGCAAACTCCACGATCATCTTCTGGGTCATGAAGTTCACCACGGCGTCCTGCACGCCCTCGGTCTTTTTGGTGGCCTCCTCCATGAGGTTGGCGCAGTTGGCACAGTCCACTTCGATCTGATAGGTCTTTTTCATAAAAATGCTCCTTTCGTGCGGCGACTTTCAACCATTAAGCACTTGTTTAATCTTGATGATTGTACTATAATAGATGCCGACGAAAAAGTCAATGCGGAAAGACGCTTCCCTTCCAAACGGGCGAAAAGTCCTTCCAAACGGAACAGAAAGGCGGGAGAACCATGGGAGAATTGCCCCATCATCACGAGAACCAGCAACGGTTGGAGCGGCTGCGAAGCTTTATTCAGGAGCCGGAGAGCTTTCAGGAGGTGGCCAATCTCTGCCGCCTGCTGTCAGATAACAGCCGGGTACGGATCTTCTGGCTGCTGTGCCACTGTGAGGAGTGCGTCATGAATCTATCGGCGCTGGTGGGTATGAGCAGCCCCGCCGCCTCCCACCATCTGCGGCAGCTGAAGGACAGCGGCCTCATCGTCAGCCGCCGGGTGGGGAAGGAGGTCTACTACCGGGCGGCGGATACGGAGGTGGCCCAGCTGCTGCACCAGATCATCGAGCGCACGGTGGAGGTGACGTGTCCCCAGTCGGACAGTCAGCTGGTGTCCGGTGCGCCCCATCTGCCACCGCTGGATCAGCACGACTACTGCGGCAGCTGTCCGGTGGAGCAGCTGGAGGTCATCCGGCAGGTCCATCGGTTCCTGACGGAGCATCTGGACAGCCGCATCACCATCGAGCAGCTGTCCCGGCAGTTTCTCATGAACCCCTCCACCATGAAGGAACTGTTCAAGGAGGTGTACGGCAGCTCCATCGCCGCCCATATCCGCCAGCACCGCATGGAGCGGGCCTCCGCTCTGCTGCTGGAGAGCGACGACAGCGTGGCTCAGATCGCCCGGACCGTGGGCTATGAGAGCCAGAGCAAGTTCACCTCGGAGTTCAAAAAAGCATTTTCCATGCTGCCCACGGAGTATCGAAGGCTCCATAAGCAGGCGTAAAAAAGATGCGGAAGTCATATGGCTTCCGCATCTTTTTTATAGGGATCATCTCTTTTTGGCACGGGCCAGAGAGAAACCGAACACGATGCCGCAGAGACCGCCCACGATGTGGGTCATCTGGGAGATGTTGTCGCTCTCGGAGAGGCCGTCCACCACCTCGTTGCCCAGATACAGGGCCACCACCAGCAGCATGGTCAGGGGGATGCCGCCCCGGCGCATCTCGGTGAAGGAGTTCAGCACGATCATCATGAACACTACACCGCTGGCTCCCAGCAGCGCCGTACCGGGGAAGAAGATGAACTGCACCAGTCCCGTCACCAGAGCTGTTACCAGAATGGTCATCAGCAGGTTGAGGCTGCCGTACTTTTCCTCCAAGCCCGGCCCCACCAGCAATAGCAGCAGCATATTGTTCATGTAGTGGCTGTAACCGGAGTGGCCCAGCACATGGCCGAAGAAGCGCACATAGGTCAGCGGATCCGCCAGCGACGATCGGTATACACAGAAGAACCGGGTGGTGCTGACGCCGCCTGTCCAGCCGTCCAGCAGCAGGACCAGCAGGCTCAGCAGGGCAAACAGCAGCACCACCGGGGCATTGAATCGGATCACCAGTTTTTTCACGCATCATACCTCTTTCCAAATGGGAATATTTCGATTATAATAGATTTATCCAAATTTGTAAACCGAGGGGGAAGCATTGTTGAAAAAAGCTTGGAAGATCGTGCTGGCTGTGGTGCTGGCGCTGCTGGTGGTGGTGCTGGGGTACGTGGCCTATGTGTTCATCGACTATCACTGCATCGGGAATCAGGAACTGACGGTGGAGCGGAACGCCGCTGCCACCGTGGAGGCGGGGAAGGAGTACGGCATCCTCTCCTATAATATTGGCTTCGGCGCTTATGAGGACGATTACAGCTTCTTCATGGACGGCGGCACGGAGTCCCGTGCATGGTCTGAGGAGCGGCTTACCGCCAATATCGAGCGCATCGGGGCGTTTTTGCAGCAGCAGGATGCCGACCTGTACCTGTTGCAGGAGGTGGACCGGGACTCCACCCGCAGTTACCACGTGGATGAGGTCGCCATGCTGACGGCGCAGCTGCCGGGGCTGGGTTATATCTGGGCGCAGAACTACGACTCGCCGTATCTGTTCTACCCGCTGGATCAGCCCCACGGCAAGTCCGTGTCGGGCCTGCTGACCCTCTCCTCCTTCGGCATCACCGAGGCCCGGCGGGTGGAACTGCCCATCGAGGCCGGTGTGATGAAGCTGGTGGATCTGGATCGGTGTTACAGCGTCCACCGCATCCCCGCCGCCGACGGCCGGGAGCTGGTGCTGTATAATGTCCATCTGTCCGCCTACACCTCCGACGGTACCATCGCTGTGGAGCAGCTGGAGTTGCTGCGGGCGGATATGCAGGCGGAGTATGAAAAGGGCAACTGGTGCATTGCCGGCGGCGACTTCAATAAGGATTTGCTGGGGCAGTCGGAGGAGATCTTCGGCGGCTCTGCCGAGGGCTACACCTGGGCGCAGCCCCTGCCGGAGGGTATCTGGGACGGCACCAATCTGTCGCTGGTGGCTCCGCTGGACGAGACGAACCCCGTCCCCAGCTGCCGCAACGCCGACGCTCCGTATCACGAGGGACAGTACGTGCTGACGGTGGACGGCTTCGTGGTGTCGGACAACGTCACCGTGGAGCAGGCTGTGGTGGAGGACACGGGCTTTGCGTGGTCGGATCACAATCCGGTGTCCATGCGTTTTGTGCTGAACTGAGCGAAAGAGGGAGGGCGTCTGCGCCCTCCCCCCTCGGTGGAGGAAGGCATATCAGCGGGAACGAAAATTTCCCTGAAAATTATTGCAATTAGGTGTTGACAAATGCGGGCTTTTGTATTATACTGACCAAGTCAGTTGCGGTGAGCAAGCGACGCAAGTGAATATGGGGGTATAGCTCAGCTGGGAGAGCAAGTCACCAGTAAAGCAACCCGCAATCGCAACGCGGCATCTAAAAAGTTAATATCCCGGAAGTCCAGTAAAATCAAGGGGTTCCGGTTCCATGGGGGTATAGCTCAGCTGGGAGAGCAAGCAACCGGGTGTGCTCCCCCGCAACGGAGAGTAAAGTCAAAAAATTGAATAGCTCAGAAATCCAGCAAAATCAAGGGTTTCTGGCAACATGGGGGTATAGCTCAGCTGGGAGCGCAAGCAACCGGGTGTGCTCCCCCGCAACGGAGAGTAAAGTCAAAAAATTGAATAGCTCAGAAATCCAGCAAAATCAAGGGTTTCTGGCAACATGGGGGTATAGCTCAGCTGGGAGCGCAAGCAACCGGGTGTGCTCCCCCGCAACGGAGAGTAAAGTCAAAAAATTGAATA
>ERZ773186.3130-NODE-3130-length-11387-cov-9.379368_pt1 | contig 11387 bp, 11 predicted proteins | sample MGYA00581000_ERZ773186 | MGnify/ENA primary metagenome ERZ773186 (study PRJEB29015, sample SAMEA2737752) | human gut metagenome | biome: human gut; feature: human-associated habitat; material: faeces | place: China | collected 2012 ... | reverse complement strand
AAATCACGATGTGGCATGCGATGGCCAATACGCTCGGCGACTGGGTTGCCGACGTGACCAAGGACTTCAACGCCAAGACCCCGCAGTGTCATCTCACGTCCACGTACAAGGGCACCTACGACCAGACGATGACGTCGGGCATCGCAGCCCACCGCGCAGGACGCTCCCCGAACATTCTTCAGGTGTTTGAAGTCGGCACGGCAACCATGATGTTCAGCAAGGGTGCCATTGTTCCTGTCGGCGAGCTTCTCGACAAGGCAGGCTACGAATTCAATCCCAAGGACTACATCCCTGCCGTCTACGGCTACTATTCCACGGCCGACGGCAGGATGCTCAGCTATCCGTTCAACTCCTCCACCACCGTTCTCTACCTCAATCTCACCAAGTTCAAGAACGCAGGCCTGCCGACCGAGCCGGACAAGCTCCCGCGCACCTGGCCTGAGATTGAAAAGGCCGCCAAGGCCCTCAAGGCCGCGGGCGAAACCTGCCCGATGACCACTTCCTGGATGGGCTGGACCCAGCTCGAGAGCTTCTCCACCTGGCACAACGTCGAGTACGCCACGCTCAACAACGGCTTCGGCGGCACGGGCGCGCGCCTCATGGTCAACTCTCCGCTCCATCAGCGCCATCTTGAAAATCTGGCCCGCATGGCCAAGGAAGGCACCTTCGTCTACAAGGGCCGCGGCAATCTTGCCACGCAACGCCACGGAAACCTGTTCCGGGTTACGTAAAAAACGGCTGACCGTCATTTTGGTCACACCGACGCGATCGGCGACATCCTGAAGTACGGGGCGTTTCTTTTTCATCGTCCTGAGAAATCTTGAAGTGAGAGATTTGCTCAGTTTATCACGGACAAAGCTCAACCTTCCCCGTTTAAAGGGAAGGTTGAGAAATTATTTAGACCGGCGGCAGGTCAAACAGCAGAATTTCACTTTCGCTGTCGGCATGCACGGAGATCGCCTGCTCATCCCAGATGGCCAGACCATCGCTGGTGGTAGCTTTGGTACCGTTGATGGTCACTTCGCCTTTGACCACCTGGATCCACACGCGGCGTTCCGCGGCAATCTGGTGAACCGACTGCTCATCTTTCAGCAGCGCCCAGCGATAGAGTTCCATATCCTGGTACACCTTCAGCGAGCCATCTCGCGCATCCGGCGACAGCACCAGCTGTTTGCCCTGGGCGGCGTCGAAGCGGCGCTGCTCGTAGCGCGGGGTAATGCCGGTTTCTTCCGGAATAATCCAGATCTGATACAGACGCAGACGATCGGTTTTGCTCGGGTTGTACTCAGAGTGGCGCACCCCGGTACCCGCGCTCATGATCTGGAACTCGCCCGCCGGCACCTGCTCTTTGTTGCCCATGCTGTCCTGGTGCTCCACCGCCCCTTCCAGCACATAGGTCAGGATCTCCATGTCTTTGTGCGGGTGGGTACCGAAGCCCTGACCGGCGTCGATGACGTCGTCGTTAATCACCCGCAGGGCGGAGAAGCCCATAAAGTTCGGGTCATAATAGTTGGCGAAAGAGAAAGTATGCCAGGAATCCAGCCAGCCATGGTTAGCGTGGCCACGTTCGTTCGCTTTGCGTAAATAGATCATGTTGCACCCCCGTATGTTGTCGATGGAGTCAGTGTGGACCCATTTCGCCGGCGATCATAGAGGGTGAAAATTGACTCCTCTGTTCAAAAAATATGAACAAGCGCAGAGGAGCCAATTTGACTTATCGGGTAAGGGTAATGGTGGCCGGTGAAGGCTGCTCAAAGCCGCGCTGCAGGATCTCCATATTGGTGAGAACGTCAGTTTCCTTGACGTAATTCGGCTGGCCGTTGACGAGGGTGTCGTACAGCGCGTCGTACACCCGACCATAATCGCCGCTCTCCAGCGGCACCGCTTCGCGCACCATCTCCCCTGCCTCGTTGACATACACCAGCTCGCCAACGCTGTCGTCCGCGCCAAATCCCGGCTCGCCCGGCATGATATTGGCCTTCAGGCTGGTCTCCTGCTGGTCAATGCCGTACTTCACAAACGAACCTTTGTGCCCGTGAACGATAAATTTCGGGTAATCGATCTGCACCAGATGGCTGGTCTTAACGATGGCCTTCATATCGCCGTAGAACAGCTGGGCTTCAAAGGTGTCATCCGGGTTGGCTTTATTGCGCAGCGAGCGCAGATCGTAAGAGACATGGTCCGGGCGGCCGAACAGCGAAATGATCTGATCCAGGGTATGCACGCCAAGGCCATAGAACTCGCCGTTTTGCGGACCGCCGGGGTTGGTCTCCGCCAGCGGGCGGTAGTTATCAAAATGACTTTCGATCTCCACCAGTTCGCCGAGTTTCCCGCTCTCAATCACCTTTTTGGTGGTCAGGAAGCAGGAGTCGAAACGGCGGTTCTGATAGGGCGTCACCGTCAGACCTTTGCTGTTCGCCAGGGCAAACAGAGTTTTTGCTTCCTCCAGCGTCGGGGTGAACGGCTTTTCCACCAGCACGTTTTTCCCCGCCTCCAGCGCCTTTTTCGCATATTCAAAATGGCTGTCGGCGTGAGTGCAGACCACCACCAGCTTGACCAGTGGATCGTTTAATACTTCTTCAAGGTCGCTGGTGAAATGAATATGGGAATACTGCGGCGCCTGCTCCTCGGGCTTCGCCCGGCGGCGGTAAATGTGCGCTACCTGCCAGCGGTCTTTGCGGTGCAAAACGTAAGGAAGGTGATAGCGGGTGGTGCTTTTACCAAAGCCAATAAATGCGCAGTGCAGAGTCATAACGCTGTCCTTAGTTAATGAGCTACCTTCAACCATAGCGCAAGCCGGTCCCTCACTTCATCCTCTCTGTTCGCTTGCAGTGAAGATTCGTTAGGAAAATAGTTCGAGTATCACTCATACGTAATTATTAATAACTTATTGATTAATAAGTGATTAAATCAACAGTTTTCGGCAAAAAACCTTGATCGCCATGGCAAAACTGCGGATAAGTGGAGAGCAAACCAGGAGGTTGCTGATGACTAACGGAGTAGCCAGCCGCTGCTGATGGACAAACAGTATCTCGCCATAAACGGCGCCCTTTTTTTCTGGCTTCTCGCGCTGATCGCCTGGTCTGTCGATGCAAGCGCGCTGGCGCGCCTGGCGGCCGCCTGCGCGCTTATCGCTTTCCTCCTCCATAGCCAACGGAACAAGATTAACGCGATGTTTATTAAGAAAAATAAAACGGAACCTCAGATATCAGAAGCAGCCACGCCTCCGGCAATTAACCCAGAACCCGAAGCGGTCGCCAGCAAAAAACACGAGACTACGGTCATCGCCAGCGGGGTGCATTTCGTCGGCAATATAGTCGCCAGCGGCCATGTCTATATCCACGGTCAGGTCACCGGCAACATTGAGGCCAAAGAGCATTTGATTAAGGTAATGCGTGAAGGCCAGGTGGAGGGCAACGTCAGCTGCCGGGAGCTAATAATTGACGGCAAGGTGCAGGGCCAGTGTCATGGCGACAGCATCACCATCGAGGAGCACGGCCATCTGGAGGGTACCCTCGCCTATCGCGCGCTGGCGATCAAGAAAGGCGGCGTTTTTAGCGGTCGCGCTGAAATGCTGGCCGCCGCGGAGAACAAAAGTCATATTCTCGGTCTGGTAGCAGACGCACCCTCCAAAGCCGACGCGGAGCCCGTCAGGCCGCAGAGCGCCTGAGATAGCAGCAAAAAAAAAGCCAGCACCCGGCTGGCTAAAGTAATACTGGAAGCAATGTGAGCAATGTCGTGCTTTCAGGCTTTCCGCAAGGGTCTCCCTGAATGCAGGACAATAATAATCATTCTCATTCGCACTTGTCTACTTTTTTTTGCAAATAATGCGTGTTGACTCGAACGCCGTAGTCAGTGATGTTTAAAGGGACTTTTCACCTGAATGAGGAACAAGGAATGAGTGACATCGTGATACGCCATGCTGAACCGAAAGATATTGACGCGATTCGTCAAATTCACGCCCAGCCGGAGGTGTATCACAACACGCTACAGGTCCCTCATCCATCCGAACATATGTGGCGGGAGCGGCTAACCGATACGCCCGGCGTGAAGCAACTGGTGGCCTGTATCGATGAGCAAGTCGTCGGCCATTTAAGCATTGCCGTCGTCCAACGTCCCCGCCGTAGCCACGTCGCCGATTTTGGTGTCAGCGTGGATTCGCGCTGGCACAACCGCGGCGTCGCCAGCGCGCTGATGCGTACCATGATTGATATGTGCGACAACTGGCTGCGCGTCGAGCGTATTGAGCTGACGGTGTTCGCCGATAATGCCCCGGCGATTGCGGTGTATAAGAAGTACGGCTTTGAGATCGAAGGCACCGGCAGGCGTTACGCGCTGCGCAACGGTGAGTATGTGGATGCGTATTATATGGCGAGAATGAAGTAGCGTGTTGCCGGGTGGCGGCTTCGCCTTACCCGGCCTGCGTTCGCACAGTTGTAGGCCCGGTAAGCGCAGCAGCGCCACCGGGCAACACATCAATACCCCGCCGTTAAATCATCCGGCGAACGCGGATCGGAGGCGCCATACAGCATGCCGTCCGGCCCCACCATGATGCTCTGGGTACTGCCCATCGCCTCTTTCAGCGCCACTTTCTGCCCCTTCGCCTCCAGCAGCTTCAGGGTATCCGGGCTAAAGCCTTTCTCCACCCGCAGCTCATCCGGCAGCCATTGATGGTGGAAACGCGGCGCGTTGGTGGCTTCCGCGACGTTCATCCCGAAATCGATGGTATTGACCACCATCTGCAGTACGGTGGTGATGATCCGACTGCCGCCCGGGCTGCCGGTCACCAGCCAGGTTTTGCCGTCTTTCACCACAATGGTCGGCGACATTGACGACAGCGGGCGTTTTTTCGGCTCCACCGCATTGGCGTCGCCGCCCACCAGACCATAGACGTTAGGCACGCCGGGCTTCGCCGAGAAATCATCCATCTGGTTATTGAGCAGAATGCCGGAATCACCGGCCACAATGCCGGTACCGAAGGTGGTATTCAGCGTATAGGTCACCGCCACCGCATTGCCGTCTTTATCGACCACCGAGAAGTGGGTGGTCTGGTTGCTTTCATAGGGCGCCAGCTTGCCCGGACGGATCTGGCTGGAAGGCTTCGCCTTGTTGACATCAATCTCGGCGGCGATCGCTTTGGCGTAAGCCTTGCTGGTCAGCGCCTGCCACGGCACGTTGACGAAGTCAGGGTCGCCGAGATATTCAGAGCGGTCGGCGTAGGCGTGTTTCTCTGCCTCCGCCATCACCTGCATGGCGTCGGCGCTGCCAAAACCATATTTCTGCATATCGAAGTTTTCGAGGATATTGAGGATCTGCACGATATGGATCCCGCCGGAGGACGGCGGCGGCATAGAGTAAACCTCATACCCGCGATACTCGCCGCTAACCGGCGTACGCTCCACAGCCTTATAGCCGGCGAGATCGGCTTTGGTGATTAGCCCGCCGTGCTTTTTCATCTCGTCAGCGATCTGGTCGGCGATGGCCCCTTTATAGAAGGCGTCCGGGCCGTGCTCGGCAATCAGCTCCAGGCTCTTACCGAGGTTCTTCTGCACCAGCCGATCGCCCTTCTTCAGCGGCTCGCCGTTCTTCCAGAAGATCGCTTTACTATTTTCATGCTGCGGGATCACTTCGCTGCCGTAGGTCTTCAGATCGTCCGCCAGCGCATCGTTAACGATAAACCCCTCTTCCGCCAGCTTAATCGCCGGACGGATCACTTTGTTCAACGGCATGGTGCCATACTTTTCCAGCGCGAGGGAGAAACCGGCGACGCTGCCTGGCGTGCCGGAGGCCAGATGCGAAGTCAGTGATTTTTTACTGTCCGGGTTGCCCTGGTCGTCAAGGAACATGTCGCGGGTGGCCTGCTCTGGCGCCATTTCGCGGAAATCGATCGCCGTGGTCTTGCCGTCTTTAGTCCGCAGCATCATAAAACCGCCGCCGCCAATATTCCCGGCCTGCGGATGGGTGACCGCCAGCGCGTAGCCTACCGCTACCGCCGCATCGACAGCGTTACCGCCCTGGCGCAGGATATCCACGCCGACGCGGGTCGCCAGCGCGTCCACCGAGGCCACCATCCCCTGCCGGGCGCGTACCGGGTGGAACACATCTTCCTCTACGCCATAAGAGACCGGCGGCGGCGGTGGCGGATTGGCGGCGACGGTAAAGCTGCCCCCCGCCAGCAACGCAGCGATGACCACCTGACGCCATATTGTTGTTTTTATCATTGTCTTACTCCTGAAAGGTAGGTTTCATTCCCCGCTTAAGCCTGGTTGATAACTCCTAAAAAATCATTGTTATGGCAGATTCGAGGTACACTTAAGTGATCCCACGCACGGGAGGAGAAAACCATGAAAGCGATTCTGTTTCTGGCGGCGCTGATGCCGCTTGGCGTATTAGCCCAGCCGATCAATATTAATAACAACCCTAACCAGCCGGGTTACGTGGTCCCCAGCCAGCAGCGCATGCAAAATGAGATGAAGGTGCAGCAACAGCAGCAGCAGAGCATGCTGAAGCAGGATCTGAACAATCAGACCCGCTCGCAGCAGCAGCATTTGCAAAACCAGCTGCAGACTAATCAGCAGCGCGCGGCCCAGGGCGGCAATCTGAATGCGCCGCAGCAGGTGCGGCCAAATAACAACGGTGGGATGCTGCGGCAGACTAATCCGTAAAGGTCGTCCGCCGCAAATCCGTCTTAAGGCTGGAAATTCGGCCCGATGACATCAATGGCATCGGTGCAGATGCAGTCTACGCCCCAGCGCAGCAGTTCGGCGGCGCGCTGGGGTTTATTGACCGTGTACACCAGAATGTGCAGGCCGGCCTGTTTCAGGCTCGCCACCCGCGCCGCATCCAGCAGTTTGTGATTGAGGTGAATCGACACGCAGCCCAACCGGGTGGTCAATTCGCGCCAGTCATCGCGCCACTCATCCAGCAGCAGCCCGCGCGGCAGCTCGGGCGCGGCTTCCTGCGCCGCCTCCAGGGCGTCGATTTCAAAAGAGGAGAGCAGCGGCGCGGTCATGCCTTGCCATAGATCGCGCGCGGCCAGCGCCACCACTTTCCCGGTCTGCGGCCCCAGCCCGGTGGTCGGCTTAATTTCGATATTCGCCATCATGCCGTGACGACGGCAGCGCTCCGCCACCTGGGAGAGCAACGGCAGCGGCTCGCCCTTAAATTCACGGCTGAACCAGCTGCCGGCATCGACCTTCAGCAGATCGTCCCACGCCAGCTCGCCCGCCACGCCCCAGCCATTGCTGGTGCGTTCGAGATTATCGTCATGCAGCAGAAAGATCTGCCCGTCCTTCGACAGCTTGGCGTCAAATTCAATCATCGTGTGCCCGTAGCGGGCGCCGACGTCGATAGCCGCCAGGGTGTTCTCCGGCGCCAGTTTACCGCCGCCGCGATGGGCGACGATGCGGGGATAAGGCCAGTTACTCATGCGCGTTGTCCTGTTTCACCATCAAAGAGGTGCAGATGTTCCAAAGGCAGATGCAGCCATAGCGTGCTGCCTGCCGCCGGGCGCTGCTGGTGCGGCAGTCTGACCACCAGCTTCTGTTCGCCCCAGCGCCCGTGAGCGAGGTTATCGGCACCTAAAATTTCCAGGGTGTCCATCAGCAGCGGAATACCACCTTGCGCCTGCGAGCTTAAGATAAAATGCTCCGGACGGATACCGAGCGTCATTTTACGCCCAGCGTGGCGCCGGTGCTCATGATTCGTCGGCAGCTGCATGCCGCCCGCCAGCTCAAAGCGACCGCCGTCATCGCTGATGCGCCCTTCCAGCAGGTTCATGGCCGGGCTGCCGATAAAGCTCGCCACAAAGCGGCTGGCTGGCTTCTCATACACTTCCACCGGGGTGCCGATCTGCTCGGCAACGCCTTTGTTCATCACCATCACCCGCTGGGCGAGGGTCATCGCCTCCACCTGGTCATGGGTGACGTACAGCGAGGTGGTTTTCAGGCGGCGATGCAGCTGCTGCAGTTCCAGACGCATCTGCACGCGCAGCTTGGCGTCGAGGTTTGACAACGGTTCGTCGAAGAGGAATACCGCCGGGTCACGCACGATGGCGCGGCCCATCGCCACGCGCTGGCGCTGGCCGCCGGACAGTTCCCGCGGGCGGCGCTTGAGCAGACCATCCAGCTCAAGAATGCGCGCCGCCTCCTGCACCCGCTCGGCGATCAATCCCTTACCCATGCCGCGAATCTTCAGCCCCCACGCCATGTTCTCTTCCACGCTCATATGCGGATAAAGGGCATAGTTCTGGAACACCATCGCGATGCCGCGATCCTTCGGCTCCATCTCGGTCACCCGTTTACGATCGATCCAGATATCGCCGCTGGTCACCCGTTCAAGTCCGGCGACCATCCGCAGCAGCGTTGATTTCCCGCAGCCCGACGGGCCGACCATAACGATAAATTCCCCGTCCGCCACGTCCAGCGTCAGCGGTTGAATTACCTGGGTTTTGCCATCCCAGCTTTTGCTTACTGCCTGTAGTTTTAAACCAGCCATTTTATTTCTCACTATCGACCAGGCCGCGCACAAACGCGCGCTGCATGGCTAAAACGATGACGACCGGCGGGATCAGGGTCAGCAGCATCGCCGCCATCACCTGATTCCACTGGGTAGTACCTTCGCCGGTGGCGATCATGCCTTTAATACCGGCGACGGCGGTGCCAAGATTCACATCCTGAATAATCAGCAACGGCCACAGATACTGGTTCCAGCCGTAGATAAAGGTGATGACGAACAGCGCGGCGAGGTTGGTTTTCGACAGCGGCAGCACGATGTCGCGAAAGAAGCGCATCGGCGAAGCGCCATCGATACGCGCCGCTTCAATCAGCTCGTCCGGCAGGGTCATAAAGAACTGGCGGAACAGGAAGGTGGCGGTGGCCGAAGCCATCAACGGCAGCGTTAACCCGGCATAGCTGTCGAGCATGTTGAGGTTGGCGATCACCTCCACCGTCGGGAAAATACGCACCTCGACCGGCAGCATCAGGGTGATAAAGATCATCCAGAAGAACAGGTTACGCAGCGGAAAGCGGAACCAGACGATGGCGAACGCCGAAAGCATCGACACCACGATTTTGCCGACCGTAATGGCGAACGCCATGATGAAACTGTTGAGCATCATCAGCCAGAACGGCGCGCTGTTGACGCCGACGCCGTTCACCCAGATGGTCTTCATGTTCTCCAGCAGATGTCCGCCGGGGATCAGCGTCATCGGCGTTTCAAATACCGATTTGTTATCCAGCGTCGCCGCCACGAAGGCGACGTACAGCGGGAATAAAATGACGGCGATACCCAGGATCAGCATGGTGTGGCTGAAAATCGTCAGCCCGCGACGGTTCTCAATCATTGGTAACGCACCTTACTTTCAACGTAACGGAACTGCACCACCGTCAGGATAATGACGAGGAACATCAGCACCACCGACTGCGCGGCGGAAGCGGATAGATCGAGCCCGGCGAAACCTTCGCGATAGATTTTGTAGATCAGAGTGGTGGTCGCCTGCACCGGGCCGCCAGCGGTGGCGGCATCGATCACCGGGAAGGTGTCGAAGAAGGCATAAACCAGGTTGACCACCAGCAGGAAGAAACTCACCGGCGCAATCAGCGGCAGCGCCAGCTTAAAGAAGCGACGAATCGGCCCGGCGCCGTCGATGGCGGCGGCCTCAACCAGCGAACGCGGAATCGACTGCAGCGCGGCGAAGAAGAACAGGAAGTTGTAGCTTATCTGCTTCCACACCGAGGCGAAGACCACCAGGAACATGGCCTGACCGCTGTTCTGCGCGTGGTTCCAGTCGTAGCCGAACTCGCCGAGGAAATGGGTAATCAGCCCACGTCCAGGGTTAAACAGGAAGATCCACAGTACGGCGGCTACGGCAGGCGCAACGGCATAAGGCAGCAGCATCAGCGTCTGGTAAAGACGACTGCCACGCACCACATAATCCACCAGCGCCGCGAAGAACAGCGATACCAGCAGGCCGCTTATCGTCACCAGGCCGCTGAACTTGATAGTCGTCCAGAAGGAGTCGAGGTAGTAGCTGTCGTGGAACAGCGTGACGAAGTTATCCAGGCCGACGAACTGGCTGGAGAGACCAAACGGGTCAACGCTTTGCAGCGAGTACCACAGCGCTTCACCGGCGGGCCAGATAAAGAAAATAACGGTGATAACCAGCTGCGGAGCCACCAACAAATAGGGAAGCCAACGCGAGCGGAATACCGGACGGGATGAAGACATGTAGGTTCTTTCCTGGAAGGTGCCGGATGGCGGTGCAAGCACCTTACCCGGCCTACAAACTACGAACTTGTAGGCCGGATAAGCGCAGCGCCATCAGGCACTTATACACTTAAGACTTGGTCGATTGCTCAAAGCGGCGCAGTAACTGATTGCCACGCTCAACGGCAGCATCCAGCGCCTGCTGCAGGAGGTCTGCGGTCTGTGGCTGCAGCTCCGCCGTGCCGTCCCGGTTCAGGCGTGCGATATCGCTGTCCTCTGCCGTGGCGGAAAGCAGGGCTTCGAGCGAACGGAGCGTGTCCTCCGTCTGCGTGACAAGGGCCTCATCGCCCCAGATGCGCAGGCTCATCAGCGTGTCCATGGCAAAAAGCTGTGCCTCATGCGCCTCCGGCTGCTTTGGGCCGCAGCCCGTCAGGACCAATGCTGCCAGAAGTACGGCAGCGAACCATTTTTTCATGGGGATCACCTCATTTTCCGGGATCATTATATCAAAAAAGAGAAATTTTCTCAAATAGTATTTGACATTTTCCTGCCGGGATGGTATGATAAACAGGCCGCATCGAAGAGGTACAAGCTTGAGGTATGCCCTCACGCCTCCAGAGCGAGACTACAAAAAGGTAGGTGCAAACAAACATGCAGGCAGTTATCGTTACCGGTGGCAAGCAGTACAGCGTCAAGGAGGGCGACGTGATCTACGTCGAGAAGCTCAATGCTGAGGCTGACGCAACCGTAACCTTCGATCAGGTCCTGGCAGTCGTGGACGGCGAGAACTCCAAGTTCGGCGCTCCCGTGGTGGCAGGCGCTTCTGTCGAAGCCAAGGTGCTGAAGAACGGCAAGGCCAAGAAGGTCGTCGTCTTCAAGTATCGCCCGAAGAAGGACTCCAAGTCCATCCGCGGCCACAGACAGCCGTACACCAAGGTGCAGATCGAAAAGATCGCGCTGTAATTTATGACGCGCGTCGAATTTTTCGATCACGAGGGCAGGATCACCGGATTCTGCTGTTCGGGCCACAGCGGCTATGCAGAGGAAAGCGGCGACGTTGTGTGCGCAGCTGTTTCCACAGCCGTCAAGCTTGCAGAGTGCACGATCAACGATGTGCTCGGCGAGCATGCGAAAACCAGGGTGAATGAAGACGAGGCCCGGATCACCTTAACCCTTCCCGC
>ERZ773186.3127-NODE-3127-length-11390-cov-21.833083_pt1 | contig 11390 bp, 12 predicted proteins | sample MGYA00581000_ERZ773186 | MGnify/ENA primary metagenome ERZ773186 (study PRJEB29015, sample SAMEA2737752) | human gut metagenome | biome: human gut; feature: human-associated habitat; material: faeces | place: China | collected 2012 ... | reverse complement strand
CTTGCGAACCTGGTTTAAGAAAGCCAGCATGGGTTACTCCTGAAATGAATACCTGTGTGAGGTGTTCATTGTAAAAACCAGCAGTAAATCAGGCTTGAGATAGCGTCCAGGCAAAACCTGGAAAATTTCTTAGTTTTGCCAGATATGGGGTGAAAAAGTGAGATACATCACGCTTCGCGGGGGGCCTGTGCGTTCAAAAAGGGCAGTAACAGCAGCGCAGAAATTCCGGCGGCAACAGCGATAACCACGAAAAAGCCGCTCCAGTGCCAGGTATCGAGTACTTTCGCCAGCGGCCAACCAGCAAGCGATGCCCCAAGATAAGCAAACAAGCCGACAAACCCCGTCGCCGCCCCTGCAGCCTCTTTGTGGGAACACTCTGCCGCTGCCATGCCAATTAACATCTGCGGACCAAAAACAAAAAAACCAATAGTGAAAAAGCAAGTCGCCTGCATTACGTAGCTGGCAAATGGCATCAACCACAGCGAGCCGACGGAAAGCAAAATCCCCGCAGCAAAAATCAAATTCATCGGCCCACGGTTGCCGTTAAAGAGTTTGTCCGAGCCCCAACCCGCTACCAGCGCACCGATAAATCCGCCCAGTTCAAACATCGTCACTGCCGTATTCGCCGTGACCAGATCGACCCCCAGTGTCTCGGACATATACAAATTGCCCCAGTCGTTGATAGCAGCCCGAACCACATAGACCAGCACATAACAGAACGAAAGCAGCCAGATATACGGATTCAACAATACATATTTGGTGAGGATCTCTTTACGCGTCAGTCCTGCCCCTTCCCGTTGCTGAGCGATTTCCAGCGCATCGTGCCGCCATACTCCGACCGCCGGTAAACCCAACGCCTGTGGGCGATCGCGCAGCCGCCAGCAGAGAAAAATCCCCACGACTATCGCCATACAACCGGCAATCATCATCCCGGCACGCCAGCCATAATGCACCGCAGTTGCGGCCATCACGATGGGGATTAATGCGCCGCCGACGTTATGCGCCGTATTCCATAGTGCCCACCAACCGCCGCGCTCGGTACGTGAATACCAGGCCGTTAACAAACGCGCACAAACCGGCGACCCCCAGCCCTGGAAAAAGGCGTTCAGCACCCAGAGCATGGCAAACGCCCACAACGAGGTTGAGAAACCAAACAGAATGTTGATGATGCCCGTAGCGATAAGTCCAATCCCCATAAAATAACGAGCATTTGAGCGGTCGCTGACAATGCCGGAGACAAACTTCGACACGCCGTAGGTAATGTAAAACAGGGTCGCCAACAGGCCGATATCGCTACGACTTAACACGCCGTTGGCGAGGATTTCTGGCACAGCAGCGTTAAAACTCTTACGCGTGAAGTAAAACAACGCGTAGCCCAGCCAGATAGTCAGCAGAATATGGCGACGCCAGTAGCGATAGCGGGCATCAATTTCATGTTTGTCGCTAATTAATGGCGCATCGGCAGGTGCTTTCAGAAACGGCAACATCGTCAAACCTTAGACATATCGTTGGGGTAGAGAGACACTGACACGCGTGCCGTGCAGACAGGAAATGTTTAATGTGCCACCCAGCGCCGTTACGCGCTCGCGCATTCCGGTTAAGCCAAAACTTTGTTGCCCGGAACCCGGCGGCAAACCGCTTCCATCGTCTTCAATCACCAGCATCAACCGTTCATCCTGCTGCCAGCCTTCCAGGGTGACCGCGCTGGCATCGGCATGTTTCACAATGTTGTTCAACCCTTCCTGGCAGACGCGAAACAGCGTCACGCGTTGGTTTTCGCTTAATGCTGATTCATCGATTCGCCATTCGAGATGACTGACAATGCCGCGACCTTCCAGCTCCATTTCCCGCATCAGTGAACGGATGGCCTGCTCCAGGGTGAGATCATCCAGCTGGCGCGGACGTAGCCGACCTAACAAGCGGCGCACCGCGTCGTAAATGCCCAAGGATAACTGTTCGATGACCTGCCCGCTCTGCTTCACACTGGCGTTATCTGCCGCCAGCCGCTGGACAATGCCCGCCTGGGTACGAATGGCGGTGATGGTCTGACCGATATCATCGTGCAGTTCACGTGCCACGTCACGACGCACACTCTCTTCGGTTTCCAACAAACGTTCGGCGAGATGTTGATTACGCGCCAGTTCCTTTTGCAGCGACTGGTTAAGCTCACGCAACCGCTGGATACCTGCGCCCAGTAACAGGCCTGTGAGGCTTTGCACCAGCAGCGAGAGCAATAAATCCACAGGATGGTCGCGCCAGGTCTGGCTGGCGATCAGCGCTATGGCATTCATCAGCATCGCAATCAGCGCTCCTTGCCAGCCATAGTGCCAGGCCAGGGCGATAATCGGCAGCGCCAGGCAAAACGGGGTAAAACGTGACAGTTCGTCCGGCAATCCTAGCTGGAGCCAGAGACTGATAACAAATAACAGCAAGTACCAGACCAGATGCCGCCCGCGCCAGTTGATCGGCTGGGAAACCAATGACGGACCGAGTGGCAGCCAGGTGTTATTCGCCAGATAGTGCCAGAACACCAGGCAAATGGGGGCCAGCGTCAGACCGCCAGTTAAGGTCAGCAGCAGCGCATTCCATGACTCTTTGCCATGCCAAAGCCAGGGCAGCGACTGCAACAACGCCGCGACCGTCAGCGCCGCCCCCTGTAACAGCAAAGTGCGCCAGTCACGTTGATGGCGATAGCGCGAGATCAGCGCCACGGGCAGTAACGTCAGTAAACTACCGATCATCAATAACGGAAAATGGGTTAAACCGACCGCCTGCGTTAGCCAGTAAATCAGCAGCCACTCCGCGCCCAGCAGCACCGGCCAGTATCCGCGCGGGCATTGCAGCATTAGCCCCAGACGCAGACCAAACGGAAATAACAGCACCGCCATATCAGGGCGCTCAACCAGATGCAGGCTGATACTCCACAGGCAAAACCATGCGGCAGAGAAGATAAAAAAGCAGGCAATAACGGTAATTAAGCGGGAGAACAACGTCTTCATCACCAGCCATCAAACATGCGGCGCGCCAGCTCTACGTCGTTACTGACGCCCAGTTTTTCCATCAGATTGGCGCGATGGACGTGTACCGTTTTCGGTGACAAGCCCAGTTCGGCGGCAATCTCTTTCACCGCCATTCCTTGCGCCAGTTTTTCCGCCACCTGGCGTTCACGTTTGGTTAGCGGGTCCTGACGACCGGATGCCAGTTTAATGGCAATATCCGGCGTCAGATAACAGCCGCCCGTGGCAACCGTATGCACCGCAGCAATGAGTTCATCCGGACTACAGCGTTTGGAAAGAAAGCCGCGTGCCCCCGCGTTAAGCGCCTGCTCAACCAGCGCAGGACTGTCGTGAACGGAGAGCATAATCGTCGCCATACCTTTCGGCAGCTGGCTTAGCAGCTCCAGACCGGAGATATCGGGCATGGAGATATCGCAAATACACACCTGCACACCGCGCCCCGGCAGCCCCGCCAGCGCCTCGCGCCCCGAACCAAACTCGGCAACTACCTGCAAATCAGGTTCCAGCCCCAGCAGCTGCGCAAAGCCGGAGCGGACGATAAGGTGATCGTCTATAAGGGCAATGGTTATCATGGTCTTGTCCTGGCGGGTAAAGAAACGCGCTTACCTTAACGATAAGCGCGCCGCTGTTCAAGCCTTGAGCGGTTACTGAAAAAATACGGCTATCTTGTTAAACATTGTCGGATCAGACTGATTACGCTGTACTTTCACCACGTCTTCCAGCTTATCAATTTGGCTTATCATCTGTTCCAGTCGCTGGTCGTCATTGACCAGTAGCCAGATGTGACTTTTATCACTGTCCTGAATCGGCAGACAAAGAATGCCTTCGACGTTAAAAGCGCGGCGGGCAAAAAGACCACAAACATGGGTCATTACGCCAGGATGGTTGCGAACGGTGAGTTCCAGAATCACGTTGTCATGAGTTGTGTTTTGCATGGATTATTCCCCCACCATTTCAGTATTTGCCGCACCTGGCGGCACCATCGGATAAACTTTTTCTTCGGCATCAATGCGTACGTGGATCAGCGCCGGACCAGGACGATTGATTATTTCCTGTAATGCGGCTTGCGGATCGGCTTCGTTGTTTAAATCACAGGTTTCGAGGCCGAATCCGGCGGCAATCTGCATAAAATTGATTTTGCCCGGATAGGTGGCGGCAAATACGCCCTGCTTGTAAAACAGACTCTGTTGCTGATGCACCAGCCCAAGCGCTTCGTTGTTCATCAGAATGATTTTGACATCCAGCTGGTTTTCGCTGGCGGTGGCCATCTCCTGAATATTCATCATCAGGCTGCCGTCGCCGGAGAAACACAACACTTTACGATCCGGGTTAGCCAGCGCCGCACCTATTGCTGCGGGTAAACCGAAGCCCATCGTTCCCAGCCCACCAGAAGTCAGCCACTGACGTGGTCGATTGAGCGGATAGGCTTGCGCCGTCCACATCTGATGCTGACCAACGTCGGTAGTGATAATCGCGTTGTCATCGACACAGGCGGCAACGGCGTTAATCAGCCCATAATGTGTTAATGGATCGCACGCTTTCGGGATAGGACACGGGAATTCATGTTGTAAATCAGCCACCAGTTGGTGCCACTCTGTACGCGGCTGGGCTTCCACCTGCGGGATCAGCTGCGCCAGCACATCATCGACATCCGCCTGAATCGCCACGTGCGGTTGCTTAACTTTCCCCAGCTCTGCGCGGTCGATATCCACATGAATAATTTTGGCGTTCGGGCAGAACTCTTCAGTTTTACCAATCGCCCGGTCATCAAAACGTGCGCCAAGCACAATCAACAGATCCGCCTCCTGCAAGATATAGTTGGTGCTACGCACGCCGTGCATTCCCAGCATGCCCAGCGACAGCGGATGCGCTTTTGGCAACATGCCCAGCGCCATTAAGGTCATGGTGGTGGGCAGTTGCGCTTTCTCTGCCAGTTCACGCACCCGCGCAGGTGCGTTGATCACACCACCGCCCAGATACAGCACCGGGCGTTTGGCGGCATTAATCATTGCTGCAGCGTCACGAATACTCTCTTCACTAAAGGCTGGTGCAACAGCTTTTTCTGCCGCTACGGGCTGTTCTTCAATCTCAAAAACCGCCGTTTGTACATCCTTAGGTATGTCTATCCACACCGGGCCAGGGCGGCCTGATTGCGCAATGCGGAAGGCATCGCTCATGACCTGCGGGAGTTCTTCGATATGTCTGACCAGATAGTTGTGTTTGGTGATGGGGATAGAGATGCCGTAGGTGTCCACTTCCTGGAAGGCGTCGGTGCCGATCATCGAGGCGGGAACCTGACCAGTGATGCAAATCAGCGGGATGGAGTCCAGCCGCGCATCGGCAATGGCGGTCACCAGGTTAGTCGCACCCGGTCCGCTACAGGCCATACAGACCGCCGGTTTACCGTCGGTGCGCGCCATTCCCTGAGCGATAAAGCCCGCGCCCTGTTCATGACGGGCCAGAATATGGCGGATTTGCGTGCTTTGGCTTAAGGCATCGTAAACAGGCAGGATAGAACCGCCCGGAATGCCTGTCACAATCTTAATGCCCTGCTGTTCCAGGAAATGAACGATAAATTCTGCGCCGGTAAAGCGCTTACGCGTCGATGTTGTGCCCGAACTTGCCATGCTCCAGTCCTTTTCTTCTGGGCCGACTTTCCGGGAGGTGCTTAAACGAAAAACCCCGCCCGGTTTGCGCCGGCGGGGTTTTGGAATCGTGTGTTGTTCCAGTCCCTACGGCGCATTGCCGACGACCACCACCACACGCACGACGACCACTGCGGCGGATGGCGCAGTTGGTAGTAGTTTTGCGTTGAGCATGGAAGTAGTCATTGGGGACCTTGTTGGTTTTGTGTTTAACAATATTTATACAAGCACAGCTTTACAGGGGAGACAATGGAAAATTTTTCAGCAAGGGAAAATTGAGGGGTTGATCACGTTTTGTACTGAATTGCAGATAACAAAAAACCCCGCCGGAGCGAGGTTTCGTCAGTCGCCTGCGGCTGGTAACCGCAAAGCACACTGTATTATGTCAACACTGAAAGTATACGTGTTCCGCGCAGAACGCGCAATTTCGGCACGAATTTTGACGTATTTAGTGCATAGTTGAGTATCGATCACAGTTTGCGTTTTGTCCAAATATTACTGTTTATTTATACAGTAAACTTCTATAATATCACTGTACGCAATGTGTTATGCGGGGGCCGCATCGTTACCCGGCGCACTAAGTCCTGGCTGAAACGGGTGGTGCCGTCAGCGCCTTAACCCCGCGTGAGCACACTGTGTTATGTCAACAAGCACAACGTTTCTCCTTGAGATACCGCGTGCACAACAGCTGGCAACAGGCAGCGGAAAGGTACGTCAGCTGGCAGTGCTCCTGAACCACAGGAGACGCGTATGAGCCTGGTGGATATCGCCATTCTTATCCTCAAACTCATTGTTGCAGCACTGCAACTGCTTGATGCTGTTCTGAAATACCTGAAGTAATTCAGATTCAAGTCGCACCAAAGGGGAGCGGGAAACCGCTCCCCTTTCATAATTAGCATGCGAGTTGGTGTCGGATGCGATGCTGACGCATCTTATCCAACCTACAATCCCTTCCGGCAACATTTATTGCCGCTTTTGTTTACATATTCTGCCGTTTTGCTTTTCTCCATTACTGGCACATATCTGGCTAACATTTATCAATGTGATAGATTCCTCTCCTGCATTTATTCGAATGCGTAGTAACTTATTCTAAATATATTTGTAAAAGCGTCTGTGATAATGAAAAGGCATAGAAACGTCAATTTATTATTGATGTTGGTATTACTCGTGGCCGTCGGTCAGATGGCACAAACTATTTATATTCCTGCTATTGCCGATATGGCACAAGATCTCAACGTCCGTGAAGGTGCGGTGCAGAGCGTAATGGGCGCTTATCTGCTGACCTACGGTATCTCACAACTATTTTATGGCCCAATTTCCGACAGAGTAGGACGCCGCCCGGTGATCCTCGTTGGAATGTCCATTTTTATGTTGGCGACACTGGTGGCAGTCACCACTTCCAGCCTGACGGTGTTAATCGCCGCCAGCGCGATACAGGGGATGGGGACCGGGGTCGGCGGCGTAATGGCGCGCACATTGCCGCGTGATTTATATGAACGGACACAACTTCGTCACGCTAATAGCATGTTAAATATGGGGATTCTCGTTAGTCCGTTGCTCGCACCACTCATTGGCGGCCTGCTGAATACCCTGTGGAGTTGGCGAGCCTGTTATCTGTTTTTGCTGGTGCTTTGTGCCGGTGTGACATTCAGCATGGCGCGCTGGATGCCGGAAACACGCCCTGTCGATGCACCGCGTACGCGCCTGCTCACCAGTTATAAAACACTCTTTGGTAATGGCGGCTTTAACTGCTATTTGCTGATGTTAATTGGTGGTCTGGCAGGTATTGCCGCTTTCGAAGCCTGTTCCGGTGTGTTGATGGGGGCAGTGTTAGGGTTAAGCAGTATGACAGTCAGTATTTTGTTTATTCTGCCAATTCCAGCGGCATTCTTCGGCGCATGGTTTGCTGGCCGACCGAATAAACGCTTCTCTACGTTAATGTGGCAGTCGGTTATCTGCTGCCTGTTGGCAGGAGTGATGATGTGGATCCCCGACTGGTTTAGCGTGATGAATGTCTGGACGCTGCTCATTCCCGCCGCACTGTTTTTTTTCGGTGCCGGGATGCTGTTTCCACTGGCCACCAGTGGCGCAATGGAGCCGTTTCCCTTCCTGGCTGGCACGGCTGGCGCGCTGGTCGGCGGCCTGCAAAATATTGGTTCCGGCGTGCTGGCGTCGCTCTCCGCGATGCTGCCGCAAACCGGTCAGGGCAGTCTGGGGTTGTTGATGACCTTGATGGGATTGTTGATCGTGCTGTGCTGGCTACCACTGGCGACGCGGATGTCGCATCAGGGGCAGCCCGTTTAAGCTCACGTCACCGCAGCATCGTCATCAGCTCCATGGGAGAGCGATGCTGCTTTATCAAGTCACGCATCACCCGCATGTGCGGCGCAGAGTGGGAATAAAAAGCTTGATAGCCAACACAAAGCACGTTGTCAGGACAATCCTCCAGGGAATGCAGGCACAAGCGATGCCAGTCGCACACCTGACACACCCGCCGAAGCTGTACGTTTTCACTCCCGCACCATTTTTGCAGCGTGGTATCAAAAATTTCGACTGATATACGACCAATATCTGCACACACCCAACGCTCGAACAGAGCGATTAAAAATTGCCCCCACAGTTCCGCTGTCACCGAAGAAGCTGTCAGCTCGCCCCGGTAATCTAATTCTAGATGGGGAATAAGTTGCACGGAGCGAAGCCCCCGCTGTTTGATATTCTGATAAAAATCGGCAGGTTGTAGAGCATCTTTATACTCTACAACCAGTTTATGCCTGTCCTCTTCTGCATTTACAACCTGACTTCCTGTCATACGACTCTCTCAATTAATACGATTAGTTGATGTATATGCGTTACAGCAAACAGTATTGCAAGAGATAACACCGCGAGGGAGATCATAAATTTGTCACGGATTACGTTAAATTGGGAAAAATCACTATTAGTAACATCCATTAAATTACGATTACGGGTATAGCGCCAAAGTATTAGCGCCACAATGGCGAGGATGCCAATAGAAATCCAGAACAACGCGCCAGCCTGATGCCAGTTGTGTTTAATTGCCAGCGCCATCAGCGCGCTATAGCCCAGCATAGTGCGAAACCACGCCAGCGATGTACGTTCTGGCTGAAGTCCGGGATCAGCAATGCGTCTGGCTTTGCGGCTATCCGGCATACAGCACTAGCCCTATAACTATTACCGCCACGGTCATCAATATTAAGCTGATGATTAATAAGATGTTAGTGTAGGGTAAGTCCTCTTTTAGACGCATCGCTTTTTCATTGCGTAACCAGCGCAGGTAGCCATACATCGCTAACCCGCCAGAAAACAGGCACAACAATAACGCCAGCAGTTCACGAATGATGGGCGTGGCGAAGTCCGGCGCAAGTTGATCCAGTCCGACGCCCGCTGCCAAAAATCCCAACGCGGTACGGATCCATGCCAGAAATGTACGCTCATTTGCCAGCGAGAAGCGGTAATCAGGCGCTTCTCCGAGGCGGGAAATTTTCATTGTTGCTCCTTTGCAATTTCACTAACGCTCTGCCTTTAGCGGTTATTTTTAAGAATTTGCTCCGCCCGTTTCCTGATATGCTTTTGCCACCCGCTACAAGGAGGTCTGATGGGTATCATAGCGCAAATTAAAAGCAGTTCACTGGCCATGCTGTTCGGTGCCATCGCTTTATTGATGGGTATTATCCACTTTTCATTCGGTCCTTTTGCCGCGCCGGCACCAACACTGGGAAGCATCGTGGCGGACAAAACTGCTGAAATCAAAAGAGGTCTTCTCGCCGGAATAAAAGGTGAAGAAATTACCACGGTGAAGAAAAAAGAGACGGTTGATATCGATAAAATCCTCGACCAGGGCGGTATCGCACTGGCCATTGCCGCACTACTTTGCACATTTGTTGGCGGTATGCGTAAGGAAAATCGCTGGGGCATTCGCGGCGCTCTGGTAATACCAGGTGGAGTACCATTGACGGTAACTCCACCCAAAAAGGAGTTAGCCAATGCTCCAGAAAAGCACCGCCAGTAACTGAGGTGTGATAATGCGCAGGAACATGACTAACGGATACACCGTGGCGTAAGAGAGCGCCGCCGCGCCACTGGTAGGATGGAGATTATTAGCAAACGCCAGCGCCGGAGGATCGGTCATTGAACCCGCAAGCATCCCACACATCGTGAGATAATTCATTTTGACTAACATCCGCGCCAGAATGCCGGCCGTGATCAGTGGAATTGCGGTAATCAATGCGCCATAGCCTATCCAGCTTAACCCTTCGCCATCCACCAGTGTATGGATAAAATCGCCGCCAGATTTCAGGCCAACTACCGAGAGAAACAGTACAATGCCCAGTTCGCGCAGCGCCAGGTTGGCACTTGGCGGCATAAACCAGTAAAGCTTACCAATGCTGCCGATACGCCCGAGGATCAGCGCCATAATTAGCGGCCCTCCCGCCAACCCCAACTTCAACGCAGCCGGGAATCCAGGCACAAACACCGGAATGGAGCCCAACAATACGCCAAGCCCAATACCAATAAACACCGGTAACATCTGCACCTGTTGTAATTTTTGCTTCGCATTACCTAATACATTAGCAACGGCATCAATCGCGGACGGGCGTCCAACCAGGTTGAGGATATCGCCAAACTGCAGGCTAAGATCGCTACTTGCAACTAATTCAACTCCAGCACGGTTCAGGCGCGAGATAACGACATCATAGCGTTCCTTAAAGTGCAGGTCGCGAATACGTTTACCAAGCACATTCTCATTGGTGACCACCACGCGTTCGACGCGCAGATCGGTGCCTTTCGTCGACAGCGAGGTATCCACCTCCTGACCAATCACCAGTTGCGCATTATGTAAATCCACTGGCTGCCCCACCAAATGCAGCAAATCGCCCAACTGAATAATGGTTTCCGGAGAAGGTACTTTGAGGGTTTCTTCTCGTTTCAGACGCGAGCAGATAATTTTGTCGCCGTTAAGAATTGGTACATCTTTAATAGCTAAATTATGCAGATTAGGATTCTCAACGCGAATATTGATAGTCTTTATCAGCGCACCGCCATTGGCCCGCGAAGACTCATGCAGCTGAGCTTCCGTTTCGACATTGACGCGGAAAATAACCCGCAGCATCCACATAGTGAACAAAATGCCGCAAATCCCAAATGGATAAGCCATCGCATAGCTCATCCCCATCTGGTCAACCATATCCATCGGTGTGCCCAGGTCACGTAAGATCTGCTGCCCTGCCCCCAGGGCTGGCGTATTGGTGACCGCGCCAGAGAAAATTCCCAGTACCACTGGTAGTGGGATATCGAACAGTTTATGCAAGATGGCCGTGACCAGACCACCGAGGATGACAACCAAAACAGCAAATAAATTGAGGCGTAACCCAGAGACACGCAACGAAGCAAAGAAGCCCGGCCCTACCTGAATCCCGATGGTATAGACGAACAGGATCAGGCCAAATTCCTGAATAACATGCAGCATGTCGCTACTTAATGTCATTCCCGCCTGTGACACAAAATGGCCGACAATGATCCCGCCGAACAGTACGCCGCCAATGCCCAATCCAACGCCGCGAAACTTGACGTTGCCGATAAACAAACCGACGACCGCCACCAAAGCCAGGATACTGACTGTTAATGCTATATCACTCATCGTCCATTTCTCTTGAAATAACATTTTAATTGCTACGGATTATGGCTGAATCGGTGAAGCAGATTTGCCTTA
>ERZ773186.3126-NODE-3126-length-11390-cov-34.655227_pt1 | contig 11390 bp, 9 predicted proteins | sample MGYA00581000_ERZ773186 | MGnify/ENA primary metagenome ERZ773186 (study PRJEB29015, sample SAMEA2737752) | human gut metagenome | biome: human gut; feature: human-associated habitat; material: faeces | place: China | collected 2012 ... | reverse complement strand
TGTCCTGGCTGCAAGCCTGGCACATCCGCGACGAAACCTATTCGGCGGCCTTGGCCGAGCTGGTCAACCACCAGTATCGCCACGCCTTTGCCGCCCACTGGGGCGACGGCACGACCTCATCCTCCGATGGCCAGCGCTTCCGCGCGGGTGGCCGGGGCGAGAGCACCGGGCACGTCAACCCGAAGTACGGTAGCGAGCCGGGACGGCTGTTCTATACCCATATCTCCGACCAGTACGCGCCGTTCAGCACCCGCGTGGTGAATGTCGGCGTCCGCGATTCCACCTATGTGCTCGACGGCCTGCTGTACCACGAGTCCGACCTGCGGATCGAGGAGCACTACACCGACACGGCCGGCTTCACCGATCACGTCTTTGCCCTGATGCACCTGCTAGGCTTCCGCTTCGCGCCGCGCATCCGCGACCTCGGCGAAACCAAGCTGTACGTGCCGCAGGGCGTGCAAGCCTACCCGACGTTGCGCCCGCTGATCGGCGGCACCCTGAACATCAAGCACGTGCGTGCCCACTGGGACGACATCCTGCGCCTGGCCAGCTCGATCAAGCAGGGCACCGTCACCGCCTCGCTGATGCTGCGCAAGCTCGGCAGCTACCCGCGCCAGAACGGACTGGCCGTGGCCCTGCGCGAGCTGGGCCGGATCGAGCGCACGCTGTTCATCCTGGACTGGCTGCAAAGTGTTGAACTGCGCCGCCGCGTGCATGCCGGCCTGAACAAAGGTGAGGCGCGCAACTCGCTGGCCAGGGCGGTGTTCTTCAACCGCCTTGGGGAAATCAGGGATCGGAGCTTCGAGCAGCAGCGCTACCGGGCCAGCGGCCTCAACCTGGTGACGGCGGCTATCGTGCTGTGGAACACGGTGTACCTGGAACGCGCCACCCAGGGGTTGGTCGAGGCCGGCAAGCCGGTGGACGGCGAGCTGCTGCAATTCCTGTCGCCGCTGGGCTGGGAGCACATCAACCTAACCGGCGATTACGTCTGGCGGCAGAGCCGCAGACTGGAAGACGGGAAGTTTCGGCCCTTACGGATGCCCGGAAAACCTTAGCGTACGATTTTTTCCGAATTCTGCGGGCTCCCCTATGAAAACAATCGAACAAAAAATTGAACAGTGCCGCAAGTGGCAGAAGGCAGCCAGAGAACGAGCGATCGCTCGGCAACGGGAGAAGTTGGCTGATCCGGTCTGGCGAGAATCTCAATATCAGAAAATGCGGGATACTCTCGACCGCCGTATCGCTAAACAGAAAGAGCGCCCACCAGCCAGCAAAACGCGGAAAAGCGCGGTAAAAATAAAATCTCGTGGCTTGAAGGGGAGAACACCAACGGCGGAGGAACGGCGCATCGCCAATGCTCTTGGCACTCTCCCCTGCATTGCCTGCTATATGCATGGAGTAATATCTAATGAGATGTCTCTGCACCATATCGCCGGTCGTACCGCGCCGGGTTGTCATAAAAAGCAATTGCTTCTTTGTAGATGGCACCACCAGCATGCAGCTCCGGCTGAAGTAAGAGCAAAATACCCCTGGCTGGTCCCTGTTCATGCCGATGGTGTGGTTGGAGGCAAGAAAGAATTCACCCTGCTGAACAAGTCAGAGATGGAGTTACTGGCTGACGCCTATGAGATGGCAAACATCATGCACTAATAAATATATTATTTTTAATGATAAATGATTGACAACTGACAAGTGACTTCAGTCAGAATCATCACATGCCCGGTACGGATGGATCCCCTTTCAAATATTCCATGGACGGCACAGTCTGAGTACCGGGCGCTACCTTCAGTTGTATTGCTAAGCCGCCGCTGGTGGCTTTTCTTTTTTGTAGGGGCGCTATGGATAAGAAAATATGCGTTGTTTCAATGAGCGTCGGCAAACCGGCGTCAATGACTGCTGCATGGATCAACAATGAGCTGATAATGGCTGAGCGGACCAGCTACCCTGAACGCCGCCGCGATATGGAACTCCAGCTGCTGCGCGAATTGCGAGAAAAAGAGGAAAAGGGTTTTATCGTGCTGGTGGAAGAGGAAAACAGCTTTATTACCGGTCGAGTTGGCCAGCGTGTAAGGTTGCGTGATCCCTTCATGAACAGCAGGCCGGTACTAATTGAAGCAAACAACAACGTGGTAAGCGCAGACTACATCAGGACAATGACAGACACCGTTACTAAACAAGACAACGAATATTCACCATATGAGCCATTTGTAAATATGATAAAAGCATTTTATCGGATGGAGCTCACTAAAGTTCCTCAAGGTAAATTAACAGGTAAGGATAACATCTTTTAAGCACAGTAATGAGGTGCTTAGATGTTCATATCAATATCCTAACTCTCTGCATCTCATAAATCTGATAGCCACTTACTATCTATGGACTCAATCTCCGTCAGCGGAATTGATGGGAAAAAATATCCCTGAGTGCCCCATAGCCCTATCCCTTTTGATAACTTATGACAATCAATGTTTTCGACGCCTTCAGCGATGATATTCGGACATAACTTTTTTAAATTGCTAATAATGACATCAAAATGAGGCTTAATCATATGCTCTTGAAAAAATGACTTATCAAGTTTTATTGCATGATATTTATTTTTAATTAATGCTTTCATGGTGGCGTTACCACTTCCAAAATCATCAAGCCAAACATTATCTGTCAAAGTCAGTAGAAAGGATATGATGTAATCCTCATCGCTTAAATCAGGATAGTTTTCTGATATCTCAATCGCTATAAATTTATTGTTTATTAGTAGTTCTTGAATTTGTTTATTGCCATATATATATAAACAGGTATCATAATCTACATTGATAGAGCATAATATATTATGGCATTCAAAAAAATACTTATATTTGATTATTGTGTTAAGTTGAGATTTTAGCAAGTTAATCTTCATCTTGCTTGTAAACATACCTAATACTTTCTGAGTAGAAAGAATAGCCCCCTCGTTGGAATAAAATCTGCTCAACACTTCCACTGCTATCAACTTGTTAGTGCTTGTGGAAATGATTGGTTCTACTATGTAGATAACTTCCATGCTCCCACCCTCTATTTTTAAATTGGTTGGCTTTAGCAGATAAAGTGCCCTTTATATTTACAGGGGTTACACACTATGTCAATTTATTTATCTGTAGTGAAATTGATAAAAATTAAATAATAAAAAGCAGCAACTATGACACAAATCAATATTTTTATTTTTTGCACAACTTCTTGATTTCAGTGCTGCTGTATCTCTATTCTTGTTCAAAGCCTCTTTAGAATGGTGGTAGCTATGTCAGGAGTCTGTTACTTCATCCTTATAAAGAAACCGATAAATTTTCAATTTCTTAAGGATTTCTTAATATTAAATTATGGTGATGTGCTGTTGCTTAAACATTCTGAACGCGAATTCTTACAAACCTATTCAGATAAATATATCGAATTCGAACTTAATGATAGTGCTGTAAGAAACTATTTATCTTGTCACAATCACCAAGGGAAGCAACTTCTGGATAAATGCCCACATTTGCTAAAAAAGTCTTTTGCTTATCCTGATTTATTAATCAGGATGATCGATAATATAAGTGACCAGAATCATATACATCCTGATTTTAAGGATGCTTTAACTTTTTCATTACTTTCAATTTTTAGTGATGTTGACAACCTTAGAGCTTTTCTTAAGTCTGGTATGCCTACTTTCTCAGGGAAAGTACGCAGCATATTTCTTTCAGATGTATCTAAACATTGGAAACTAAGAGACTTAACTGATTATCTATACATAGTGAGAGTTTAATAAAGAAAAAACTCTTATTAGAAAACACCTCCTTCAGTAAGTTATTACTTGATACACGAATGGCTTTTGCTATTAAATTACTAAAGCAAACCCGCCCCCTCAAACAAGTATCAAAAAGTTGTGGTTTTAGTAGCATATCGTACTTTGTGTGCCTATTTAGGCAGTATTATAATTGTACACCATGTGAATATGTAAAACATCAGTTATCATCTGGGAAATAAGATGCATTTATCTCCCAGATAATATTGTAATATTAAACTCAGTCAGCATTTAGTAGCAGAGCATTATCTATGATGATATGCTCCCATTCTTCGAATGCCCGGTCGCGGACGCCCTGGGGAACGCTGTTTGTTTTGAAATCGACGACCGTCCGCCATTTCCCGTCCGGACGGTACATGCGCAGAGCTTTACTTCCCCCTTCCCTGCGCACCTCAACGTTATGCTTGTCAGCAAACTCTTGTAATGCTCGTAGCGTCCCATGCTTTACTGTGTAGTATCGCTTTTTCAAGTTTTCTCTCCAGCCTGTGCCAAGGCTTCAACTTCCAAATCGTAAGACTCAAACTCATAGTCCTGGTCGTCAACTTCTTCAGGGACTGGCAGTAAATGCCAGGCTGAGTATATCTGACCATTATCAAAACGCTCCTGGCTGTAGAGCGTCGCGGCTATGAGTGTTAGCGCCGGGCGGTCATAACGGTAAAATTTGCGAACGTCACGGTCAACGAGACGACCGAAATTACCATAACCGCGCTCCAGTAATAATTTTTTAATTTCCGGCCAGTATGGGCCATAGCTGCGGTACAGGCGGGGATTTTTCAGTAATCGCCCGCGTAGCCCTGACAGGAAGAAATCAACGTATTCGTCTTCTGTCTTTCCTAACAACGCTGTACGGAGTACCGCCTCAAGATATGTTTTATTCGGTTTTATTGTATCAGATAGTGTGGCCATATTATGCGACGCCCGGCGAACCGGGCGCTCCTGTTATGCGTATTGTTGGATGACGGCCAGAACGTCCGCCACGTTGTGTTTTGTCTCGATAATCCACCAGTTGCCCGGGAAATCGCTGTTCTTCGCCTTCGCTGGCAGCCAGCGAGCGCCGAATTTTTCCTTGATTGCGTCTTTAGCACGGAAAAGAACGCCTTTCATGCCGGACGCCTCCTGAAGCCCAAATACCTCACCAGCTGCGAATTTTGGTGCGTACATCATCTTCAGGTCGGCGGTGGATACGCGATAATTCAGACCAAGAGACTGAGCTATGCTGGTGGCATCACCCTGTATTGATGATAACTCTTCTTGTTTCTTGTTTCTCGTTTCTGGCGGCAATTTCTTCCTCCGTGATGTTGCCTAGGGCCAGGTTTATCCGATCAGCGTCGGCCTGTTTCTCTTCATCGGTGCGCCCGGCAAGAACCGTGTTAATTCTCTGCAATATCTCAACATGATTCTTGCGCATGCTAAGCAATTCCGGCGTAACCTCGTTAAGGTCCACCAGCCCAAGGATGGCAAGGTCGGAAAACATTGATACCAGGTTGTAGGTCATGCGATAGCTGAGTTGCCCATAGGCTGATGGCAACTGCACCGCATCCATTTGATAGGCATCCATAAATTTAGAGCCGTCGTTTACGACATCCGCAATTGCCGGTGTGATTTTCCCTGTGGTGGCGGCCTCCCTGATTGCTGTTACCCACGATTGAGTCAGCGCGGCGACTGCATGATTCAGATTGGCTTTCCGTTCTGCTGCAATACGCGCGCTTGCAGCGTCCATTGCCTGCTTGATCTCGTCTTTATTGCTGTAAATGCCAATGGTGCCAAACTGTGCTGTGGTGATCTCATAATCTGACGCCCGGAACTCATGGGTACCGAAAATGGCATTGGTGACCTCAAGTTCAGAATCCCCGTTACGAGTAGCCCCCTGGCTTGTTTTCTCCGGCATTCTGGCGATCGCATCCGCTATTTTCTCCTGAATTGCTTCAGGGGATAGCGTATCTCCGTATGACGCGATTACTTCGCCATAATTGGAGCCAAACAGTTCAGTCAGGAATACTTCTGCCAAACGGACCTGGCGGTTATTCCCTTCCGACATCATACCAAGCACCCATTTTGCAATTGACGACTTCAGCGCGCCGTCACGGCGATCCGGGTAAACCGCATGCTTCAGTGGGTCCGTATAGGTACCAACAAAATCAATGCTATAGCCTGACTCTGTAGTCTGAACGCCGTATGAGTCAGTGATTTTGATCATGCCGCGCTGCTGGAAACGGTAGAAATCGTCACAGGAAATGATGTCGTTAATCCCGGCGATGGAGACGCCACCACTGATTTTCTGCATAACAGCATCTTCATCGGGAGTTACATCCACCTGTTTATCCAGCGTCTTCACATCCCAGTTACCCGATTTGGTGCCTTTGAAGGTAAAGATGATCTCCACGTCTGCGCGCTGGCTGTCGAAGTCCAGCGACTTAATGCGAACGATATCACCGGCACAATCGTAGTATTGGCCTACACGCCATGAGCGATCGCCGATAACAAGGAACTCATTCGCATGGTTAACCAGATCAGGATCAACATCCAGAATGCCTTTATTTATTGCATCCTCCACCAGCGGGCGCAGGCGTTTGATATCCGTCGCGGCCTTCTGAGTACGGTTCAATAATTTCTCATAGCGGGAGATGGCTTGAGTGATATTAGCCTTGCGCTGAATGGCGCTTTTCAACGACGCGCGATAATGTGCTAACAACGTACGGTCTGTGTGATGGACGCTACCCCAGCGGGCCTTCCAGTCTGCATTATCAGCTGCTTTGGCCATTACCGCCTGTTTGAATTTAGCTACCTCGGCGGTGGTCTTTTCAAGTTCCGCTTTACTTCGCTCTAATTCAGCGGTAAGAGCCGCAACATCCTCGCCAGCTGCATGTTGCGCCTTGATGTAGTTCTGAAGGTCGATAGCGGCCTGTTCTTTCTGGCGGGCGCGTTGCGCGGCTTTCGCCTTATCCATTTGAACCTGCATCATTGCCAGACGTTCGCCATCATCCTTAGCGGTATACATCTGCATTTCGATCATATCGTTGGCGTCGGCGTTCTCCATTTCTGACTTATCTGAACGGAGGATATCGGAGATCCAGCCTGCTTTACGCTTCAGCGTCTTCAGTCGGTATTCATCGAAAGAACCCTTGCCGCAGTAGTAATGAACGCGAACGCTTGCACGGTTGGAGCCAACTCGGGCACCGCGACCGTTACGCTGTGCGACACTGGCTGGTGTCCATGGCAACGTCAGATGATGGATGTCAGTCGTTCCTCGATGCAGGTTGATACCCACCTCTGCCTTTTTGTTGCAGATAATGATCGGAGTCCGGCCCTCCTGGAAGTCGGCTGCAATCTTTTCCAGACCGCCCAACGACATTTCATTTTGCTGCGCGATATAGGCGTCATACAGAGCCATTTGCTCGTTGTATTTCGCTATCTGTGCATCTGTTGGTTCATCCGGTAACTCTTTCGGCGGTTTAACCGCTTTCAGTTTCTTACCGGTTTTACCTGCCTCGGCAACCGTCTGAGCATTCAGGATCCCTACCTTTGAAGGTTCAAGGTTAAGAACATTGCAGATAATGCGCTTGAGCTTCTGGTGCTGCGTTTTTTCATCGGTGAAGATGATTTGCTTCCCTTCCGGGAAAAACTCCTTCAGTGTGGCAATCAGCTTCGCGTATTTGGGCGTAACGGGGTGAGTTACGGTCTGTTCGTCAATGCCAAACCTGGCCAGGCGCTTATTCACTTCCTGCTCGAACGCTTCCGGAACCTGCAACTGAATAAACTCGCCCTTATCTATCAGGGAGTATTGCGATTGCTGCGTGATTGAATCATCACTGTCGTCGTCTTCGCTGGTGGCTTGTTTAGGCAAACTGTCCGCCAGCTGCTGCACCGCATCGGCGTACTCCGGCAGGAAACGATAGGTGATCCGGCGATAGTACAGGTCCATGTCAGTACATACGCGGTCCATATCCCTGATTATTGAGAAGATCGGACGGGCTTTCTCGTGCTCAATCACTCCGTCTTCATCGACCGAGGTCGTTACGCCATTGTTGGCTTTGGCCACCGCTTCCGCCTGCTGGCGTAATTCTTCATACGCCGCCAGTTGTTCTTCAGTAAGTGGTGCATCCTGCTGGTGTTCGTCCAGTTCCGGGATCTCCACGGTATCCTTAACGTCTTCCGCCGTTTTAAGCGTTGTCCAGCGATGGAATATGCCGCGCAGCGCATCAAGGTTTTCAAAGCCCACCAGCGCCATTTTTTCTTCAACTTCACCGCTGATTTTCTGTACCGTTTCCAGCCTGGTCTTGCCGAAGAATTTAACGAAATCATCAGGACCGTAGATCCCCATCTTCTGCCAGTATTCCTTCGGCAGCACATGAGAAAGCATGTTGTATGCATCGATCGGGGTGTTAACGACTGGCGTTGCAGTCAGGAGAACCGGTCCGCGCCCACCATTCTTTTTCATCAGGTACGCGTTTTTAATTGTCATATCCCGCGCCGATTGCGCCACCGCGCTGGTGGGCAGATAGGCCAGTTGTGACGCTTCGCGACCATTTTTATAGCTATTGCGGTAGTTGTGACCTTCGTCAGCGATCACACTATCGAAGCCCATATCCTCAAAGTACGGATACTTCTCTGCTTTTTCGGTACCGGTATCTGAATACTCCGACAATACCCGGCGACGCGCGGCCTCTTTGCGGTGGGAGTCGGAGTCCATTGCGCTGGCTACGCGCCCGGCGGCAACGAAGTCATAAAGCATATCCTGTGCATGCTCATCTACGGTGTCATCACGTAGCGGAATGCGGGCGTATTGTTCTTTGGTAAACACGACTGCACGGTAATTTGAGTGCGGGATCGCGTTCATCCGCGCCGTGATAGTGGCTTCATCTGCCAGTTTTAGGGCATCGCGCATAACTGGAGTGCCATCAGTACCAAGAACAGGAGCACCTCCCACGCTAACGCGCGGGCCCCGAATCTCACCGTTCTGAAACCACAACAAAAAAACATCAGGAATAAAAAACACCACACAAACACAGCACTGTACCCCCCCTCATAACTGAAAAGCGCCGCCGCCCCCACCCGAAGGGCGGGAACAACATCGCTTTTAATTATGAATGTTGTAAGTACATTGTCATCGCTGTCAGTCTTCTGGCTGGAAGTCCTCAGTACACGCTCGTAAGCGGCCCTCACGGCCCGCTAACGCGGAGATACGCCCCGACTTCGGGTAAACCCTCGTCGGGACCACTCCGACCGCGCACAGAAGCTCTCTCATGGCTGAAAGCGGGTATGGTCTGGCAGGGCTGGGGATGGGTAAGGTGAAATCTATCAATCAGTACCGGCTTACGCCGGGCTTCGGCGGTTTTACTCCGGTATCATATGAAACAACAGAGTGCCGCCTTCCATGCCGCTGGCGCGGCATCAGGACAACTGAAGAGTGACGGCGCACATTAACATCAAACAGACTTGTTAAGCAGTCTTTCAGGGTGTAATCTGAAGACCTGTTAAATAGTCTCAGAGGTGTGTTATGCCCAGTATCATTTTGTCTGACACCAGTGCAAGCGTCAGTGAGCTGAAAAAAAATCCGATGGCAACTGTCAGTGCCGGAGAGGGGTATCCTGTTGCCATTCTTAACCGGAATCAGCCAGCATTCTACTGTGTCCCTGCTGAGCTCTATGAAAGAATGCTTGATGCCTTGGATGACCAGGAGCTGGTAAAACTGGTTACTGAACGCAGCAGTCAGCCTCTGCATGATGTGGACCTGGACAGTTATTTATGACTTATACAGTAAAATTCCGGGATGATGCACTGAAAGAATGGCTCAGACTGGACAAGACCATTCAGCAGCAGTTCGCAAAAAAACTGAAAAAATGCAGTGAAAATCCTCATATAGCTTCTGCAAAACTACGTGGATTAAAGGACTGCTATAAAATCAAACTTCGCGCATCAGGTTTTCGTCTGGTTTATCAGGTTATTGATGATATGTTAATTATTGCGGTCGTCGCAGTAGGTAAACGTGAACGCAGCAACGTTTATCATCTCGCCAGTGAACGGATGAAATAATATCCTGGTCAGCACTCTTTCTTACCTGCTTCCATTTTTTCAGTGATTCTTTTCCTGCATACAGAAAAAAAGCCTACCCTGTGGGCAGGCATAACAGACAATCGCACAGTCAGTGTTGAAATTAATGATGTCACGCATTATACCCGGTGGATACACAAACCATCCCTGCAAATGCACTGGCATCCTAATCAACGTCTGAAACAACTGCAATGGCCGGACCTGTGATTTCAGAGAAAGTTATTATGTTTATTGAATATAACCGAAGTGATAAATAAAAGTATTATCACCTTTAATATTTATGTTTATTGCGTGGTTTTATCTGGTTATATAAAGCACAGATGTTCTTATTATTTTCTGAAAAATAACCATATGGATCGATTTCCCCCACCCAGCCGAAGCGGTTCGGCTCGTTCGGCGTGTCGTCGACACTGAAGCGCTTATCCATTTCGTTCCAGCGGTAAGAGTTGTCGCTGTCGCTGACGAATGCCATCGGGTCGCTAAACAGCGTGATCCGCCATGCGATCAAAAAGCGTAAGTGTTTCCGACAGACGAGCCGGTGAAAAAAGTGGTGTGTCTGGCAATACAGGCATCGTCCCCGAAATGGACGATGCCGTTGAAGGACTGGGGTATGGCAATAAGCCGCTTTATTATCGGATTCAGTGACCGCCTGGACGGTTACTTTTGAGAAAAGGAATTTACACACAATCCTAAACAGACTCCTATATTTCAGATTTTGTTATCAACGCATTTCAAATCTCTTAGAAATCATTACTGTCGTCATATTTTCCGAGGCAGCTCACCACCTAACTATGTCTTATCAACAATATTTTGTGAAGGATATTTTAGACTGGCCCCCTGAATCTCCAGACAACCAATATCACTTAAATAAGTGATAGTCTTAATACTAGTTTTTAGACTAGTCATTGGAGAACAGATGATTGATGTCTTAGGGCCGGAGAAACGCAGACGGCGTACCACACAGGAAAAGATCGCAATTGTTCAGCAGAGCTTTGAACCGGGGATGACGGTCTCCCTCGTTGCCCGGCAACATGGTGTAGCAGCCAGCCAGTTATTTCTCTGGCGTAAGCAATACCAGGAAGGAAGTCTTACTGCTGTCGCCGCCGGAGAACAGGTTGTTCCTGCCTCTGAACTTGCTGCCGCCATGAAGCAGATTAAAGAACTCCAGCGCCTGCTCGGCAAGAAAACGATGGAAAATGAACTCCTCAAAGAAGCCGTTGAATATGGACGGGCAAAAAAGTGGATAGCGCACGCGCCCTTATTGCCCGGGGATGGGGAGTAAGCTTAGTCAGCCGTTGTCTCCGGGTGTCGCGTGCGCAGTTGCACGTCATTCTCAGACGAACCGATGACTGGATGGATGGCCGCCGCAGTCGTCACACTGATGATACGGATGTGCTTCTCCGTATACACCATGTTATCGGAGAGCTGCCCACGTATGGTTATCGTCGGGTATGGGCGCTGCTTCGCAGACAGGCAGAACTTGATGGTATGCCTGCGATCAATGCCAAACGTGTTTACCGGATCATGCGCC
>ERZ773186.3106-NODE-3106-length-11445-cov-3.764267_pt1 | contig 11445 bp, 9 predicted proteins | sample MGYA00581000_ERZ773186 | MGnify/ENA primary metagenome ERZ773186 (study PRJEB29015, sample SAMEA2737752) | human gut metagenome | biome: human gut; feature: human-associated habitat; material: faeces | place: China | collected 2012 ... | reverse complement strand
GCCGGAGAAATATATTAAGGTCCCTGCTCTACAGTCCTGCGCAAGACGGAGAGCACATTAAGTGCTCTCCTTTGCGTGCGGAACTCGCGATGACCTTAATATATTTCTCCGGCCCTCCGCCGTGCTCGGGAGACGACACGTTGATGTCTGCTTAACTCTGCTCGCTCAGCTAATTACTTTGTTGAGGATCGATGATTTGCTGCAAGATAAACTTGGATTGGGGCGCGTTGCCTTCTTCTCCCGACTTTTCCTCTTCGAAATCGAAAATCATGATGGCGCAGTTGGGGAGTTTTGTTGGGAACTCGAAGCCCCCTGGGGCTACAGCCTTGATAAATTGGCGGCTGGCGCTGCCGTGGCTTACTGCTAGGAGGGTTTCGATGCCCTTGGCGCCCATGAGATTGGTGAGGGTGGCTACCATGCGTTCTTGCAACGCTTTGCTTCCTTCTCCTCCGAAGGGGACCAAATCCTCGCCCGGATCCCAGACGTCGGTGGGCAGGGCGTCGTGGGGGCCTTCTTCGAAGGTGCCGTAGCAGCGCTCGATGATGCCTTCGCAGGGCTCGGCTGCTGCGTCCGGGCCAAGGAGTTCGGTTGCGACGAGCTGAGCTGTGTCCATGGCTCGGCCTAAGGGTGATGAGACCACTTTGTCGGGGACGACGCCGTGGGCTTTGAGCCATGCGGCTGCCATCCCGGCTTGCTGACGGCCTAAATCGGTGAGCGGTGAATCACAGCGACCCTGGACGAGCTTTTTGACGTTGAATTCCGTCTGACCATGGCGGAGTAGATATAGACGCTTCATGCTCTCCCCTTCTGCATCATTTGCTTTATCGGCTCGGCCCTACTCGTGGGTATGCCCTACGTAGTCTTCGTCGATCGTAATCTTGGCAATCGACTTGGGATATTCCGATTCGACCCGTTGTGCCAGCGCGTGCTTTAAGTCATCGGCACTCATCTGCAGATCCGAGGGACGCACGCAGTCAAAGATCACGTTGGTGTGCGTAGGACCCGGCACACAGCGTAGGTCATGAATCGAGAGGCGGCTATCGATCTGTTGAGCCATGGCGTTAATGCGTAAACGCATGCTCGCCACCTTGGGGTCATCGGTCACGATGGGATCGTAGTGAAGCGTGACGATCATGCCGTCTTCGACCCTAAACGACTGCTCGATGTTATCGAGTGTGTCGTGACTTTCCAGCGGGCTGGTCTCGGCCGCCATCTCGGCGTGCGCACTTGCAAACTTCCTGCCCGGACCATAATCGTGAACCATAAGGTCGTGGACGCCCAAAACGCCGGGATAGCTCATGATCTTGTCTCGAATGTGCTTGACCAGCCTGGGATCGGGCGTCTGGCCCAAAAGCGGGCTCACCGTATCCTGGATGAGTTCAAAACCGCTCCAGCCAATATAGGCGCCAACGGCAAGGCCGACCCATGCGTCAAGATTGATGTGCGTCACCTGCGAAACAATTGCGCACGCCAGCACGGCGCCCGTAGCAAGAACATCGTTCTTGGAATCCTGCGCGGTCGCATGCAGCGTCTCGGACTCAATGCGGTCACCGAGCTTTTGGTTGAGGGCCGCCATCCACAGCTTTACAACCATCGAAAGTGCCAGGACTGCCACCAGGGCAAGCGAGAACTCGACAGGTTCGGGGTGGATGACGCGCTCGACCGAGGACTTGATAAGCTCAAGGCCGATCAGCAGTACGAGTGCCGCCACGACCAGACCCGAGAGATACTCGTAGCGACCGTGGCCGTAAGGATGCTCGGGGTCGGCCGGCTTGCTCGCCAGCTTAAAGCCCAGCACGCTCACGATATTCGAGCTGGCATCGGACAGGTTGTTCATGGCATCCGCCACGATCGAAACCGATCCCGAAACCACACCAATTACGCCCTTCGCAGCACATAGTGCCACATTGGCGAGAATACACACCACGCCCGTCAACGTGCCCACGCGCGCACGGTCGCCCTGCGCACGCTTAACAATCCACTCGACCATCTGCATCCGCCCCCACGGTACTGCCTATATATCTATTGCTCAAACGGATTGTAGTGTAGCCACTTTGTCCTCCAGATACAAAAAGGCCGCAACCCGCACGGGCCACGGCCTTGGAACATGACAAAGGAATCGTCCTTGTGTCGCACAGGTTTATGCGCTCACTTCAGCAGCGCTCGCCACTGTTTCGGGTGAATCGGCTCCGTCCCCTGTCGTCTGCCCCTTCGCCGGCACCACGCCAAAGCAGTAGCTCAGCGCCGCAGACACCGCAAATGCCACACCGCCGGCAGCGCAGCACCACAGCAGGTTCGAGATGCCGCCCGTGGCAAAGCCAATGACCATGAGGACATTCGTCATGCCGATGGTATAGGCCGTAACGTGGCCCACGGCTGCAACAAGGCCTCCGACGGCGCCGCCAATGGCCATGCACGTCAGGCACCTGCCATATTTAAAGCCGCAACCGTACAGCGCCGGCTCGCTTACGCCGCCAAGAACACCCGAGATTGAATAGCCCAGCATGAGCGCCTTCTCGTCCTTATCCGCAACGCGAAGCGACGCGCCAAAGGGCATGCCCCAAACGGCGAACGTTGCCATCGTCGCGGCGATCAGGATGCACGAATCCGTTCCCACACTCATAAACTGCGCATAGGCGAGCGATAGGACAACGTTGCTGATGCCGGCGATCTTTAGGAACTCCCAGCCCGCGGCAAGCCCCATGAGCGTGAGCAGCGACACGATGCCACCGGAATTACCAAGCATAAACATAAGCTGGCCCAACAGCATGCCCAGATAGCTGCCCGCCGGCGCCGTAATACACAGCGAAACCGGAACCATAACGAGCATGGTTGCAAACGGAACGAACGAAAACGCCACGGCCTGAGGGATAACGCGCCGAAAGAAACACTCCACTCGCCATAGCACGGGCACCGAGATGAGAACCGGGATAACAGTTGTCGTGTAATCGTTGACCGGCGCGGGAAGCAGGCCATACACGGAAGTCATCGATGCCCCCGTCGTCGATGCGGCATCGACGAGCTTAAGCAGATCGGGCGCAATCAATACGCCGCCCAGCATCATGCCCAGCTGCTCCGAGCAACCGAGCTGGCGGGCAGCCGCCCAACCAAGATAAATGGGCAAAAAGTAGTAGCCGGCGTTATAGAGCCAATTGTAGAACAGGCGATAGATTTCGGAATCGGCAGACCACAGGCCCAGCATGCCTTCGCCCATAATGACGGCGACGGTACGGAACAACGCCGCGCAGACAATAAACGGCAGCGCCGACATCATGCTTTTGGACAGATAGTCCACCACGGCCATGGCGTTTGATGAGACCGTCGTTGTAAACGAGGTGTTAGAAACTTGTGACATGGAACGCCTTTCCCAATGTGACATGCAGACTTTTCCTTTGTCACATCGTGCGGTACTGACCGATTGTGCGGTACTTTTCGTAGCGGAGGTTTGTGAGGGTGGCGTCGTCGAGCTGCCCAAGCGTATCGAAGGCATCAAATGCCGAGGACATGACGGCACCGGCGATCTCCTCATGCGACAGGCCCCTATCGTCAACAATGCCGTCGATGATGCCGAGCGCCAACAGATCGGGGGCCGTGAGCTTCAGCGCCTCGGCGGCCTCATCCGCGCGCTCGGTATCCTTCCACAGGATCGACGCACAGGCCTCGGGGCTCACGACCGAATAGGCCGAGCTCGAGAGCATCAGGATGCGGTCGGCCACGGACAGCGCCAGCGCGCCACCAGAGCCGCCCTCGCCCGTCACCACCGAGACAATCGGCGTCTTAAGGCCGCTCATCTCCATGAGATTCCGGGCGATCGCCTCACCCTGGCCGCGCTCCTCGGCACCGATGCCGCAAAACGCGCCCGAGGTATCGACCAGGCACAGAACCGGTCGACCAAACTTTTCGGCCTGGCGCATAAGGCGACGCGCTTTGCGGTAGCCCTCGGGATGCGCCATGCCAAAGTTGCGGCGCATACGCTCTTTGGTCGTGGTGCCGCGCTCGATGGCGATGACCGTTACGGGGCGTCCGTCTTTCCAGCCAATGCCAGCCAACACAGCGGCGTCGTCGCCAAAGTAACGGTCGCCGTGCAGCTCCACAAATCCATCCAGGCCCAGCGAGATCATCTCACCCGCCGTGGCGCGATCTGCCGAGCGGGTCTGCTTGACAATCTCGAGCGCGGTTTTTGGTGCCGCCGAGCGCTTAAACAAGTGTCCCAGCTTTTTGCCGCGGCGACCCGTATGCACGATTTCATGCGGTGCCCCCAAGCCGGGCGCGTGCCCTTCGTGCAGCGCCAGCAACTCGCCTACCGTGAGCGCAATCTCGCCACGCGGAACAACGGCATCGCAAAAGCCGTGCTCCAGCAAAAACTCGGAGCGCTGGAATCCCTTGGGCAGGCGCTTGTGCATGTTCTGCTCGATCACGCGCGGGCCGGCAAATGCCGTCAGGGCATCGGGCTCGGCCAGGATAATGTCGCCCTCCATGGCAAAGCTCGCGGTTACGCCTCCGGTCGTGGGGTCGGTGAGCACCGTGATATACAGGCCGCCCGCCTCGCTGTGGCGCCTAACCGCCGCAGAAATCTTGGCCATCTGCATAAGCGAGGTCACGCCCTCTTGCATGCGCGCACCGCCCGAAACGGTAAAGCCGACGACTGGCAATCCCAGCTCGGTCGCACGCTCAAATGTGCGACAGATCTTTTCGCCCACCACAGAACCCATCGAGCCCATCATAAAGTTGGCGTCCATAAAGAAGAGAGCTGTATCGCAACCGCAGATTTTGCCCCTGCCGCACACAACGGCATCGCGCTCGCCCGAACGCTCGCTCACGCTCTTGAGTTTGTCGGCATAACCGGGAAACGAGAGGAAGTCCTCCGACGCCAGATTGGCATCCCATTCCTCAAACGTGCCCTCGTCGACCGTCATGCGCATGCGCGCGCGACCGCTCACGCGAAAGTGTTTGCCGCAACGGGGGCAGACCTCGAGGTTGTCGTGCAGGCGTGCCTCATCGATCACACGGCGGCAATCCGGGCACTTGATAAACACGTGGCGCGCGGGAAACTCGGCGCACGACTCGGTTATCGGCCCCTCGAGGACGTTGACCGTCTTCGCTTTTCTATTCATCAGCATAGAGATGCCCCATCAGATCGGTGTGATACATGCCCAACAAGAACTCGTCGTTTGCCAGCACGTCGAGCTGAAGCTCGCTGTTTTCGCTCACGCCCTCAATCACGAGCTCGCCCAGGGCCGAACGCATCTTGCGAATGGCGCCGTCACGCGTGGGCGCACACACGATGAGCTTGCCAAGCATGGAGTCGTAGTACGGCGGAACGTTCGCACCGGTAAACATGGCGGAATCCCAGCGCACGCGCGGACCACCCGGCACACGCAACGCGGTGACCGTTCCGCATGACGGCAGAAAGTCCGGCGTTTCGGCATTGATGCGGCACTCCATGGCGTGGTTGCGAACCGGCATGTCCTCCTGCTCAAAGGGCAGAGGCTGGCCGGCTGCCACGCGCAGCTGCCACTTGACCAAGTCGGTATCAGTCACAAACTCCGTAACCGGATGCTCCACCTGCAAGCGCGTGTTCATTTCCATGAAGTAGAAACTGCCGTCGTCCGAATACAGGAACTCGATGGTACCGGCTCCTTCGTAGCCGACGGCACGAGCCAGGTCACGCGCTGCCTTGTGCATGCGAGCACGAATGTCGTCGCGTCCGTCGAGGCACGGCGCGGGGCTCTCCTCGATCAGCTTTTGGTTGCGACGCTGAACCGAGCACTCGCGCTCGCCGAGCGAAAACACATGGCCCTGCTTATCGGCCATAATCTGCACCTCGACATGGTGCGCCGGCGCGACGAACTTCTCCATGTAGCACTCGCCGTCGCCAAAGACGGCCTCGCCCTCGGCACGCGCCTCGATGAACGCCTTTGCCGCATCTTCCACGCGCTCGACCTTGCGAATACCGCGGCCGCCACCGCCTGCGCGCGCCTTGATGAGCACGGGACAGCCGATGCGCTCGGCCTCGGCTGTTGCCTCCTCGGGACTTTTGAGCAAATCGCAGCCCGGCACGATGGGCACGCCCGCCGCGGCAGCCGTTCGACGTGCGGCGTCCTTGTCGCCCATGCTGTCGATGACCTCGGCCGAAGGACCGACAAACGTCAGGCCATACTTGTCGCAGTCGCGCACGAAGCTCGCCTTCTCGGAGAAAAAGCCATAGCCGGGATGAATTGCCTTGGCGCCCGACTTTACGGCACAGGTGAGCACGGCATCGTCGTTGAGGTAGCTCTCGGCAAGACGCGGGCCACCGATGCAATACGCCTCGTCGGCAAGCTGCACGTGCAGCGCGTCCGCATCGGCCGTGGAATAAACGGCGACGGTCTTGATGCCCATATCGCGGCACGCACGGATAACACGGACCGCGACTTCGCCGCGGTTGGCGATGAGCACTTTGTCGAACATGAGCCTTCCTTAACTTTCGTGCATGAGTGCAAAAGACATATCGGCGCGGCAGCAAACCTCACCGTTGACGCTCGCAGTACCCGTCGCAAAGCGGAACGGCCCGCGCGCACGCGTGATGTTGCACACCAGATCAACCGTGTCGCCCGGGCGCACCGGACGCTTAAAGCGCACCTTATCGAGGCTCGTATAGAACGGCGTCGCGCCGCGCGCCTCCTCGTCGCCCATCAGCAGCACGCAACAGTTTTGGGCGAGCATCTCGCACTGAATCACGCCGGGGACTACCGGGTTTCCCGGAAAATGCCCCTGCAAAAAGTACTCGTCACCCGTAATCGTGATCTTGCCGTGGGCCTCGTCGCCCACCAGCTCGGCTTCGTCGAGCAAAAGCATCGGCTCGCGATGCGGCAACAGCTTCTTGAGCTCTTCTTTGTTCATGGACATCACCTATCCGATCCTCATAAGGCAACTGCCGAACTCCACGAGGTCGCCGTCGGCCACGCAGATCTCGAGCACCTCGCCGTCTGCCTCGGCCGTCACCTCGTTGAGAACCTTCATGGCCTCGATGATGCAGAGGGTCTCACCGGCCTTGACCTTGGAGCCCACGTGCACAAACGGCTCGTCGCCCGGCGCCGGGGCAGCATAGAAAACGCCGACCATGGGAGCGGTCACCTCGGTGCCCTTGGGCTCCGGTGCGGCGGCAGGCGCCTGCGCGGCGGGCTCCGGTGCGGCGGCAGGCATGGCGACAGGAGCCACCGCCGGAGCAGTCACGGCACCCGGCATAGGCATGGGCACGGCAACCGGCTGCGCGGCGCTCGCGCGCTCGAGTTCGACCGCGGTGCCATCGGGCTCCTCAACGCGTACGCGCGTGAGGCCGCGGTCCTCCATAACATCGGCTATCTCGGCAAGTCTTTTGGAATCCATGCTCTAGCTCCTCGTATATCTACGCAGCGCGATGGCGGCATTGTGCCCGCCAAAGCCCAGGTTGGTCGAAAGCGCCCAGGTAAGGTCGACGCGAACCGCGCGATTAGGCGTGTAGTCAAGATCGCAGGCGGGATCGGGCGTGTGGTAGTTAATGGTCGGCGGCACCACGCCCTGCTCGAGCGCCATGGCGCAGGCCATGACCTCGATGGCACCCGTGGCGCCGATCATGTGGCCGGTCATCGACTTAGTCGACGAGACGTGCGCGGCGCGCGCCGCGTCCTCGCCGAGCGCACGCTTAATGCCCGCCGTCTCGGACGAATCGTTGAGCTTGGTCGATGTGCCGTGGGCATTGATGTAGAGGCCCTCGGAAGGCTTAACGTCGCCCTCGGCCACCGCCAGCGATATCGCACGGGCAATGCCGGCAGCCTCGGGATCGGGGCTCGTGATGTGATAGGCATCATCGGTGTTGCCGTAGCCCACGACCTCGGCGTAAATGTGCGCACCGCGCGCCTGCGCATGTTCTATGCTCTCGAGCACGAGCACGCAGGCGCCCTCGCCCATCACAAAGCCGTCGCGGTCTGCATCGAACGGACGGCAGGCCGTCGCGGGATCGGGGTTGGTGGTCAATGCGCGGCAGGACGTAAAGCCCGCAACGGCATCGGGGATAATTGCGGCCTCGGCGCCGCCCGCGAGGATCGCGTCGGCATAGCCGTGCTTGATGGCGCGGAACGCCTCACCCACCGCATGGGCAGAAGTCGCGCAGGCAGTCACGACGGGTAGGGTCGGGCCCTTTGCCTTATGGCGAATCGCGATGTTGCCCGAAGCCATGTTGGGGATCATCATCGCAATCATATAGGGTGATGCACGGCGAGGCCCTCGATCGGCAATCGTGTGGACGTTGTCGACGAGTGTCTGCATGCCGCCCACGCCTGAACCCACGTAGACGCCCAGGCGCTCGCGATCGATGGCGCCTTCGACATCAAGGCCCGCATCGTGCATGGCCTCGTCCGAAGCCGCCATCGCAAACTGAACGCAGGGGTCGAGGTGCTTGGCATCGTGCTTACCAAAGTACTCGTTGCCGTCAAAGCCCTTGACCTCGGCCGCCACCTTGACAGCAAACGCATCCGTATCGAAGTGCGTAATCGGGCCGATACCGCACGTGCCGGCGCACATAGCCGCCCAAATGGCAAGCGCCGTGTTGCCGAGCGGCGATACGGCACCTATGCCGGTGATTGCAACTCTCTGTTCCATCATGGTCTCCTCATCCAAGCCGTTCTTCGGCCCTGGTTTCTACATCGCCATTCCGCCGTCGACGCGTACAACCTCGCCCGTAATGTAGGAAGCCGCATCGCTCGCCAGAAAGCGCACCACGCCGGCCACTTCCTCGGGACGTGCCATGCGCTTAAGGGGAATCTGTTCCTCGGTTGCCGTACGCACCTTCTCCGAGAGCTTTGCCGTCATATCTGTCTCGACAAACCCGGGAGCGACCGCGTTCGCTCGTACGCCACGAGGCGCAAGCTCGCGCGCCACCGCCTTGGTAAGCCCTATCACGCCCGCCTTGGAAGCAGCGTAGTTGGCTTGTCCGGCATTGCCCATCAGGCCCACGACCGAGCTCATGTTGACGACGCAACCGCCGCGCTGGCGCATAAAGGTCTTGGTGAGCGCGCGCGTCATATTGAATGTTCCCTTGAGATTGACATCGAGCACGCGATCGAATGCGTCATCGCCCATGCGCATGAGCAGGCCATCGCGGGTGATGCCGGCGTTGTTGACGAGCGCCCAAATGGAACCAAAGTCGTTGAGGACCGCTTCCACGCACGCGTTGACAGCAGCGGGATCGGCCACGTCGCATTGATATGCGCGTGCCGTGGCGCCAACCGCCTCACAGGCTTCGCACGTCTTGCGCGCCGCATCGACGCTGCCGGCATAGACGACGGCGATATCAAAGCCGTCCTCCGCCAGACCGACAGCGCAGGCGCGGCCGATACCCCGCGAGCCGCCCGTGACCAGTGCCACACGACGTGAGTCGTTGCGCTCGAGCGCGCCGTTGTTCAAGTTGCCCATGTCATTCCTTTCGGGTTACAGCCCTGTGGACTATGCGAGCTCGTCGGCAATAGCTGCGACCTGCTCGGCCGTTTCGCACGAATACACGCGAACGTCGCTCAGCGTACGCTTGGCCAGGCCCGACAGCGTTTTGCCAGGGCCGACCTCAATAAACGTGTCGATGCCCTGATTCTGCAGAGCATGCAGCGTGTCGACCCAACGAACGGCATGACTCACCTGATTGGCCAAGACATCCGATGCCGCTCGCGGGTCCGCCGGATAGGGCGCCGCCGTCATGTTTGCCATGACCGGAATCAGCAGCGGTGACGGCGCGTGGCCGGCTTGGATATACGTCGCCAGCCCCTCAGTCGCCTCGGCCATATAGGGGCTATGAAATGCGCCCGACACCGCGACTTTCATAGCGCGGCCGCCAGCCTCTTTTACTAGGACGTCGAGCTCCTGCAGCGCCTCGGGCGCTCCGGCAACAACCGTCTGCTGCGGACTGTTGTAGTTGACCGGCCAGCAGTCCTCGCCGGCCTGTTTTGCCAGGTTCTCGACTTGCGCCGCATCGAGCTTGATGACGGCGCGCATGCCGCCCGGATGGCGCTCGGCAGCCGCGGCCATCAGCGCCGCGCGCTCGCACACGAGCTCAAAGCCCGCTCGCGTATCGAACGCCCCCGCAAAGGTGAGCGCGGCGACCTCGCCAAGCGAAAAACCCGCACAGGCGGCAGGTACCACGCCGCGCTCACGCAGGGCGACAGCCGCTGCCAGATCGTGAACGAACACGCACGGCTGCGTGTTCTCGGTCTGCGAGAGTTCCTCCTTGGAGGCGCTTCGGCACTGCTCACTGGTCCCCGGGCGCACCTCGTCGACAATGGCGAACACCTCGGCGGCCGCCGGCGATGCCTCGATCAGGTCGACGCCCATCGCGGGGTGCTGGGCGCCCTGGCCGGCAAACAGAAACGCTACGCCACCCATGCGCACGCACCCTTCAGGACGTGCTCGGCGCCATCGACCAGGTCGTCAACGATTTCACGTGCACTTTGGCGCTCGTTGACCATGCCGGCAATCTGTCCACACTGGAACCGGTGATGGACAATCCGAACTTCCGATTTGTCAAGCTGGACATCTGCGACCGTGAGGGCGTATACAAGCTCTTCGAGGAGGAAAAGCCCGACATCGTTGTCAACTTTGCGGCGGAGTCGCATGTAGACCGCTCTATCGAGAACCCGGAGATCTTCCTCCAGACCAACATCCTCGGCACAGCGGTTATGATGGACGCTTGCCGGAAGTATGGCATCCAGCGTTATCACCAGGTTTCTACCGACGAAGTCTACGGCGATCTGCCGTTGGACAGACCGGACCTGTTCTTTACCGAAGAGACTCCCATCCACACCAGCAGCCCCTACTCCTCTTCTAAAGCAGGTGCAGATCTGCTGGTACTGGCTTACCACAGAACTTATGGTCTCCCGGTAACGGTTTCCAGATGCTCCAACAACTATGGCCCGTATCACTTCCCGGAAAAGCTGATTCCGCTGATGATCGCCAATGCCCTGGCAGACAAGCCGCTGCCGGTTTACGGCAAGGGCGAAAATGTGCGTGACTGGCTGTATGTAGAGGATCACTGCAAGGCAATTGACCTCATCATCCACAACGGCAAGGTCGGCGAAGTCTACAATGTAGGCGGTCACAATGAAATGAAGAACATCGACATTGTCAAGCTGATCTGCAAGGAACTGGGCAAGCCAGAGAGTCTGATTACCTATGTCACTGACCGTAAGGGCCACGATATGCGTTATGCCATCGACCCGACCAAGATCCACAACGAACTGGGCTGGCTGCCGGAGACAAAGTTTGCAGACGGAATCAAAAAGACCATTCAGTGGTATCTGGAAAATCAGAAGTGGTGGAAGAACATTATTTCCGGCGAATATCAGGACTACTATAAAAAAATGTACAGCAATCGGTGAGGGATACATAAAATGAACTACAACTACCTTATCGTCGGCTCCGGTCTATACGGAGCAACAATTG
>ERZ773186.3105-NODE-3105-length-11452-cov-45.476178_pt1 | contig 11452 bp, 7 predicted proteins | sample MGYA00581000_ERZ773186 | MGnify/ENA primary metagenome ERZ773186 (study PRJEB29015, sample SAMEA2737752) | human gut metagenome | biome: human gut; feature: human-associated habitat; material: faeces | place: China | collected 2012 ... | reverse complement strand
AATATCGGAGATTACCAACTTTTTTAGGCACTATTTCTTATCCCGAACTGAGGTAAATTATTGAAGCATACTAGCCTCGGTTGTCTGGAGAGCATCAGTGTTCCATCTACAATAGTAGAAATTATTGAAGCATACTAGCCGGCGAGATGCTGGAGCAGAAGGAACGAGAGAAATCTACAATAGTAGAAATTATTGAAGCATACTAGCCGTATAATTCCAGATTCCAACCTGTGCATCTACAATAGTAGAAATTATTGAAGCATACTAGCCTTGTCGGCAACCTTGGAGCCGACGCAGAAATATCTACAATAGTAGAAATTATTGAAGCATACTAGCCCTGTATTATTTAGTTGTTACACGATATTAATCTACAATAGTAGAAATTATTGAAGCATACTAGCCTTACACGATAGTTGGCAGAACCACGTCTATCTACAATAGTAGAAATTATTGAAGCATACTAGCCAGGTTTCTTCACTACTTACTTTTATGTGAAATCTACAATAGTAGAAATTATTGAAGCATACTAGCCTCGTAGGTGTCGTAGCTGTTGTCTTTGGTATCTACAATAGTAGAAATTATTGAAGCATACTAGCCCACCGTTTTGCGAAAAATGAGTTATTTTACATCTACAATAGTAGAAATTATTGAAGCATACTAGCCAGGAAACCTTCAGGAACAACCCATTTGCAATCTACAATAGTAGAAATTATTGAAGCATACTAGCCACACGATAAACAGATATAAATATACTTGGGATCTACAATAGTAGAAATTATTGAAGCATACTAGCCATAATGTATATGAAGATGAATGTATTGAAATCTACAATAGTAGAAATTATTGAAGCATACTAGCCAAACAGGACATATTGGACATCAAGCCAGATCTACAATAGTAGAAATTATTGAAGCATACTAGCCTCGGTCGGTGCTGTCACTTTCCCACCTAGGATCTACAATAGTAGAAATTATTGAAGCATACTAGCCGGTAATACGTGAAGCGTGGGAAGCCTGGGAATCTACAATAGTAGAAATTATTGAAGCATACTAGCCATTTTAAAATATTGGTGTAAATATATTATTATCTACAATAGTAGAAATTATTGAAGCATACTAGCCCATAGACACTATAAATATATTAAATAAAGATCTACAATAGTAGAAATTATTGAAGCATACTAGCCGGGTATCTGCAACTTTTGCTGTAGCCGTCATCTACAATAGTAGAAATTATTGAAGCATACTAGCCAAGCTCTCTGCTCGCTACGCTCGCACCAAAATCTACAATAGTAGAAATTATTGAAGCATACTAGCCTGGTTTAATTTCGTTTCTGAGATACAGACATCTACAATAGTAGAAATTATTGAAGCATACTAGCCTTACATTTGCGGATTGCAAGGTTTCGCATCTACAATAGTAGAAATTATTGAAGCATACTAGCCCTCGTTGAAAACGTAGAGTTTGCCGATTTATCTACAATAGTAGAAATTATTGAAGCATACTAGCCTGCAAAGCTGCTGTTCCGTTGGCTGGTTCTCATCTACAATAGTAGAAATTATTGAAGCATACTAGCCTTACAGGCTGCAAATTTGCAGCGTTAACGGATCTACAATAGTAGAAATTATTGAAGCATACTAGCCTTAATAACTGAAATCTTTTTCATAACTTATCTACAATAGTAGAAATTATTGAAGCATACTAGCCGTTCTATTAGGCTGATAGCCTTGATATTTCTATCTACAATAGTAGAAATTATTGAAGCATACTAGCCGTGTGCAGTGAGCCATGCAGCATTATTGAATCTACAATAGTAGAAATTATTGAAGCATACTAGCCTCCTGTTTCCCGATATATTGCGGCATCGGATCTACAATAGTAGAAATTATTGAAGCATACTAGCCACACGCCATTTTGGATGAAGGTAGATTTGATCTACAATAGTAGAAATTATTGAAGCATACTAGCCGGTTTCTGGTCCTTTCTGAGTAATGATATATCTACAATAGTAGAAATTATTGAAGCATACTAGCCTTGGAGGTCCTGGCGAGGATGCAGGTCATCTACAATAGTAGAAATTATTGAAGCATACTAGCCGCATCCGAGTGGTACGATACATTGACACGATCTACAATAGTAGAAATTATTGAAGCATACTAGCCACGCTTTGGAGGCGAAGCGAAAGGCGATGATCTACAATAGTAGAAATTATTGAAGCATACTAGCCAAAATCTAATAACTATATAATGTTAGATAATCTACAATAGTAGAAATTATTGAAGCATACTAGCCTGCCTATTCATGCGGACCAGCGTATTCAGATCTACAATAGTAGAAATTATTGAAGCATACTAGCCCTTTTGCAGTACAAAAATAAAACATAGTAATCTACAATAGTAGAAATTATTGAAGCATACTAGCCTGCAATTCCAAAGATGCGCCTCTTCTATAATCTACAATAGTAGAAATTATTGAAGCATACTAGCCCTGTACTCCTGCAGCTTTGCGCTTACCTGATCTACAATAGTAGAAATTATTGAAGCATACTAGCCAATTCCTTTGAGGCAGAGCATACCTTCGGTGATCTACAATAGTAGAAATTATTGAAGCATACTAGCCCAGGGCGCTTTTCAACGTCGCAAAGGTACATCTACAATAGTAGAAATTATTGAAGCATACTAGCCCAGCGTGGTAGCCAAACTCTGCTCAAATCTACAATAGTAGAAATTATTGAAGCATACTAGCCCATATTCAACACCCTTAAACTGCCCAACATCTACAATAGTAGAAATTATTGAAGCATACTAGCCCCTCGTTGTTGTTATCCTCGCTTACGTTGGATCTACAATAGTAGAAATTATTGAAGCATACTAGCCGTAGGGGAAACAATAACCGCTCCAGGCTTATCTACAATAGTAGAAATTATTGAAGCATACTAGCCAACATATTATTAAGTGATGATTTAATAAATCTACAATAGTAGAAATTATTGAAGCATACTAGCCTAGTAATCTGCTCTCCGTGCAGCTCGGAATCTACAATAGTAGAAATTATTGAAGCATACTAGCCATACCTACTAAGACCTTTGCTCCATTCAGGATCTACAATAGTAGAAATTATTGAAGCATACTAGCCCGCCCAGCCCCTTCCCTCATATTTATAATTATCTACAATAGTAGAAATTATTGAAGCATACTAGCCGCATCTGGCAAAGGTGCAAAACATCATCATCTACAATAGTAGAAATTATTGAAGCATACTAGCCAAAATGATATAACTCTCTATCTCGCTCAGAATCTACAATAGTAGAAATTATTGAAGCATACTAGCCTGGTCCCCATCCCTTCATTTGTCCCCTCGAAATCTACAATAGTAGAAATTATTGAAGCATACTAGCCGTCGAAGAAAGTTGCCTCAGAAATTCTGTTGATCTACAATAGTAGAAATTATTGAAGCATACTAGCCTCTTATCGATTGCAAAGATACAAAAAATCCTTTAAATAAAGGAATCTTCTGCATATCTTTTTAAAGAGAATTACCACCCCTTCCCATAATATTGGGTACAATATTTCAAAGAACGACCTGTAAATAAGCAAGTTACGCGCTTTATTACAAAAATATAAAGACCAAGGTTTGCTAAGTCAGAAATAGACTATAGCTTGGTCCCTATGAATCGCATTACCATACTTAGTAAGCTTATCTGAATCAACATCAAAGAGAATTATGCTATCATCTGCTGTGAAGTGTTTAGCATAAGCCTCTATCTTAGCCACAAGATTATCCACAATTCTCTTTGTATTCCTTACCTCATACACAGAAAACTGAAGACGAATGGCACCATTACTTTTCAGCATTTTAGAAAAGTTGGTACGCATCTTGTCATCCGATATGTCATAACTAACAATTATCATTTAAAACTCAAATATTGGATACTCTTTTACAGACTTACAACCCATAAAACAACGATAGTATTGCTGAACGAACTTGAATATGTCCATTTTACGAGCAATCAATTCATCATAAAACACTCTATAATAGTCAGCACACTTCTCATATTTCAAATGATATTCTTGCTTTATAAGAGTGAAATCTTTCTCTGAAAACTGCTTTCTGTTAAACGCCAACAATGCAGCATGGTCAATGATACACCTGAAAGGTTCCATCAAGTCACATACCAATGATTTGCGCTTGAACCATAATCGATGGTACACACCAACATACAGATCAAATCCGAACATACGAATGAAACTTTCCATAAAGTTGAATAGGATAGAGTAACCAATATCCAGTGTTACATTCAGCACATCACTTTTCATTCTTGGATGTCTTCCTCTCCAGTTTTGATTCTGGTAATATGCAGAAAAATATGTCTTGGCAACAGTTCCTTCAAGTCCCATCAACTGATTGTATTCATCTACGTCTGGCAAAGTAACTAATGCAGCATCACATTGCTTGATGGCATCCACTGTATAGCTATCCTTCTTTCGAGTCTTTGCCAATGCAGTTTTCTGATTCAACACCTTATTATATACAATGCATTTAGCGATACTTAAATCTTCTGTACTGTATTCAAATTGCCTTTTTCGAAGCAAATAATTTGCTTCAGCAGAGTTTGCCCAAAAGAAAACGGGACGAAGATTTGGCTTCATAACCACCAAAGCTACTCCATACTTTTTGCATTTATCAATCAAAGGAGTTGTCACAGTGATGTGACCGATGATAAAAAGCGCCAACAACTTCTGAAAGGGAAACTTAGTCAAGGTTCTTTTCTTATCACCTTCAATTTCCTCTAGCATCAGTTCTCCGCTATTTACCCGAAGACTACGGTCATGTTCTATGCAATTAACCACGAAAATGGTCCGCATCTCTATGTCTTTATGTGTAAACATTATCAGTATTCGTTTTATCGCAAAGATTGCTATAGATGCAATGGATGCACTTGTTTGGATTTACCTGTATCGTAGTAGAAGCAGGATTATAACGTTTAAACTGTTCTATGAATCCTATCAATTCCTGTTTACCAAGCTCTCCCGGCAAGTCAACCGGAATCATTTTATTGGTAGATATTTCATAGAAAGCAAGTTGTTCAACTTCATATCCCATTTCTTTCAAGCAGAAGTATTGTCCCCAAAGTTGATAAATCTGGCCACGAAAGATGCGTTTGAGATTGTTCTTACGTTCTATCAACAAACGCTTATCCTGTTTATAGACATCAATCTTGCCAGATATGCCTAACTCATCGCAATAAACCGGGAGCGCCATAATATCACTCTTTCGAGTACTCCCTTTCTTTTCATCCACGCCTTGGTGCGCTAGAGTACCTTTGGTCTGTGGAGCGGCTTTATATAAATCTCCGTCCGACTCCATATACACACAATGCAAGTATATGGAGTACGGACAGAAGATAAAGTCATTCAACGTTGAAAGCTGAATATAATCATCCATTCTTATATGGCTTTTGTTGTGCAAAATTGAGCCAAGCCTTATTGGATATATCAAACTTGACGTTATTCAAATCCTCTGCATTCTTGATTTGCTCAATCAGCATCAGTCCCTTGCGAGCGATGTTGTAAGCGCCATTAGCATCCGCATTCTCTGGAAGTTGATCACCACAAGAACGGCTATCGTAGAATATTCCATTCTCATCGGCAACAGGAGACACTAAGTAATCTGTTTCGGTTCCAGTAATACTATTACGCATCTGCAAGGTCAACTTCAATATGTGCAGCAAGCCAGTAAAGAACGCTTTGTCTGTTTGCGTACTGATAGCATCCTTGAGATTACCATGAATGTCGATATAATAATGCTCCAATAAAGATTTCATCTCTGTTGTCAACTCAACTTCCTGATTATCCCACTGCGAGTTCTTTTCTTTATTTCTGAAAGTATCAATACGCATTCCTCTGGTGCATAAAGTCCACTTAGTCCTTGTATCTTCCGCTTTTTTACCAAACTTGTCATAGTCGAGATTAAACTCAAACCATTTCTTATCCTTATTATAACGGATAGCATCAAACTTAGAGAAGAAAGCTTTGATTTTCTCTTTAGAATTTAAAGAATGAGTATCCAACAAGTTGACAAATCCTGTAACTGGGTCTATCTTAGATGTATTCCATGCAGGGATATAGAACAGGAATCCGCTCTGTTTTCCTAACTTTTGAGAACTATCAGACTTACAGGTAAGTTGGTATGCATTCAGCAAGCCTCCAGGAGTAGAAACATCAGTTTTTTTGTCTACCAAATAGTTAAGCTTATCTATCAACATTTTTTCAAACTTCTGATATACTTGCTTTTCTACCTTTTGACGACTACGCATAAATCCCTTGCTCAGATCTTCCAAAACAACAATGGCATGATATCTAACCATGAGCTGTGTAATCTTGTGGATAACCTGAGACAAATAGCCCTCTTTCAGCTCTTTGATATTTTCGATGGTCTGCCAACTTTGACGAGCTTTAAGTCGTTCTTCTTCACGAACATCCAACAAATCGTGATAATTGGTATGATAGGTATTACCATTATACTCATTCACTATTTCATTAAGCGAGTACTGTTCCTTGATATTTCCCTGCAAATCTATAACAACCAGATAAAGCAAATGACGTTCACCACGATCAATACCAATAATATGCATATCATCTGCATGACGCAAATACGCCTTCACATCTTGATTGATATTCTCTGAGCCAACGCTCTTGAAATTCATTGTGATTGGCACATGGAACATAAATTTATCAACAGTGTAGCGACGATCTTTTATAAGATCATAGTCAAACAAGCTTTCTTTTTTCTTGTTATCCTTATTCTTGTTAAGAATAGGATGATTAGCAGGATGAGTTGGATGAGTATTTTCTATACTTTTCTTACGATAGAACATCTCTGCCTGTCCGTTAAGCTTGTAAACTACATCTGCCAGATTACGTTCATCAAACAATGCTTTCCAATAAAGAGTATGCATATTTGGAGTGCCTTTGCTATACTCAGAGAAATCCTTATTGTAGATTTGGAACAGATACATCTTCCCCTCCTCAACAAGCTGGTTGATATACGATACAGATGCTCTTGCAAAAGACAATTTATACAACAACAAATTAGCATCTTGATAGAATGCATCAAGCGACAAATATGACTCTGGTTTCAAAGAAGAGAAATCATATATGCAAGTGCTATCATAGCTGTTCAAAAAATCCATACAGAATTTTATCCATACGTTTACAGCATGGGTATAACCTACATTATCACCAGTAGCAGTCAAGTATCCCTTTTGGAATTTCTTATACTTACCATACAATACATTGTTCAAATCAAAGACTTCCTTTGTTATCGTCAATGGCTTGTTAAACGCCTTGCTATTTAAGACGTAATCATCTGTATTAACCTTAAAATAAGCTTGTACATCTTTTAATTGTGTACTACACTTTGGTATCATCGTTGTCACGTCTTTGAAGAACTTATATACCATTTTCTCATAGCACTCCCCATCTGACGGCATTGCCTTACCCAATAACTTCCTTGTGTCTTTGTCCATAATAGCAAGATAATACAACCCATTACGACGTAAGATAATGGTAGCATAGTCTTTCTCCTTATTAGCATCCCAACCACCAAGCAATTGAGGATTCTCAAAGTTAAGTTTGATCTTCTTTTGAGAATATGGTTTACGGGTCATATAATTACGAATCATATTATACAGCGGTGTCACTGTATCAAGTTCTGCCCACAACGAAGCTAGTTCACCATAGAAACGTTCATCTTTATCACTTTCATCACCCTTGCCCAACAGAGGCTTCACGAAATGCTGCAAAGACTTTATTGCATCCAACAGTGCTTTAATTTTAGAAACATTAGCCTTGTCTTGTGCCAGATGCTTTACTGTAGGATAATCAGAATGAAGTAATGCAGCAACTTCTGTATACGCATTTTGAACAAGCGCAAACAGATTCTCACGCTGCATTGTTGGAGTATTTACCGCTCCAAATGTTGCGAAATAGTTCTCTACAAAGTAGGCATTATTAGGATCTGCTTCGTTCAAGCAATCATTTATATAACTGATACTAAAGCTATCTGCCTTTTTGAATATACCAGCAATTCTTTTTTCGTAATCTTCCTCAGACTCCTTATGCTTTCTGGCAGGAGCGACACGCTTTATATTCTGCATGATAGCATTCTGAATCACGCCCCAATTTCCAAATATTTTCTGAGAAATATCAGTCAACTGCAAGTCATTACGGATAAATATCCCATCAAGAGAATAATCAGCCAAAGAACCAAGCAAAGATTTGAGCACCTTGTCACCCAAAACATTTTCAGACAATCGCTCATAGCAATCCTTGATAGCATTCAAGACTTCCTGATCACTATTGAACTCTTCTGGCAACCAAGATATTGCATTTCTATCACTAAGAATCTGCTTAAACAAAGCCTTAAGCTTTGGTAACTTGTCATCTTTATGCTGCTGATTGTAGAGATTGATATACTCATTGATACCTTTAATCTTAACATCGTGCTCATCATCGGTTTTTCCTCCAATTATAGCATTATAGACATCAATCTGCTTTTGAGTAAGGAGCATATTATAATAGTCAAGCTGGAACATCTCCTGAATACTTTCTACATTTAAGTATTCAGAAAAATTAGAGTATAACTCATCCATGTTAGCTTGTATCTCTGTTCTAGCGATAGCTTTCTTGAAAGCCTCCATATTATCAATGAACTTTGGAAGGTTTTCATTGATTAGACGATAAGCAATACCTGTTGACTTCTCTTCTGCCGTATACATATTTTTACGATTATCAAAGAAGCCGACAAAATAAGTAGTAAAGCCCCAGAATTCTTTTACGATTTCTTTGGCCTCATCTTGTGACATTGAATCAAGTTGGGTTGATTCTGCGGTATTGATGAATTTAAATAAATCAGAATCAATTATCTTTGTCTTATCAGTTTTATCCTTATATGACTCAATGAGATTTTTGCCAAACAAATTAGCATAAGCCTTGTCCTCTGTCAACTTCTTCGCTATAATAGAACGAAGATTTTGCAGATTTTCCTCAAACGCTTTTTTTGCATCTTCGTTTTGTGACTTAGATACATAGTTATCATAATATTCTGTCAATGAATTATTATGACCTTCATTTTTCAAAGGCAAACATCCATCAGCCAACACTCTATCAATAAATACCTTGTGGTATTCATCAATCAATTTCTTCACCTTCACATAGCTTGCAGCTCTGTGTTCATCTTCATCCAGCAAACCACTTTTGACTATATTATCCAAAGTGGCACCAATAGGCTTCGCTTCAAAGCGCAAAGTCTTTGAAAGAGGATAAAGTCTTTTGAAGTCTTCAAAATTCTTAGCCATATTATTTATTTTAAATTGTTATTATTCATTTTCTCCAGCAAGTTCATCCTTGCCTTATTAGCAATCTCTTTCGCCTCCTGATAGCACCCATCAATTTCTTCATAGGTGTATGCATTCCGAGCCTCAGCGATGCTTTCGGTTGCAACCTCTTCGAACATATCGAAGACAATTTGCTCATTATTTTTTTTCTTCATATCTAACACTATTAAGAATTCGTATTTCCATGTTCAAGTATCACCCAAACACCGGTTTTATCACTTCCTTCGTGTCTTATGATGCCTGCTTTTTGCATTAACGCCAAATCTCTTTCTATAGTTCTTACTGTCACCGACAATGTTTCAGACATTTGCTTAGCTGTCACCATAGGATTTGACTTAATAACAGACACCATAATAGTCTGTCGCTCTGTTAGTTTCACATCGGATATTTCTATTGAATTTACACCGACATTTACACCGACATTTACACCGACATTTACACCGACATTTACACCGACATCCCCGCCACGCTCTGCGATAACTTCGTCTATCGTCTTGCGCTGAACAATCGCCATCACGCCACCTCCATTTTCTTCTATCGTTGGCAATGGCAAGCTGGCACGTTCAAACTCCTCGGCAATCTTCTTGAAACCACGTTCCCATGATTCCTTATATTCAATATTTTAACTTTCATTCTGCATATTCTATTCCTCCATACTTTTGATGATTGAATTGACTCTCTTCTCCCTTCCCAATGTCTCTGGAAATACATAGTGGCCATTACCTATTTCTCGTGGATTAGGCTCTATATGCTCGGCATACCATGCCCGTTTATACTCGGTGGTGATGATGCCGTAATCCCTGGCGGCGATGATGGAAGCGGCGAGAGATGCGCCATATAGCTCCTTAATGTCGATCATCTCCTCCAGCGTTATCTTCTCACGCTTTCTGGAACCCAATTCTTCGATAAGCGCCAACTTGGGAAGAAGGAAGAAACTGGCAAAGAGATCACAACGCTTCTCCAGTTTCAACGGACTGTCTTCCGGGAAGAGGAGAAGAAGATGGGCTAACTCATGAGCTGCCGTGAAGCGAAGTTTCTCTACGCTACTCTTTTCCGGATTGAAATCGAGAATCATCAAAGGATGCTTCTTATCTGCCCAGGTACTCATTCCGAATACATACTCTGGGAGAGTAGCAGCAAGTATCATGATGCCTTTTCTTTCCAAGAGTCTCAGGATACTGGCAATGGGTCCATCACCACAATGCCACTTCTCACGAAGAAGGTCGGCAGCATGGATGGCATTTTCAAGGGTTGATACCTTGGTGCCTTTTATCGGATTCTTGAACCGGGTAGGAAAACCCGCTTCTTTCTCCTTGGCTAGATACTGCTCTGCCCAAAATGAGAGTTTTGCTTCAAGGGCTTGCAACTCGTCTTCGGATACATTCCCATTAGAGGTGGTGCGAAGCATCGGAACATCTATCTTGAGATTGGTTCCTTCGAAATATTCCTCGCTGATATTGAGGGCTTTGGCTATGGCTTGCAGGGCATCACGCTTAGGGCGCATAATGCCTTTCTCATATCGGGAGATGCTCTGCTTGGTGATGGCTCCGTTGGTTCGCTCTACGAGTTTATCCATGCTGAGCCCCATCATCTGTCGCGCTTCCCGCAATCTTATAGAAAATGAGTCATTAGTCATAATTGTCTACTCTTTAATTTGTTGACAAATATAAAAAGAATATTCGATATTGTCACCAAACAATATAAAGTTTTAACATAAAAAAGCACTTGAATATAGGAAGAACTAGAAGATTTAAGGAGAAAAGGGGATTACACATTATTATATATAGGAATTCTTTGGGAAAATGGTGGGCATAACGTTATTGAATATCAACAACTTAAAAGTTTCATTGTGCAAGTTGTGGCTATTTCATTGTGCAAGTTGAGGATTTCTCAATAAAAAAAAATGAGGGTGTGTCATAAACCACATCCCATACGCCCTGAAAGCCCAAAAGCTCTTAGCCCGTCCTCGGCTGCCATTATTTAGACTTGTGACACACCCTCATTGACCTAAATTTTATGCTGATAATCGAATTTCGCAATTAGTTGCTATAAGCA
>ERZ773186.3102-NODE-3102-length-11460-cov-4.054888_pt1 | contig 11460 bp, 7 predicted proteins | sample MGYA00581000_ERZ773186 | MGnify/ENA primary metagenome ERZ773186 (study PRJEB29015, sample SAMEA2737752) | human gut metagenome | biome: human gut; feature: human-associated habitat; material: faeces | place: China | collected 2012 ... | reverse complement strand
CTGCTGTTGACCATGAGTGATGACATCCGTGTCATCCTTATCAAGATAGCCGACCGACTCCATAATATGCGCACATTGGGGTCAATGTTACCCAACAAGCAATATAAAATAGCCGGTGAGACCTTATATATCTATGCTCCGCTTGCCAACCGTTTGGGGCTTAACAAAATAAAGACAGAATTGGAAGATCTCAGTTTCCGATATGAACATCCCGAAGAATACGCTCAAATTGAAGCGAAACTGCAAGAAACACAGGCGGAACGTGAAGAGGTTTTTCGTGAATTTACGGCTCCTATCCGTGAGCGACTGGACAAAATGGGCATCAGTTACCGACTGATGGCGCGAGTCAAGTCTCCTTACTCCATTTGGAACAAAATGCAGACTAAGCATATCACGTTCGAAGAAATTTATGATATACTCGCTGTCCGCATTATCTTCACCCCCAAAGATCCCGAAGAAGAACTCAATGAGTGCTTTAATATATATGTGTCGGTTTCCAAAATTTACAAGCCACACCCCGACCGCCTGCGTGATTGGGTAAGCCACCCAAAATCCAACGGATATCAAGCTCTACACGTCACGCTGATGAGCAATAAAGGGCAGTGGATTGAAGTGCAGATACGCAGCGAACGTATGAACGACGTTGCCGAACAAGGCTTTGCTGCACATTGGAAATATAAAGAAGGAGGAGGCAGCGAAGACGAAGGTGAACTAGAAAAATGGTTACGTACCATCAAAGAAATTCTAGATGACCCACAACCGGACGCTATGGATTTTCTAGACACCATCAAATTAAATCTATTCGCATCCGAAATCTTTGTTTTTACTCCGAAAGGAGAAATAAAAACGATGCCGCAAAACTGTACGGCACTGGATTTTGCATTCTCTATCCATACTTTTCTGGGAAGCCACTGCATCGGTGCTAAAGTGAATCATAAACTGGTACCCCTCAGCCACAAGCTGCAAAGTGGAGACCAGGTGGAAATTCTGACTTCTAAGTCACAGCACGTCCAACCGTCATGGATTAACTTTGCTACCACAGCTAAGGCTAAAGCCAAAATTATGGCCATATTGAAGCGTGAGCAACGCGGCATGCAACAAAGCGGAGAAGAAATACTACGTGACTTCTTCAATAAAGAAGGATTGGAATTTACTCCCGACAATATACAGAAACTCTGCACTTTACACAACCTAAGAACACAGGAAGAGTTGTTCTCCGCCATTGGTTTTAAAACCATTATTCCAGGCGATAACGATAAAAACGAGTTAAAAGACAAGCCTGCCACAAGCAATTGGAAAAAATACATTTCTTTTGCTTTCGGTGGCAACAAGAGTAATAAGGATAAGTCCGAAGAAAAAGAGCCGATACAAAAGATTGACAGTAAAAAAATCCTGAAGCTTACTCCTGAAGCTATTCAAAAGAACTATGTAATAGCCGAATGTTGTAAGCCTATTCCGGGAGATGACGTATTGGGATATATTGATGACAATAATCGAATCATCATTCACAAACGTCAATGTCCTTTAGCTACCAAACTAAAAAGCAGCTATGGTAACAGACTTTTGGCTGTTCAATGGGAAACAGGCAAGTCTCTATATTTCCCCGTCAATCTATATATCAAAGGAATAGACCACATAGGACTACTAAATAAAGTCACAGAAATAATTTCCCAGCAACTGAATGTAAATATTCATAAGTTGACTATAGAAACAAACGATGGTATTTTTGAAGGAAGAATCCAATTGTTTGTGCATGATGTAGATGATGTAAGAACCATCTCTACAAACTTACGGAAAATCAGTGAAGTGAAGACAGTCACACGCATCGAGAAATTTGAAGATCTACCTAATTAGGTATTGTGTATAATATCATATTTCGTCACTGTAGGGAAACTAAACCGGCTTCCCTACGGTGTATGGATAATAATGGCTGTTTGATAAATGGCAGGAGTATTATGTCAGATAATCTAATTCTTTTCGCATACTTGCCAGTTCCTCGCGCACAAGCAACAAACGGTCGATAATCTCCGTTGTACGGATAGATGTATCTTTGCTTACCTTCAATTTCTGCTTAGCTCCCTGAAGCGTAAGTCCTTTCTCCTTCACCAAATGATACACTAAACGAATATTCTCAATATCCTCTTTACGATACTGACGCACATTCCCCCCTGCTTTTTTGGGAGTAATGAATGGAAATTCTTTCTCCCAAAAACGCAATAGCGATTCGTTAACATTAAACATCTTTGCCACCTCACCTATTGAGTAGTAAAGCTTTAGCTCTTTATTCGGATTATATGCCATTTTATCAAGAATTTATTTAGCACACACTGCAAATCATAAATCAGTCGAAAACCTTACCATGATTAGCAGCTATCTGCACCATCTTATCATAATCTTCCGCACTCAAATCCATGAAATAATAATTCACCGGATTCTGCACTTTACCCTTCACATGCACCTCATAATGCAAATGAGGTCCCGTGCTCTTTCCTGTATTCCCCACTTCGCCAATTACTTCGCCACGCACCACTTTCTGGCCCGGACGAACTTTATATTTACTCAGATGTGCATACCAAGTCACATAGCCGAATCCGTGATCGACCTGAATCAAATTTCCATAACCGGTCTCCCACCCTGCCTTTATCACTTTACCGTCTCCGGTGGCATATACGGGTGTACCGATATTGGCAGAAAAGTCCATTCCGGCATGAAACTTAGGCGTATTGTAAATAGGGTCGATACGTGTACCATACCCCGAAGCTGTTTTCTTTAAATCCTTATTGGATACCGGCATAATGGCCGGAATACACTTTAACATTTCATCGTGTCCTTTACACAAATCCACCACCTCATCAAAAGATTTCGACTGAATATAAAGTTGGCGATTCAACATATCCATCTTTTGAGTGGTATTCATTACCAGCTCGGCATTTGCCATATCCATCAACTGCTCATAACGATTCGTTCCTCCATAACCTGCTTTACGAATCGCATCCGAAACAGGATCGGCCTGCAACACCACCCGATACAAATTGTCATCACGCTGCTGGATATCCTGCATCACTCCCAGCGCCTCGTCCAAACGATGAGACAATACATTATACTGCGCCAGCAAACGTGCATTCTCTATACGAAGTTCCTTTTCGGAAGGTGAACCAAAAATGAACAATAGAATGATAAAACTGCCTGCCCCCAGACCCATCCCCACAAACAAACGGCGCAAGATGCTTATGGCACGTTGCCTCACTGTGGGGTAAATACGGTCGTAAGTTCTGGTTTTAGGATTATAAATATAGTAGACTTTACGCATCTATTTCTGCTTTTTGAAGTTTTTAATGCACAACACATCAATATTTTGCACAATTCTTGACGACAAAAATAATAAAACCAATTATCTTTGCAAATCCTTTTTGAGAATATTAACTAGAAGACAATATATTATAAGCGACATGATGACAGCTAAAGAAATTAGAGATTCTTTCAAAAGCTTTTTCGAGTCGAAAGGACACCAAATCGTCCCATCGGCTCCAATGGTCATTAAAGATGACCCCACATTAATGTTCACCAATGCAGGTATGAACCAGTTCAAAGACATTATTTTGGGCAACCACCCTGCCAAGAACAAAAGAGTGGCGGACTCACAAAAATGTTTGCGCGTAAGCGGAAAACACAATGACCTGGAAGAAGTTGGACACGACACCTATCATCACACCATGTTCGAAATGCTGGGTAACTGGTCTTTCGGAGATTACTTCAAGAAAGAAGCTATCAGTTGGGCATGGGAATATTTGGTAGATGTATTGAAAATAGACCCTAAAGATTTGTATGCTACCGTATTCGAAGGAAGCCCCGAAGAAGGATTGGAGCGTGATAACGAAGCGGCCGGATATTGGGAACAGTTCTTACCGAAAGATCATATTCTGAATGGAAACAAGCACGATAACTTTTGGGAAATGGGTGATACCGGACCTTGCGGCCCCTGTTCCGAAATTCATATCGATTCACGTTCGGAAGAAGAAAAAGCTCAACTTCCCGGCAATCAACTGGTAAACAAGGATCATCCACAAGTGATTGAAATTTGGAACCTTGTATTCATGCAGTTCAACCGTAAGGCTGACGGTTCATTGGAAGGCCTTCCCGCAAAGGTGATTGATACCGGTATGGGATTCGAACGTCTGGTCCGTACCCTTCAGGGCAAGACTTCAAACTATGACACTGATGTATTCCAGCCTATCATCAAAGCAATTGCTGAAATGGCAGGCACTGCTTACGGTCAGGATAACCAAAAGGATATCGCCATGCGGGTTATCGCCGACCACATCCGTACCATTGCATTCTCTATCACCGACGGTCAATTACCGAGCAATGCCAAGGCAGGTTATGTGATCCGCCGTATCCTCCGCCGTGCCGTTCGTTATGGTTATACTTTCTTAGGTCAGAAACAAGCATTTATGTACAAGCTGTTGCCCGTCCTGATTGAGAACATGGGCGAAGCTTATCCCGAATTAAATGCTCAAAAAACACTAATAGAAAAAGTAATCAAAGAAGAAGAAGAATCATTCCTACGCACATTGGAAACCGGTATCCGCCTGCTCGACAAAACCATGGCTGACACCCAGGCTTCCGGAAAAAAAGAAATTAGTGGTGTGGATGCCTTCACCTTGTATGACACTTTTGGCTTTCCACTTGACTTAACTGAACTTATTCTTCGCGAAAATGGCATGACTGTAAACGAAGAGGAATTCAATGCAGAAATGCAGAAACAGAAAGAACGTGCACGTAATGCTGCTGCCGTTGAAACAGGTGACTGGATTACTGTAAAAGAAGGTGAAACCAATTTTGTAGGTTACGATTTTACCGAATACGAAACCAGCATTTTGCGCTACCGCCAGGTAAAACAGAAAAACCAGACACTTTATCAGATTGTATTAAGTGATACTCCGTTCTATGCAGAAAGTGGTGGTCAGGTAGGCGACACAGGTGTTATCGTAAGCGAATTCGAGACTATCGAAATAATCGATACTAAGAAGGAAAATAATCTTCCGATTCATATTACCAAAAAATTGCCTGAACATATCGAGGCTCCTATGATGGCGTGTGTAGACACAGAGAAACGTGCCGCTTCAGCAGCCAACCACTCTTGTACTCACTTGCTGGATGAAGCATTGCGCCAAGTATTGGGTACGCATGTAGAACAGAAAGGTTCTTTGGTAACTCCCGAATCTTTGCGTTTCGACTTCTCTCACTTCCAGAAGGTGACAGACGAACAGCTCCGTGAAGTAGAACATTTGGTCAATACCAAGATTCGTGAAAATATTCCTTTGACCGAATACCGCAACCTACCAATCGAAAAGGCTAAAGAACTGGGAGCAATCGCCTTGTTTGGTGAAAAGTATGGTGACGAAGTTCGCGTTGTTCAGTTTGGCAATTCTATCGAGTTCTGTGGAGGTACACACGTATCAGCCACCGGCAAGATTGGTATGGTCCGTATCATCAGCGAAAGCTCGGTCGCTGCCGGAGTGCGCCGCATCGAAGCTATTACCGGTGCCAAAGTAGAAGAGTTGATGGATGCCGTTCAAGATACACTGAACGACCTGAAAGCATTGTTCAACAATGCTCCCGACCTGAAAGTTGCTATCCGTAAGTATATTGACGAAAACGCCGGTTTAAAGAAGCAGGTAGACGAGTTCATGAAAGAAAAAGCTGCTGAAGTGAAAGCCAGATTAGTAGCTAATGCCAAAGAAGTGAACGGTGTAAAAGTGGTAAAAGCTGTTATCCCGATGTCTGCCGATATAGTGAAAGATATTGCATTCCAGTTGAAAGGTGAAATTCCCGCCAACTTGTTTGTGGTTATCGGTAGTGTCGACAATAACAAACCAATGCTGACAGTAATGATTAGTGATGATCTGGTGAAAGCCGGACAGAACGCAGGCAAGTTGGTTCGCGAAGCTGCCAAGTTAATCCAAGGCGGTGGCGGTGGTCAGCCTCACTTTGCAACAGCCGGCGGTAAAAATGCCGATGGCTTGAATACAGCTGTTGACAAAGTCATTGAATTGGCCGCACTGTAATCCAATAAAAATCCATCCATATTAAATATGATGAACAGTCCTGGTATTTGACTAAAAAGTCAATACCGGGACCTTTTTTTATACAAAAGAAAATCCAATATTTCTCTTGATATATGCCCAAAACTTACTACTTTTGAAAATATTCATTTACCAGCAACACAAAACATTAAACAATATGATGAAAAAACAGTACTCACACTTAGTCCTATTCCTCTCACTTTGCACCCTCACCGCTTGCAACGACAGTAAAAATGAAGACAGTATCGACCCCGACCCGCTACCTCCTTCCATCACCTATCATGTGGAAGGCTATGCCGAATTAGGAGCTTTCGACCACAACAGCACTCTAACAGTATTTCCGCTAGATAAAAGTTTGGCTCACATAGAAGAACAAGCATATGGCGGTAAAGTGGAAACCGACTACGGCCTTTTCTCTGCAAGCGGCAATATGAAGTTCCAAGAAAGTCTTTACTTCGAAGTACAAGTCACCGGCAACTTCTTTAACGGGACCAAGGGAAGGCGCTCGGAACACAAAACCACTTTGCGCGCCATCAACCATGTGATTAATCACGCTGACGAGGAACGCTCCATCAACCGATACATAAAACTTCCGGCTACCAATGTCAATATATTTACCCAACTGACAGCAGCCCGCATCTGCACCCTGCTGAAAAAAGCTGCGGGCTATAACGAAATGAGCCACACGATAACCGATATCTACCGGAATGCATCGGAACAAGCCCTGAAAGAAGTATTGACCGCTTTCAGCATCAGCGATATATATGTGTCCATGCTCAGCATTGACCCCACTCGGGCTTCTTTCAGCCAATACAATGCCCCGGCCTCCATGATGGCTGCCGTTTCCAACATCCTCTTAACTTCCGTAGACGAAGAATTATTAGATACTTTCTTCACGGAATGGGACAAAGATTTCGCTCCGGACGGCCGCATTGATAATGAAGATATCAAAGAAAGCATCCGCGACGGACAGCAGAGCCTGAAATACACCAATGTCTACAAACAATTGGATTCTTTCTACAAAGCATATGACTTCAAATCCGATTTCCCGGAATTTTGGAAGTTTGTAGACCGGAATGGAGACGGCATACTCGACAAACAAGACAAACCGGATGACTTCGAAATTACAGAAGAAGAACTTACCCCATCCAAACAACAATGCATCCAGCTGTTGGAGCAGGTTAATAAATATCTGCGCGACTTCCTGCAAACGGAGTGCGTATGGGAAGCCAACTTCTGTGGTGCCATCGGCCCCATTCCCGACTATCCCACTACGCTGGTTCCCACAGACAGCGAAGTGTACGAAATATGGACTGCCGCCTACGCTACTATCCGTCAATGCAATTATATGATTCATATATTGACAAGCAAAACCTATGATTATGACGTGAAACCATACGTGGGAACTGCCTATACCATTCAGTCGCTGATATATCAAAGTCTCACGCAATTGTTTGGAGACGTGCCATACGTCACTCCCGACAATTTCAATGATATCGATTACGGCAACCATGTAACACGCACCCCGGTCAAATTTATCTATGCCAAGCAATTAGAAGCTTTGGAAAAATATGCAGACGCACTGCCACCGGATGCCGCACAAACCAAGCCGGAGAGCCATCCGGTTTCCTTTGTCGCCGCCCAACTGCTCATGGCAACCATGTATGCGGAGATAAAGGACTACACCAACGCATCCAAGCATTTTGCTAAAATAGACAGCAATACATACTTCAGTGCTTATCTGTGGAAAATCAGCAATAACGAATCTCCGATGCTTGATAAGCCGCTTTACAAGAAATACTTTGAAGGACCTTATCATCTCATCTATCGCATTGCCAACCAAAACGCATTGCGAGTGGAACTATTACTGGCAAACAATCAGGTGGCAAAGGCTTCCGATGCCATGAAGAAGCTGGACAGAGAATGGAAAGGCAGTGATAAAGCCGATGAAATAAGAGCGCGTCTGCTGGAAAAAGGAGTCAATATAATGGGGCAGACTTTCGGATGCTTCTCTTTCCTCAAGCGCATGGGAGCAGCCAAAGAACTACTGAACATAAAAGATTATCAGCTCCTGTTGCCGTTGCCTTCATTAATAATAGCCGAGACACCCGGCATTACGCAAAATACGGGATATTGATAAATTCATAAATGTTGATAATGACGGGGAGGCTTTTCACCAGTCTGGTGTTATTGTCATTCTGAATGAAATGAAGAATCCGGAAGCATAAAGTAGATGTAACCAGGTCCTTCACTTCGTTCCCTTCCCTATTCCATCTGCTCCTTCGGCCAGTTCACCAGATAAAGGGTTTCGGTGGCACGGGTAAAGGCTGTGTAAAGCCAACGAAAATAATCGGGCGTCAACATATCCTCCGTCATATACCCTTGGTCGAGGAAGACACGTTTCCACTGTCCGCCTTGCGCTTTATGGCATGTCACCGCATAAGCATATTTCACTTGCAGGGCATTGTAATGAGGGTCAGCCTTCATCTTCTTCATCCGCTCCCGCTTGACGGTGATATCGGCATAATCCTCCAGCACCGCATAGAAAAGCTTGTCGTTCTGTTCTTTAGGCAACGCCGGAGTATCGGTATGGAGAGTATCGAGCAATAGCTTAACCTCCAATTCCACATCACCATAATCAGGAAACGCCAACACAACATCTGCAAAACGAAAACCGTATGCTTCACGCACCCGACGTACCCGACGCACTACGGCAATATCGCCATTCGCAATAAAGTCTATCTCCTTGCACTGCTCCGTCCAGAAATAATTATTCTTTGCCACCATCAATAAATCACCACTGTTCAATTCATCCTCACGATAGAGAATCATGTTACGAATCCCCCTGTTATAAATATTAGCCCGCTTATTAGAGCGACATACCACAATGGTTTCGTCCATCCCAGCATGGTCATAACTGTCATTGATAGCCTCTATCAGTTCATTCCCCGGAATAATACGAATATCCGGGAAGCCATCGACACGGATGGAAGGAAGCGCAAAGAACACTTCTTCCGAAATATAACGACGTAACTCCGTGGCATTCCACAAAATACCTGAATCGTGCATCTGGCGAACCACCTCAGTGAGTTGCGCTTCATACACCTCCAAACCATAACCTTTCAACACATCCGGAGAAAGCGCCGGACTTTGTTCTTCGCCCACCGGAGGAAGCTGTGCCGTATCGCCAATCAGCATCAACCGGCACCCTGTACCGGCATATACATATTGGATAAGGTCGTCCAAAAGACGTCCCGTTCCGAAAGCTGCCCCCGACAAACCATCATTAGCTATCATCGACGCCTCATCGACAATGAACAAAGTTTGCTGATGCAGATTGTCATCCAAAGAGAAGTTGTCCATGTCATTAGAATAGTTGCGCTGACGGTAAATCTTCTTATGAATCGTGAAAGCAGAATGTTTAGCATAATGTGAAAATACTTTTGCGGCTCTACCGGTGGGAGCCAGCAAAACACACTTCTGTTGCAACTGATCCAAAGTCTTGACCAATGCCCCGATGAGAGACGTCTTTCCGGTTCCGGCATACCCTTTTAAAAGAAAAACCGAATCCTGTTGGCGGGAAAAAAGAAAATCTGCTAAAGATTTAACAGCTTTTTCTTGTTCTAAAGTTGGTTTATATAGAAAATTTCCCTTAATTTGCTGCACTAAATAACTATTAATCATAATTGCGTAATAAAAAGTTCCTTGAACTGTGCGTTATTAGATTTATTTGTTTTATTTTTGCGATGCGAATATAAACTAAAAAAAACACATATTTATCATGAAAACAGTTATTAATATTGTATTGGCTGCCTGCGTTATCGGTTTAATCTATGTATGCTATGGTAGCATCGTGGGACCGATCAACTTTGACAACACTAAAAAAGCTAGAGAAAAACAAGTTATTGCCCGCTTGATCGACATCCGTAAAGCACAGTTGGAATACCGTAATTTACATGCAGGCGCATATACTGCCAGCTTTGATACTTTGATTGATTTTGTTAAAACAGCAAAACTTCCATTCGTAAAGAAAGAAGGAGTTTTATCTGATGCTCAATTGGAAGCCGGTATGACTGAAAAGAAAGCTATGGCTATTATCAACAAAGCAAAGAAAACAGGTAACTGGAAAGAAGTAGAAAAAGAAGGTTTGATGAACTTCAAACGTGATACGATGTGGGTGGCTGTAACCGACACTATTTATGGTGCAGGCTTCAACGCAGACTCTATGAGATATGTACCTTTCGGAAACGGTGCACAATTTGAAATGGCTATCCGCAACGATACTACCAAATCAGGTGCTCCTTTGCACTTATTCCAGGCACAAACTCCATATGAAACATATCTAAGCGGTTTGAATGCACAGGAATTGGCTAACTTGAAAGACCTTCAGAGCAAACTTGGCAAATACTGCGGTTTGAGAGTTGGTGATATCGAACAGCCTAACAACAACGCAGGTAACTGGGAAGATTAATACAGCCTATGGCTATAAACTTGTCTGATAAGTTAACAGCTGATCATTCGGAAAATTACATAATGTCCATCCGGCTTCGGTCGGGTGGACTTTCTTTTTCCGCATACAGTCCTTCGGTGAGCGAGAGTTTCTTTTATAGAGACGTCGAATTCGACCGGACAAGGCCTTATGTATCTTCTCTGAAAGAATGTTTCTTCGAAAATGATTTCCTGACCTGGTTCTACAAGCAGGTCAATGTGGTGTGTGTCACTTCCCAGTATACGCTTGTGCCGGCTTCTGTTTTTCAGGAAAAACAGAAGGCTGGACTGCTGGCGTTCACATTTTCATCTCCCGAAGGGCGTTGCCTGAGCAATGAACTGAAAGACGAACCGGCGGAACTGGTATTCGGAGTGGATGAGGATGTGTATGAGTTCTGTTCCCGTTCGCTTGTCAATCCTCGTTTTGTCCATCATGTCGGTCCGTTGCTTTCGCTGTGGAAGAAGCAGAGCCGTGCGCGCTTGCCCCGCCAGCTATATGTCGTGTTGCATCGGCGGAGGATGGATGTGGCGTGCTATGCGCAGGGAAACCTGCTTTTCGTGAACTCGTTCGAGTATGAACATACGGACGATATTTTGTATTATATATTATATGTATGGAAACAGGCGGGATTGGACCAAGAAAAGGACCAGTTGCTTTTAGCGGGGAAATCTTCCTCGCGAATGCGGGTTCTGGAGCGATTGCGAACCTATTTACGCCATGTTAAGCCGGTGGAGATCCCTTCGGAAGCCTATCTGCTGGGAACGGATGTAACGAAAGCCCCTATGGATTTAATATCTTTATTAATATGCGAATAATAAGCGGTATATACGGTCGTCGGCGCTTTGACGTGCCCTCTTCGTTTAGCGCACGTCCTACGACGGATTT
>ERZ773186.3092-NODE-3092-length-11476-cov-11.775764_pt1 | contig 11476 bp, 8 predicted proteins | sample MGYA00581000_ERZ773186 | MGnify/ENA primary metagenome ERZ773186 (study PRJEB29015, sample SAMEA2737752) | human gut metagenome | biome: human gut; feature: human-associated habitat; material: faeces | place: China | collected 2012 ... | reverse complement strand
AGGATAACAGCGGCGAAGTGCTCGATTCCAACGACTTGGAGCGCGAGCGTGGTATAACCATTCTCTCAAAGAATGTGTCTATCAATTGGAAAGGTACAAAGATTAATATTCTCGATACTCCAGGACACTCTGACTTCGGTGGTGAGGTTGAGCGCGTGCTCAACATGGCAGACGGTTGCCTCCTCCTCGTCGATGCTTTCGAGGGTCCTATGCCTCAGACCCGTTTCGTGCTGCAGAAGGCGTTGCAGCTCGGACTGAAGCCTATCGTTGTCGTTAATAAGGTAGATAAGCCTAACTGTCGCCCTGAAGAGGTGTACGAGATGGTGTTCGACCTGATGTGCGACCTCGATGCTACTGAGGATCAGCTTGACTTTACTGTAGTTTACGGTTCTGCCAAGAATGGCTGGATGAGCGATGACTACAACAAGCCAACAGACAACATCGATTATCTGCTCGACAAGATTGTGGAGATTATCCCTGCTCCTAAGCAGTTGGAGGGTACTCCTCAGCTCTTGATCACATCTCTTGATTATAGCTCTTACACCGGTCGTATCGCCGTAGGTCGTGTACACCGTGGTACTTTGAAGGATGGTATGAACGTAACTATCTGCCATCGTGACGGTAGCCAGGAGAAGACCAAGATCAAGGAACTCCATACCTTCGAGGGTATGGGTCATAAGAAGACAGACCATGTGGATTCTGGTGACATCTGTGCCGTTGTCGGCTTGGAGAAGTTCGAGATTGGTGATACCATCTGCGACTATGAGAACCCAGAGCCACTTCCTCCAATCGCTGTAGATGAGCCTACCATGAGTATGCTCTTCACCATCAACGATTCTCCTTTCTTCGGTAAGGAGGGTAAGTTCTGTACATCACGCCACATTCAGGACCGCCTGAACAAGGAGTTGGAGAAGAACCTGGCTCTTCGTGTTCAGCCTTACGAGGATACCACTGATAAGTGGATTGTTTCGGGCCGTGGTGTGCTCCATCTTTCTGTGCTCATCGAGACCATGCGTCGCGAGGGCTATGAGCTCCAGGTAGGTCAGCCTCAGGTTATCTACAAGGAGATTGATGGCGTGAAGTGTGAGCCTATCGAAGAGTTGACCATCAATGTTCCGGAGGAGTTTGCTTCTAAGATGATTGATATGGTTACCCGCCGTAAGGGTGATATGACTTCTATGCTGAATATGGGCGAGCGTGTGGATATCGAGTTCGATATTCCTTCACGTGGTATCATCGGTCTTCGTACCAATGTGCTCACTGCTTCTCAGGGTGAGGCTATCATGGCTCACCGCTTCAAGGAGTATCAGCCATACAAGGGCGAGATTACCCGCCGTTCCAACGGTAGCATGATTGCGCTGGAGACTGGTACAGCCTATGCTTACGCCATCGATAAGCTGCAGGATCGCGGTAAGTTCTTCATCGACCCAGGTGAGGAGGTTTACGGCGGCGAGGTTGTTGGTGAGCATGTTCACGACAACGACCTGGTGGTTAATGTAACCAAGGCAAAGCAGTTGACCAACGTCCGTGCTTCTGGTTCTGACGACAAGGCTCGCGTGATTCCTAAGACCGTGATGAGCCTTGAGGAGTGCCTGGAGTACATCCGTGAGGATGAGTACGTAGAGGTAACTCCTAAGAGTATGCGTATGCGCAAGGTGATTCTCGATCACTTGGAGCGCAAGCGTAGTAATAAGGATTAAGCTATAGCTTATATATAAATGGATCCGTGAGAATTCCCCTCTAGCCGATTGCCTAGGCAGTCTGCTTGCAGGGGATTCTTTTTTAATGTATGCGTATGTGGTTGTGGAAATTCTTTAGAAAGTTTTCTTTGCCCTGTTCTCTGGTATTGGGAGCCGTGGGCTATCTGATTTTCGCCAATGTTCCTTTTCTGGAACCTTTGGGCGATGCGGTGGGACCGAAGCTGGTGGATATGATGCCGGTGGTGCTCTTTGCCTTGCTCTATGTTACCTTCTGTAAGATTGAAATCAAGGAGATGAAACCGAAAGCTTGGCATTTCATCCTGCAGCTCATCCGAACCAGTCTGGCACTGATGATGGTGGTGCTTATCTTCGAATTCGGAGATAATTATGAAACCAAGCTGGTGCTCGAAGGTGCTTTCATCTGTTTTATCTGTCCTACGGCAGCTGCCGTGGCTGTGGTGACGGAGAAGTTGGGCGGAAGCATCGGCTCGTTGACAACTTATACGGTGATAGCCAATGTCTTTACGATGGTGATTATTCCGAGTCTTTTCCCGATGGTGGAGAAGGGTGCAGATGTTTCCTTTCTTTTTATGAGTGCGATGGTGTTCAGAAACGTAACCACGGTACTGGTAGTTCCTTTGCTTCTGGCTTTGCTGAGCCGCAAGTTTCTGCCTAAGTGGGTGGATAAGGTGAAGAGCGTGAAGGATCTGGGCTTCTATATGTGGTGCTTCAACCTTACTATCCTGATGGGCGAGACGGTTCGCAATATCCTCCATGCCGAGGTTTCGGGATGGATTCTTGCCTTGCTGCTCATCGTTCCGCTCTTTGTCTGTATTGTCCAGTTTGCCATCGGTAAGGCGGTGGGCAGACATTATGATGCGAGCATCAGTGCCGGTCAGGCGTTGGGACAGAAGAATACCATTGTGGGTATCTGGCTAACCCTTACTTTTCTGAATCCGCTTGCTGCCGTAGCACCGGGTGCTTATGTGGTTTGGCAGAACCTGGTGAATGGCTGGCAGCTATGGTATAAGGAGAAATACGGAAGACTGAAGTGGTAGCAATAAAAATAAGGGTGTGGCATGAATCGATGCCACACCCTTATTTTTTATAGAGGATTCTATAGAGGATTCTATTTACTTGTAGAAGTAAAGATGCACTCGATGGTTACGTTGCCATCCATCCATTTGGCTGGGATGGTGTAGGTGCCATCCTTGGCTATGGCAGTCTTCTTGATGCTTTCTACCTGGTCGCCATGCGTGATGGTGAAATCGCCATAGGTGAATCCTGGAGCTGGAACCATCTTTACCTTGAATGCCTTGCCGTATGCCACCTTGTGGTTGTTGAGGGTAGTGCCGTCGGCGGCTGTTACCATACCATTACGGTTAGCCTCGGTTACGGATACAAAGTCGCTGTGTGCCTTCTGCTTCGTGGCTCCGGCATCCTTCTTCAAGGTGATGCGAGGCGCATTGGTCAGGTGGATGTTGATGTCATCGATATACACCACGGCATCCTGCTTCATGTCGTGAGGTGACTCGGCATGGGGAACTACTACCAGGCTGTAGATATCCACACCCTCGGCACTCTTGATAGGGAATACGGCATCAGCCCACTGACCGGCTGGAACCGGAGTGGTGGATTTAATCCAAAACTGCTCTACTTCCTGCGACTGGCCGGCTCTGTCGCGGCGCTTGCCCAGTCCTACCAACATCACACGACCCTCCATCGGTCTGTTAATCAGCACATGTACCACCTTGCCCGAAGGACCGAGGATGATAGGCTGCTTCAAATCGATTCTTGCACCAAAGATGTTGGATGCAAAGCGGGAACGCTGGAAGGCCAGCACCTTTTTGTTCGGATTGTTGGTCTGGTCTGGATTATCCGTTACGGCACAATTGCCTGCAAGCTCACCGGTGCGGAAAGGAGAATGCTCCCATCTGTCGTAAACTCCCACGGATTTGTAATCCTGGGTGTCGAACTTAATTTCTTGTCCCATTGCAGCCAATGGTAACAAACACAATGCTATGAGTAATTTCTTCATATTCTTAGTGTAGAGTCAAAGTTTAAAATACTTTTATGGAATGTAACAATGGGCAAGCCTTGCTGTCGTCGATGACAACCTTTAGGCCTTTCACCTGATAACCCTTGCCGTAACTGTCGGATGTGCTGCCGTTCAACGGGATGATGCGCTTGTATCCGATGGTTGTGGTGGTGCACTTCTCAGCGATAGGTTTCCATGTCTTTCCGTCTTCAGAGATTTCGATATGGAACTTTCTTACTCGCTGACCCTTGCGGATGTACTCCATCATATCCACATAGCGAACGGTCTGTGGTTTGTCCCAGTTGAAGGTGATGGTAGCTTGCTTCACGCCATCATCAGTAGCCCAATAGGTATTCTTGTTGTTATCGGTCAGGTTCTTGGCTGCATAGTTGCGGTTGGCACCAGCCTTTCGGGTGTTGCTTACAGTAACCTTTGCCTTCTGTGCCAGGTCCTTGCCGAGACGGGTACGAATCATGTTGCCCATATCCTTGAGGACACGGACGTCAATCTCTGGCAACAGACCACTCTTGTCTGGAGGGCAGTTGAGAATCAAGGTAGCATTTCTACCTACAGTCTCCAGATACATCTGGAAGAGTCGCTCTACAGAGAGAGGCTTCTCGCCCTCGTGCCAGAACCATCCCTTGTCAGTAAGTTTGGCATCGCTCTCTCCCGGGTCCCACTGCCATCCGTCTTCGGTACCATACATACCATTGCTTTCAGGAGCATAACCTCTTTCGTCGGTGAGCCAGTTTGTTTCGCCAGCCCATCCTGCCTCGTTACCAATCCATCTTGATTCAGCGCCCACACCCCAGAGGATGATGTCTGGGCAAACCTTGTGGATAGAATCTCTGAGGTTAGGAATGTCATAATAGGTAGAACGGTCTACATTGACGGTGGTATTGCGTCCGCCGTAGTATCCGTCGCCACCGTTGGCACCGTCGAACCACATTTCGAACTGGTCTTTACCATACTGAGCCAATTCAGCGCACTGGCGGAGGAAAACGTCGTTGACATATTTCTCTGTGCCGTAGTATTTGCTGTTTCTGTCCCATGGAGAAACATAGAAACCATACTTCATTCCCAAGCTTCGGGCAGCCTTGGCAAAGTCGCGTGGAATGTTGGTGGTCTTACCGTTCTCATTGCCGGCATTGACGATGGAATGGTCAGTAGTAGATGTAGGCCAGAGGCAGAAACCGTCATGATGCTTGACTACAGCTATACCGCCCTTCATGCCAGCAGCCTTTACAGCCTTGAGCCATTGAGTAGGGTTAGGCTTCTTGGTAGGTGCAAAAAGGGTTACGTCTTCACTTCCCAAGCCCCATTCTCTGTTGGTATAGGTGTTCATCCCGTAATGGAAGAAGGCATAGAATTCTGTCTCCTGCCATTTCATCTGGCGATCGCTAGGAACAGGGAACACAGCTGTAGGCTCGTTGTCCGGATTAGGTAACGACTGCTGCTTAACTTGGAATACACTCTGAGAGTGGCCAGCCATGGTAGACATGATGAAGGTCACTCCAAACAAAACTTTTTTGATGTTCATGGTTGTTGTATTAAAATCGATACACTTTATTCTTGCCACAAAAAGAAGTTGATAATTGTTAGTTATTGTCGTTATTGGTTATTGTCGTTAATATATATTATCTTATGCAAAGATAATGCAAACGAGCGCAATGAAAGCTAGCTTTCAAATTGCCGAGTGTAGCTTATCTTATGCAAAGATATGAGTTTTCGGAAAAGTTTCAAAACTTTTCTGGTTAATTAAATATAAACGCCCGCAATTTGTGGTTGCGGGCGTTCATATATGATTAATCCTGTGTAGGATAAATCAAGTTAGCTTCTGTGATACAGTTGAGCACCTCTTCGAGATATTTCTTCGATTCGTACTTAGCCATAGGCAGGTCGTGGAGCAGATAGTTGCCGCAATCCTTGGCTGCCTGTCCAGGAATTTCGCCTTCGAAATCGGCAATGAACTGGAAGGTACGCTTCATCAGTTCTACGATGTCCTTGCTCTCCAGATCGCCACGGATGAGGAGGTAGTTGCCGGTAAGGCATCCCATTGGTCCCCAATAGATGATGCGGTCTTTCCACTCCTCGTCGTTACGCAGGTAAGTGGCAGCCAGGTGCTCGATGGTATGGATGGCACCGTTGTGGAGGCATGGCTCCTGGTTAGGTACCTTCATGCGGATATCGAAAGTGGTGACTACTTCTCCGCCTACCTCGTCCTTGCGGCTTACGTAGATGCCGCGGAGCAACTTGTTATGATTGATTGTAAAACTTGGAATCTTATTCATATAGTTTATAATTTACAATTTATAGTTTACAGACTTTCCAGGAAAGCCTTGGTGACATTGAACGAGCCTTCTGCCATCTTAGCCCAGAAGTCGAAGTACTGCTGTGCCTTGGTATCCTTCAGAGGAACATCGCTGATGATGCGGAAGGAGATGAAAGGAGTCTTGTAGATGTGGCAGGTCTGTGCGATGGAGCAGCTTTCCATATCCACAGCCATGGCATGAGGGAAATGTTCCAGGATGGAGCGCATCTTCTCCTTGCTGTCTACAAACCATTCGCCGCTAACAATCTGTCCGGCATGAATCTTCGGATGCTGGTTGGCGGGCAGTTCATTGATGGCAAGTGCTTTCTCCACATACTCCTTTGGAGTCTTGAAGGTGGCTGGCATACCGAGAATCTGTCCAAACTCGCATTCATCACCGCAGTAGGCATCGTGATAAACACAGTTGGTTGCCACTACTACTTCAGTAACATTGAGGTTGATGTCTGCACCGCCAGCCACTCCCGAAGAAATCACGAGGTCCGGGTGATAATTATCAATCATTTCCACAGCTCCGATAGCGCTGTTCACCTTTCCAATGCCACACTGCTGCATCACCACCTCGTTCTCGCCGATTTTTCCGATGACGAAGTCCTTATGATTCTTTCGCTCTGTCTGCGATTCTGTCAATAATGTCTTGAGTTGCGCGAACTCCTTGTCCATCGCAACGATAATTCCTATTCTCATTTCTACTGATTTATTCTGATCTCTACTGATTTCTTTTCCCGTTTGAAAAAATTAGAAGTTCACGCCGAAGTTGAAGATCAAGGCTCTGTTTCTTGCCTTGTCAAAATCATCGTGGCAGATGTTGGCAAGTCCCAGGTCGTAGCTGAGGTCGGCATAGAACATGTCGTACCCCAAGCCACATCCGATGCGCAGACCGCCGTCGAATCTTCTGAAGTTGTTGCTTCTGAAGGAACTCTGAGCCTCACGCTCGGCAAAGTTCTTGATTTTGCCGCCCACGCCCATGGCGAAATATCCACCGGCAAATGGTTCTACGGTGAATTCATCATCCACCTCGTACTTGTATTTCACGAGCACCGGAATCTCCAGGTAGTTGAGGTCGTAGGTCATCTTCTTACCTCCCTCCAAATTTTTCTTTCCACCTTTTTCTATATAGTAGAGACCCGTCTCCATGAATACAGGTGTTGACTCGCTGAGCGCAAAACCGCCAACGACACCCACGTTGAGACCGGTCTGCCAATTGCCGCCATCCAGACGCGCATCGTCGGAAGTGACGTAGGTGAAGGCAGGACCAAGGCGCACACCCAGGTAAGCCTCGCCCAGATAGCTGTTGAAGTGGTAGTCGAGATGACCCGTCTTCTCGTTGTAGTATTGACTATTCTTATAGTTCTGTGCTGATGATGGGAGTGCTATCATGAGCATTGCCATCAGGAAGAATACAATTCTTTTCATGTTTTTGTTTCTTTTATTTTAATGTTACTATCTATTATAACGTATAGGGGTGAAGAAATATTGTCTTATCAATGCAAAGGTAATATATTTTAAGAAAGTCGCTGCGAGGGAATCCCTAAAAGATGGGGGAAAAACCCTACTGGAGTTTCCCGAGGGGGGTATAAACCAGTTTATGCGATAAAAAAAGTAAAAAGTTTCTTTTTTTATTTTGTAGATTCTTCTTTTCTCATTATCTTTGCATCCAAATTATAAACGTTTATATTGGAAAATGAATTTTTTGAAGAAGTATCTGCTAGATATTCTAGTGGTGATTGTTTTTGCGGTGATTTCCTTCGTGTATTTCATGCCAGCCGACATGGACGGACGAATCCTGTTCCGTCACGACTCTGCGGCAAGCAAGGGATTGGGACACGAGAAGGAACTCTTCCAGCAGCAGACCGGCGAGACGACTCGCTGGACTAACTCCGTGTTTGGTGGTATGCCAACTTACCAGATGTCGCCTTCGTATGGAAGTACCAAGGTGCTCGACCAGGTGACGAAGGCTTATCATCTGTGGTTACCCGACTATGTATGGTATGTGTTTGTCTATCTCCTGGGCTTCTATATCATGCTGCGAGCCTTCGATTTCCGACAGTCGCTGGCGGCACTGGGAAGTATCATCTGGGCATTCTCATCCTACTTCTTTATCATCATCGCCGCCGGTCATATCTGGAAGGTGTGGGCACTTGCCTATCTGCCGCCAATGATTGCGGGCGTGGTGCTGGCTTACCGGGGTAAGTATTTGAAAGGCTTGCTCCTCACGGCCATCTTCTCGGCTTTCGAGGTGAATGCCAACCACGTGCAGATGACTTACTACTATCTCTTCATCATCCTCTTCATGGTGATTGCCTACTTGGTGGATGCCATCAAGAAGGGAGAACTCTCCCGCTTCGGAAAGGCTACGGCGGTGTGCGTGGTGGGTGCCCTCATCGGTATCTCGCTCAACCTCTCGAACCTTTATCACACCTGGCAGTATGGTCAGGAAACCATGCGCGGTAAGAGTGAACTGGTGAAGAAAAACGTTGCCAATCAGACCAGTAGCGGATTGGATAGAGACTATATTACCCAGTGGAGTTACGGTATTGACGAAACCTGGACTCTGATGATTCCTGATGCCAAGGGTGGTGCCTCTGTGCCGCTTTCTCAAAACGAGAAGGCGATGGAGAAGGCTGACCCTAACTTTGTGCAGATTTATCAGCAGTTGGGCCAGTACTGGGGCAACCAGCCTGGCACGAGCGGTCCGGTTTATGTGGGTGCCTTCGTCTGCATGCTCTTCATCCTGGGTCTCTTTATCGTAAAGGGTCCTATGAAGTGGGCTTTGCTGGCTGCCACCATCTTGAGCATCCTGCTCTCCTGGGGTAGAAACTTCATGCCGTTTACCAATTTCTTCCTGGATTATATCCCGATGTATGCCAAGTTCCGAACGGTGGCATCCATCCTCGTGATCGCCGAGTTTACCATTCCGTTGCTGGCGATGATGGCACTGAAGAAACTGGTGGATGAGCCTGAGGTGCTGACTACCAAGATAAAATATGTATATGCCAGCTTGGGTCTGACGGCAGGTTTCTGCCTGCTTTTCGTCCTGATGCCAGGTGTATTCTTCCCTGATTTCATCTCCGTGCAGGAGACCCAGGCGCTGCAGCAGTTGCCTGCCGAATATCAGGGTCCGCTGATGAGCAACCTCATCGAAATTCGTAAGGGCATCTTTACATCCGACTGCTGGCGCTCGTTCTGGATTATTCTGGTAGGCTTTGCCTTCCTGATGCTTTACAAGATGAAGAAGTTGGGTGCAGAGTTCATGATTGCCGGTATCGCCGTGCTCTGTCTGGTAGATATGTGGATGGTGAACAAGCGTTATCTCTACGATGATATGTTTGTAGATAAGATTGAGCGTGATGCACCTCAGCAGATGACGGAGACCGACAAGATTATCTGCCGTGACAAGGCACTCGACTTTCGTGTGCTCAATCTGGCATCGAATACCTTCAATGAGAACGAGACCTCTTACTATCATAAGAGCATCGGCGGTTATCATCCAGCCAAGTTGCGCCGTTATCAGGAGATGATTGATGCGCATATCGCTCCGGAGATGCAGAAGACCATGCAGGCTGTGGCTGCTGCCGGTGGCGACATGACCAAGGTGAACGGCGACAGCATCTTCCCTGTGTTGAACATGCTGAACACCAAATATTTCATCATGCCTCTGCAGGGCGGTCAAACCGTTCCGGTGCAGAATCCATACGCTTACGGCAATGCCTGGTTTGTGGATGAGGTGAAGTATGTGAACAATGCCAACGAGGAAATCGAGGGCGTGGGCAAGGTGAACCTGCGCCATGTGGCTGTGGCTGATGCCAAGTTCAAGGAGCAGTTGGATCAGAGCGTAAAGCAGGATGATACTTCGGTAGTGAAGATGATTCAGTATAAGCCAAACAACCTGACTTACGAGGTGAAGTCAAGCAAGGGTGGTGTCATCGTCTTCTCTGAGATTTACTATCCGGGCTGGACCGCTATGGTGGATGGAGAGCCTGTGGAACTGGGCAGAGTGGATTATATTCTGCGTGCCCTGAACGTGAAGGCAGGCAGCCACAAAGTGGTGCTCGACTTCCATCCTCAGTCGCTGAAGAACACCGAGACCATCGCTTACATCGGTTACGGCGTTCTCGTACTCCTTATTATAATAGGTATAGGAGTGGAAGTGAAGAGACGCAAGAAGACTTCCCTGGAAGTGAAGGAATAAAAAGAAGCCGAGAAAATGCTGTTTCGAACAGAAATAGAGATTCCGAAGGCCGACTTCGAGATACAACCGGCAGAGCAAATGCTCTTTGTGGGCAGTTGCTTTGCCGACAATCTGGGTCGCAGGTTTGTGGAAAACCGCTTTCGGGCCACGGTGAATCCCTTCGGGGTGATGTATAATCCGGCAAGCATTCTCCATACCGTGGAGAAGAGTCTGGAGGTTCAGCCTCGTGTGGCTGTGTTTACGCTGGGTACGAACCACGTGTATATCCTGAAGGAAACGGGCGAAATAGTGGATAACTGCCAAAAGCGTCCGCAGCGCCTTTTCGAGGAAAGGGAATTGAGCGTGGAGGAATGTGCCGGGTATCTGCAGAAGGCCGTTGATTTGCTGAAAGCTGAAAAGGTGATTATAACCGTCAGTCCCATCCGCTATGCCAAATACGGCTACCACGGGAGCCAGCTTTCGAAGGCAACGCTTCAGTTGGCTGCAGATAAACTGGTGAAGGCGAATCCGGGAGTGGTGAGTTATTTCCCTGCTTACGAAATCATGATGGACGAATTGAGGGAGTACCGTTTCTATGCCGACGATATGCTGCATCCATCCACCACGGCGATCGAATATATCTGGGAACGGTTCACAGGCAGCATGCTTTCACCTGATTCGCTGTCAATTCTTAAAGAATGGAAGGATATCCAAAAGGCCATTAACCACAAGCCGTTTCAACCGGAAAGCGAAGCCTATAAACGATTCATCTCGCAAACTTTGTTAAAGATGGAACGACTTAACGAGAAATTCCCTTACTTTGATATGACAAATGAAGTCGAAATGATTAAAAAGAAGTTCTAAACCTAATTATAGAGAAAAGAATGGAATATTCAATTAAAGAAATCGCCGGGATAATTGGAGCTGACGCCAAAAAATTACATGATGCTCCTGTCAGTATATTGCTTACCGACAGCCGCCGTCTTTCATTCCCCGAACAAAGTCTATTCTTTGCCCTCCAGACAAAGACCAACGACGGACATAATTATATACAAGGATTATATAAATTACGTGTACGCAACTTCGTAGTCAGCACTTTTTTACCGGAGTTCGAATCGATGCCTAAAGCAAACTTCCTTGTTGTCAAGGATACACTGAAAGCACTCCAGAAGTTAGCGGCCCATCACCGGAAACGTTTCAATATTCCGGTAATCGGCATTACGGGAAGCAACGGGAAA
>ERZ773186.3088-NODE-3088-length-11501-cov-13.915778_pt1 | contig 11501 bp, 6 predicted proteins | sample MGYA00581000_ERZ773186 | MGnify/ENA primary metagenome ERZ773186 (study PRJEB29015, sample SAMEA2737752) | human gut metagenome | biome: human gut; feature: human-associated habitat; material: faeces | place: China | collected 2012 ... | reverse complement strand
GCAAGGAAGGCGAAAAGAACGGTGAGGATGTGATTGCAGCTCCTAACAGCAAGAGCGAATGGGGTTACATCTTCAAAGATTGCACCATCGAGAACAAGGCAAAGGCATTCAGCCTGGGCCGCTCATGGAACAACATCACCCGCCTTACCTGGCTCAACACCACCGTGAACCAGAAGGATGAGATTCTGAACGACGACAAGAAGTATGCTTACTTCACCATCAACGCGATGGGCGATGCAATGGCAGACAAGTTCCGCCTCGACGTATTGAAGGATGCAGAAGGCAACGTATTCTCTCCTGCAGAGAAGAAGGTAGTATTCAAGGCATCAGACGGCAAGGTATTGAAGGACGAGGAGAACATCATCCTCACAGCCGACGAAGCAGCTGCTTACACTCTGGAGAATGTATTCGGCGAGTGGGAGCCAGCCAAGTTGGCAGCCCAGCAGACCGCAGGTGCTGCAACAGAAGTTAACGGCAAGCTTTCATGGACTGGCGATGCACAGATGTACATCGTATTGAAGAATGGCGAGTTCTTCGCTCTGACCAACGAGAAGAGCCTCAACCTCGAGGGTGCAACAGGAACATTTACAGTTCGTGCAGCCAACGAGATGGGTGGTTTCGGCCAGGCAGGTTCAATCTCTACAGATATCCAGAACCTCACTTCTGCCATCGAGAACAGCCCAGCAGTGAAGACAGCCATCTTCTCTGTAAGCGGCACTCAGCAGAGCCGTCTTCAGAAAGGCATCAACATCGTGGTAAAGACCCTGGCTGACGGCAGCAAGGAGACAACCAAAATGATTGTGAAATAACCCAATCATACAGTTGAGAAAGTTGAAAGAAGACAGACGGAAAACTGAAAGAAAACAGTTGGAAAGTTGAAAGAAAACATGTAGAAATATCAGGTAAAATCCTGAAACCTTCATCCCCTAAAGAATAGCCCCGAAAAGGCTTTCTTTAGGGGATTTTATGTTAAAATACACATTTTAGCAAACGTTTACGTAATCTTTTCTCCGATTTATACTATGTAATTCGATTTTTTTATCTATATTTGCAAACGGAAATATATAACCCGTGCATGAATTGGCGTCATAAAAGCGCCTTTTCGGAGCATAGTAGTTTTAATCTACTTAAATGTATAAATCGAGATTAAGAAACAAATTTTAATAAGTATAATCTAACCTTATAAGTGTATGTCTGGTAATTATAACAGAAAAAAGATTGCGCTTGCAGGTGCGCTCATGTTCATGGTAACAAGCGTCTCAGCGCAAACGGTAAAGGGAGTTGTTACTGACAATACGGGCGAGCCAATCATCGGCGCATCTGTCATGGAGGTAGGTGTAGCTGGCAATGGTGGCGTGACCGACATTGACGGTAACTTCACAGTCAACTTAAAAGGCAAAAGCAAGAAACTGAAGATTTCATACATTGGTATGAAAGCGAAGGAAGTAAGCGTTGCTGGTAAAGAAACGATTGACATCAAGCTCGAGGATGACAATACCACCCTCAATGATGTGGTTGTAATCGGCTATGGTACGATGAAGAAGAAGGACCTTACTGGTTCTGTGGCTTCCATCGGTTCCAAAGAGCTTGCAGACATCCCTGTCTCAAGTGTAGGCGAGGCCATGACTGGTAAGCTTGCCGGTGTAAACATCACAACTACAGAAGGTTCGCCTGATGCAGACATCAAGATCCGCGTGCGCGGTGGTGGTTCTCTTTCACAGGATAACTCTCCCCTCTACATCGTTGACGGCTTCCCTGTAAGTTCTATTAGCGATATCGCTCCAAGCGAAATCGAGACTATCGACGTATTGAAGGATGCTTCTTCAACAGCTATCTATGGTGCCCGTGGTGCCAATGGTGTTATCATCGTTACTACTAAGAGTGGTAAGGAGGGTAAGACTCAGGTGAGCTTTGGTGCATCTTTAGGTTTCAAGAAGATTGTTAAGGAGACCAAGGTTATGGATCCTTACAACTACGCTCTCTATCAGTATGAAGTAGGTAACACTGAGTATGGTGACTACGATGATATGGAAATCTGGAAGTCTGTAAAGGGTAACAACTGGCAGGACGACCTCTTCGGCCGCACTGGCTTGCAGCAGATTTACAACGTAGCAGTAAACGGTGGTACCAAGGAGACTAAGTACAACATCAGCTATGCCCGTACTGACGACAAGAGCATCATGAAGTCATCTGACTATACCAAGGACAATATCAATGCTAAGCTCAACAGCAAGTTGAACAAGTGGTTGACATTGGACTTCAATGCCCGATTGGCTTATACCAAGATTAACGGTTTGGGTTCTGGTGCTGACACCAACGAGAGCAATGCCTCTAACTCTATTGTAGCCAAGACTGTAACATTCCGCCCAGTAGATCCTCTGTTCATCAGCGGCGATGACGATGATGAAAGCTCAAACAGCACAGAGGCTAGTCCTACACAGCGTATGGATGACACCTACAAGCAGCAGCGCCGTTTCCGTCAGAACTACAATGCCGGCTTGAACTGGAAGCCATTCAAGGGCATCACCTTCCGTTCTGAATTCGGTTACTCCTGGAGCTATGAGAAGACAGACCAGGCTTGGGGTACATACGCATCACGCAACTCTAAGTTCGGTTACTCAGGTCAGCCACAGACTCAGATTATCCGCAAGGACAACAAGAACTGGCGTAATGCCAATACCTTGACATACGACACAAAGAATGCCCTGCTGAGGGGTGACAAGCTCAACATACTCGTAGGTCAGGAGTGGTCGTCATCTCAGGACGAGAGCTACACATCAACAACCGTAGCCTTCCCTACTACTTTCGGTGTCAAGGAAGCTTTGGCTAACCAGGCTGCCGGTACAGCTCTCCCTAACGATAACACCATCGGCCGTAAGGACAACCTCTTGTCTTACTTCGGCCGTATCAACTACTCATACGCAGAGAAATATCTCTTCACAGCTACGCTCCGTGCCGATGCATCCTCTAAGTTTGCTGCAGGCAACCGTTGGGGTTACTTCCCATCAGCAGCTTTCGCATGGCGTGTAAGCGAGGAGGAGTTCATGAAGAGTACAGCCAGCTGGTTGTCAAACTTGAAGTTCCGTCTCTCTTATGGTACTGCAGGTAACAACCGTATCAAGAGCGGTTTGATTGATGCAACCTACTCATTGTCTGACGCAACAGCAAAGTTGCCATTCTTCGATGGTAATTTCACTACCATGCTGGAGCACAAGACTTTGTCTAATCCAAACCTGAAGTGGGAGACAACCATCACCCGTGACCTTGGTCTCGACTTCGGCTTCTTCAATAGCCGTATCAATGGTACCATCGACTTCTATTGGAATACAACCAAGGACTTGCTGATGCAGACCAACATCCCATCTATTTCGGGATATGCTTACCAGTATCAGAACTTCGGTCAGACGTCCAACAAGGGTTTCGAGTTCACCATCAATGCTGATATCATCAACAAGAAGGACTTCACACTCGGTTTCACTGGCAACATCTCTTACAACCGCAACAAGATTGACAAGTTGAACAGCCAGGCAGAGTTCCAGGAGTATAAGTGGGCAGGTTCACTCTGCAATGACAACCAGAACTTCCGCCTCGTAGAAGGTGGCCGACTTGGTGAGGTTTGGGGTTACAAGATGAACGGTTTCTATACTGTTTACAACCCAGAGACAGGTACAGGCGACTTGAAGTGGAATGGTAATGCATGGGAGTTGGCAGATGCCAGCATCGCCAATACCGTAGGTACTATCGGTGGAACACTGGCCCCAGGTGCCATTAAGTTGGAGGCTGACGAGAACGGCAAGGCCATCAAGCAGCGCTTGGGTAACACCATCGCACCTTGGACAGGTGGTTTCGGTTTCAACGCAACCTTCCATGGCTTCGATGCATCTGTATTCTGCAACTACTCATTCGGCAACAAGATTGTGAATGGTACCAAGCTGGCATCTAGCTTCTACCAGGGTTCTCGCAAGGGCTACAACCTGAACAACGACTTCATCAACCGCTATACATGCGTTGATCCTGCCACAGGTGTCAATCTGACAAAGCCTTCTTCAACTGTCATTGCTCAATATGGCAGCATCGAGAATATCTATAACACCCTGAATACCATCAATGCCAACGCAAGCGTATTCAACCCTTGTGTAACAGGTACCATGTCTATCACAGACTATGCTGTAGAGGATGGTTCATTCCTCCGTTTGCAGACATTGACATTGGGTTATACCTTGCCAAAGTACCTGATCAAGAAGGTAAACTTGAGCAACGTACGTTTCTACGCAACAGCCTATAACCTGTTAACCATTACAGGCTACTCTGGTTCAGATCCAGAGACAGATACAAGTTCAAAGAAGAATCCAATGTGCCCAGGTATCGACTATGCAGCTTATCCTAAGAGCCGCTCATTCGTATTTGGTGTGAACGTTTCATTCTAATTCAAGGGAGGACATAACAATGAAGAATAAGAATATTTTTAAAGCATTATTGATAAGCGGATTGTTGCTCGGTACAACAACATCATGTAGTGACTTCCTCGACCAGCAGTCACCTTCGGAGCACACTCCTGATGCAGTAGCAACTTCACCATACTATACAAGTCTTGTATTGAACAAGGCATACGGTGAACTGACAGAAGAGGGTATCTACGGACAGTTGATGGCTATCACCCTCGGTACCAACTCTGATATTGAGTTGATAGATGGTCAGGATGCATCTACCACTTCACAGACCAACAGTGAGCGTGGTGCCTGCAACTTCAACATGGTAGCTGGTAGCTGGTCTAAGATTCAGACCACCTGGGACAAGCTTTACGAGGGTATCGAATACAGCAACAACGTTATCGAGCTCGTAAACAAATTCGACACACAGAGTGGCAATGAGACCAAGAGCAACATCAAACTGATGCATCGCTACCGTGCCGAGGCTATCACAGTAAGAGCACTCCTCTACTTCAACCTGGTAAGAAACTTCGGTGACGTGCCAATGAAGCTGGAAGGAACTAAGACAGACTTGAGCAACATCTACGTAGGCAAGACCGACCGTGATGAAATCATGGACAGCATGATCGTAGAGTTGGAGCGAGCTATCCCTGACCTTTGCTGGGTAGGCGAAAACTCATATACCACAGAGCGCATCACCAAGGGCTATGCTCACGGCTTGCTCGCACAGATTGCCTTGCAGCGTGCTGGATGGGCTATCCGCGAAAGTCAGAAAGACGGATATGAGACTGCTGCAGAGAACAGCGACCCAACCTATCCTACACAGCGTCCAGGTGCAGCTGAGCGTACCAAGTATTATCAGTTGGCACAGACTCATCTCAATGAAATCATCAGCAAGGGCATTCACCAGTTGAACCCAAGCTATGAGAACGAGTGGTATCTCATCAACCAGAACAAGCTTGATGACAAGTACTACGAGAACCTCTTTGAGGTAGCACTGGGTGTTAACAGAAGTGGTGAGTTAGGCTACACCATCGGTGTCCGCATCAATGGATCTTCTTCACGCTATGGTAAGAAGGGTAACTCATCAGGTAAGGTTAAGATGACAGCTCCTCTCTTCTGGTCATACGACCACAAGGACCAGCGTCGTGACATCACCTGCGTTCCTTATACCCTGAAAGAAACTGATGGCGTAATGAAAGAGTCATTCGACAAGAACTCACCATTCGGTATCTACTGCGGTAAGTGGGATATCCGTAAGATGAGCGAGGAATGGCGCCAGGCTGCCTTGGGAAGTACAGAAAAGGTATGTACAGGTATCAACTTCATTACCCTGCGCTACTCACAGGTTCTCCTGATGTATGCAGAAGTAATGAATGAGCTTAACGGCAATCCTGACGCTACTACAGGCGGCGTAAACGGATTAAGTGCCCGCGACGCTCTAGGCTTGGTACATGAGCGTGCATTCGCTGATGCCAACAAGGCTGATGCCAAGGCATACGTTGCAGGTATTTCTTCTGACAAGGATGCATTTTTCAATGCCATCGTTGACGAGAATGCCTGGGAGTTTGCAGGTGAGTGTGTACGTAAATATGAGTTGGAGCGCTGGAACCTCCTGAGCAAGAAGATAGACCAGTTTAAGGCAGACTATGAGGCTCAGATCAATGAGTATCCTGCCAAGCTCTATTACAAGACCATCAAGACTGCTACAGATGAAAAGATAGATATGAATTCTGTATGCTGGTATGAAGTTCCTGAGAATACAGCCGGCTACGAGAATGTAACCTGGTGGGGTGCGGAGGTAACCGATAAGGACCAGAAGAACCTTAAAGGCAAACTGCCATTCATCAGTTCATATCTCAATACAACTGTAAAGAACCGCTACCTCTTCCCTATCGCTACATCAAGTATCGCCGATTCACAGGGCAAGTTGAGTAATTCTTATGGTTATTAATAAGCGATTGCTACAGAAAAGCAATTCATCAACCATTCTAATAAAAGATAAAATTTGAATAATCATGAATTTATCTAAAATAAATAAAAGCGCAATCTCCGGAGCATTCATGCTCCTGGGATTTGCTTCATTGACATCTTGTACCGATGACAATGACTGGAGTGTTGACGCTAGCTACGACCGCCTGTTCCACTCTATCGAACTTTCGGTTACTCCTCTGGACGACCGTGCTGAGGTTAGCTTCAAGAAGATGCCAAACACCGACTATTACATCATCGAGTACAGCACAGACTCTCTCAGCAACGATATTCCTATGGGCGGCACTGATCATAGCGTTGTTGACTCTTCATTTGTAGATACTCCTGACAGCATCTACAATCTGGATGGAAACACAGAGTACTACATACGTATCAAGGGTCGCAGCTATAGCGGCAAGTCTTCTAACTGGAAATACCTGGATAAGTTTAAGTTCAAAACCAAGGCTGAACAGATTATCACAGGTGTTGATGTAACATCAAGCACTGCTACCGTAAGCTTCATTGCTGGCAAGACCATCGATGCTGTTTACTATTACAAGAGTTCAGAAGATTCTACCAAGGTTGACTTCACTGCCGAGGACGTTGCAGCAGGTAAGCTGACCATTACTGGCTTGAAGGCTAACTCTTCATACAAGGTAAAGTTGTGGAACAAGGAGAATCTGAGAGGTACTTATTCATTCAAGACTACCGAAGCTTACCCTGAAGGCTTTGATGTCATGACTCTCGCCGAGGGCGAGGACCTGGGTACCATATTGAAGGAAGCTACATCAGACAAGGTTGTCATTGTTATGCCTAAGAATGCAACTTACCAGATGACAAGTTCTGATACTGGCGAACAGAAGGGACTCACTATCCCAGCCAACATCAAGAGCATCTACTTCTGGGGAGCATCTGGTGCCGTTTCTACATGGAAGGTGAAGGAAATCAAGATTGAGGGCGAAAAAGATCTCATCCGTTTCTACAACCTCAACTTGGAGAATAAGGACAACAGCGCAGACTACATCCTCAACTTGAACACGGACGATAACATCGGTTCTATTCAGTTCGACAAGTGTAATATCAAGAATACCCGTGGTATCATCCGTCTGCAGAAGGGAATAAAACCAGCCATCGGTAGCATCAACTTCAACAACTGCTTAATTAATAAGATCGGTTCTTATGGTATGTTGGCAGCAGGTAAAGATACTCCAGAAGCACAGTTGGGAACAGTAAACCTCACCAACTCTACCATCGCCAATCTCTCAGCAGGTTCTATGATTGCTGTAGCCAATAGCATGACAAAGGTGAATGTAGATCACTGCACATTGTATGACGCAGTTGTGGGCAGTAAGTATCTCATCGATACCTACAAGAACAACAATATTGTTCCTAACGTTAGCAATACCCTCATCGGTCAGAGTGCAGCTTTGGAAGATGCAACAGCAACAAGTTACAAGAACGCTCCATTCGTTGATGTATATTATACCAATGAATACATTTGGAAGTCAAAGTTGCAGATTGGAGATCCTGCAGATATTTCATCTGCAGAACTTTGGGTATCACCTTCAACAGGTGATTTCACGATCCAAGACAAATACCAGAGTAAGTATGGTAACTTCGGCGACCCACGCTGGATTGTACAGTAATAGTACTTACATCTGATAAATAATATGATTAAAGGTGCAATGTCCTCATCAAAAGTCGGGCATTGCACTTTTTTTTATTTTCTCTTATTCTCTATCTCATTTTTACAATTATTTTCTTGGAAGTTACGAAGAAAAAGCGTATCTTTGCATCGTGAACACAAAATCGCAAAGATATGGCAAGATACATCAACCCATTCACTGACTGGTCGTTCAAACGAATCTTCGGCCAGGAATACAGCAAGGACTTGCTGATAGAATTCTTAAACCAGCTTCTCCTGGGAGAACAGCACATCAAGGATGTGAAGTTTAAGGACAAAGAGATGTTGCCAGAAACAAAAGACCAGCGAGGAATCATCTACGACGTCTTTTGCGAAACTGACACAGGTGAGCACATTATTGTTGAGATGCAAAACAAGAGTCAGCCCTACTTCATAGACCGTTCTCTTTACTATGCATCAAAAACGATAGTAGAGCAAGGCGTAAAAGGACGATGGGATTATCATCTCACGCCTGTTTATGTAATCTGCTTCATGAACTTTAATGTAGATGAAAATACGCCAAAGAAGTTCAGAACAGATGTTGTGCTGGCAGATAAGGAAAGCGGAGAGGTTTATTCAAACAAAATCCGTTTTATCTACTTAGTGATGCCTCTTTTTAAAAAGAGAGAAGCAGAATGTACTACGTTTTTTGATTGTTGGATTTATAATTTAAAGCATATGGAGACTTTAGAACTAATGCCTTTTGAGGCTCAACATAAGATATTCAAGAGATTGGCAGAAATCGCCGACTCCAAAACCCTGACAAAAGAAGAACAGGAGAAATATGATAACAGCATGATGGTCATGTGGGACAATTATGCAGCACTTGAGCATGCCGTTAACAAAGGCATAAAAGAAGGTATGGAGAAAGGAATGAAAGAAGGCTTGGAGAAAGGAATGGAGAAAGGAATGGAGAAAGGAATGGAGAAAGGAATGGAGAAAGGCTTGAAAGAAGGAGAAAAAAAGAAAAGCCTGGAAGTTGCCAAGAAGCTTCTGGCCTATAACACCCCTTTGGATATCATAGCTAATTCTACAGGCCTATCTATTGAAGAAATCAAGAAATTGAAATCATAAGAATTCTAGTGCAATGCTTATTTACTTAGAGCATTGCACTTTTTTGTTTCCTATTATAGTTCATAAAGATAAGGCAGATAAATTGCGTAATCGTTTTCGTAGTTTTTATACACTGATTGTATCAGTAATCGGCAGAAAAGTAGTAACTTTGCCAAAAAAGAAATTAAGCCTAAAAAATATGAATAGAAAAATGATTAAAACCATTGTGCTCGCTGCACTCATGGCTGTGCCTTTCTTTGCCAAGGCACAAAATTTTGCCGGCATCACTGCTGAGCAGAATGCACAGAACACCCCTGGGGGTTGGACAGCAGTTAACTTGCCACAGTTGCCTGCTATCACTTCGGCAAATACATTCAACATCAAGGATTATGGTGCCTCTACATCTGCTGCAGATAATACCAAGGCTATCCAGAAAGCTCTTGATGCAGTTCCTTCTACTGGCGGTATGGTTGTAATACCTGCGGGTACCTGGATGTTTGGTAGCACAGACCAGATGACCAGCAAGACCGAGGTACTCAGCATCAAGGCGAAGACCATCCTTCACCTCAGCGCAGGTGCTACATTGAAGCTCGTGGAATACGGCAAGGCTCCTAACAATAAGATTGTCTTCATCGGCGGAAAGAACAAGGGTAAGAACGTTACCGACATTGTTATCGAGGGTGAAGGTGAAACTTCAGTCATCGACGGTCAGGGTGCACGCTGGTGGCTCGCAAGAGAGAATGGCGAAACCTTCAATCCTGGTGCAATGATCCGCTTCGAGCAGGGCAAGCGCTTCCTGCTCCGTAACTTCAAAATTCAGAATACTCCTGGTGTGAACATCACCATCAGCAACAGCGGTAAGGCTAGCCATGCTACCATCCATGATCTGATTATCAGCGAACCTTCATCTGAAGCAGGCAAGGGAAAGGCATCGCATAACACCGATGGAATCTCTATCTGGGGTCCATACGTTAATATCTACAACTGTAACATCAGCAACGGAGATGACAACGTAGTTTGCGACAACGACGCACAGTATATCCATGTATGGAACTGCTATTTCGGAACGGGTCACGGAGCTTCTATCGGCAGCTTCACCGAAAACATCAAGCATGTATGGTTTGATCAAATCACCATGAACGGTACTACTGCGGGCATCCGCATGAAGACTGGTCAAGATGTAGATAAAACAACTAACAAGGTAACTCTCCGTGGCGGTGGTGAGGAAGACTGGAAGTTCACCAACTTCACCATGACCAACGAAGGGACGATCAAGTTCCGTCTCTTCTCCATTTATGTCTTCTTCATGAAATACGTTTCCCCGATCGCCATCGGCATCGTATTCCTAAACGAACTCGGCCTGCTTGACCAGCTGAAGAAACTATTTTAAAATAAACCCGTAAGTTCCTTGCATATCGGCAGGGAACTTATACCTTTGTAAAATAGTATTCATTTAATAATAACTGTCTTATGGAGACCAAAACCATTCGAAAAAATACTTTCTTACCATGAACTGGCGCGACCTTCTCTACTTCTCCAAAGGCGAACGGAGAGCACTGGCTTTACTCCTTTGCCTCATCACTATTTCCTGGATCTTATTGCTTTGGACAAACACGAAACGGATGCCTATCGAAGCGCAGACAGATGCCCATCGAACGGAAAACCGACAAGCACCGGGCGAAAGACGGATCATCACCGGAAAAAATACATCCGAAGGGGGAAAAAATTTCATCCGGAAAGAATCCGGACCTCATCCGAATAAAACCAAGAATACCCTTAAAGATAAAAGTCCTACCCTTACAGGTAACAACTCCTACCCTACAGGCAAGAAGAGGAAAGGATATACCCTATACACTCGAACGGAAAAGTACGCGCCGGGAACCCTCGTCGAACTCAACACCGCCGACACCACGATCCTGAAAAAAGTCCCTGGCATCGGCAGCACCTTCGCTCGGCGGATCATGAAATACAGAGAACTCTTAGGAGGCTTCTACGATGTCAGCCAGTTGGCGGAAGTGTATGGGATCGATGAAGAACGCTACCAAGCCCTCGCCCCCTGGTTCATTGCCGACACGCTCCATGTACGCCGGTTAGAGGTCAACGCCTTACCCGCCGCCGCTCTCCGCAAACACCCTTACCTCGACTACCGACAGGCAAAAGCGATCGAACAGCTCCGGAAACAAAAAAGCAGGCTCTCCGGATGGGAGAACCTGCAACTGATAGAAGAATTTACAGATACGGACAAGAAACGGCTCACACCGTACCTGTCATTCAAATAAACTTTAAAACGTGACTTGTATCATCACGGGAAAATGATCCGACGGGAAACGACCGTACTGCATATCGTTGAGAACAGCATACTT
>ERZ773186.3087-NODE-3087-length-11511-cov-63.587902_pt1 | contig 11511 bp, 8 predicted proteins | sample MGYA00581000_ERZ773186 | MGnify/ENA primary metagenome ERZ773186 (study PRJEB29015, sample SAMEA2737752) | human gut metagenome | biome: human gut; feature: human-associated habitat; material: faeces | place: China | collected 2012 ... | reverse complement strand
AATGAGACAACAAGCGAACAAGATAGGTTGGCGAACCGGTGCGGAACCAATAATCTGCCAGAATCTTCTTGCTCAAAGCATTCAAGATACTGAAAGGATTATAGATATCAAGCATATTAGGACTGAAGTGATAACCGTCAAACTTCCTCTTCAGTTTGTATTTCATTCCTTCCTCTGTGGTCTTATATCTCACAGCCATCGCCTTAATTTGCTCATCAAAGGTAGAATACAACTCCTCTTCCGTAATACCACAAAGTGCCTCATAATGCTCGTCCATACTGATGTCGTTAGGCTGATTGAAACCACTGAACACGCTTACCTGCGAGAACTTGGTGACACCCGTTAGCAAGACAAACTGCAGGTCATCATCCGCTTCCTTGAACACAGAATAAACGCCTTTAAGAAGATTACGATTATAATCCTCCAAAGTCATCTTTCCATATTCATTCTGCACAGAAATATCCATATCCATCACATCAAGCAAAGGCTTGTCATACTCATCAATGAGTACAACTGCTCTTAACCCAGTTTTTGCGTGAGCTTTCTTGAGTACGGCCCGAAAGCGACTACTTAAAGTCTTGGCAAGTTCATCCTTTCCATAAACAAGTTCAGCACGGGCAACAAATTCCTCCAAAACATGCTCCAGGGTATAAGGCTCAATATAATTTTGTCCACCAAAAGAGAGATGAAACACCGGATATTGCTTCCACTCCTTCTCCAGTTTGTCGATGGCAAGCCCTTTAAAAAGTTCCTTCTTGCCCTCGAAATAGCATTTCAAGGTAGATACGAGCAACGACTTTCCAAATCGTCGAGGACGACTCAGAAAGTAAATTGTTCCATTATGAACCAAATCATAGATCAAGCCTGTCTTGTCCAGATAAACATAGCCATCCTTTATGATTTTCTCAAAGTCTTGTATTCCTATAGGATATTTCATATTGCTGCCTATTTTAATATAACTTGGTGCAAAGATACAATTTTATTTTCATATATCCTTGGTTTACCTATCGTTATTTTGCATGAAAGATTCAAAGAAGGAAGAAACCTGCACAAAACTTTGGTGATTTGATAAAAAACTCGTACCTTTGTAACAGACTTATAATCATTAATCATAGGAGGATTTAAATATGGCAAGACCAATCAAAAAAACGCCAATTCTCTATGGCAAAGCAGCACGTAAATTTGAAGAAGAAATGCAACGTGTAGAAAACATGACCAGAGAGGAAAGAAAGGCTAACAGAAAAAAAGTAGAAGAGGGATGTTCTGCATTTCTTAAAACTGTAAAAGTTTGCATTTAAGCGATATGAAACGGATTCAAGACACTACTTCCTGAGGAAGATAACGAACATACAAGAAGTATGTATTTTGGCATTTTGTCTCTTAATGATGAGTCATAATCTACTTAAAAGAGTTCTTGCAATCCTCGTATAATATACCTCCTAATGTCTATTCATTTGGTCATCAGGTTTATCTTCTGGCTTTTTTGTTGCTGTACTGATAGGAAACACAGAAAAATTGTACTTTTGTTGTCGATATTTAAGAAAAAAGAGTCAATGTATCAATATTTTTTGTACCTTTACCGACAAAAAAGAATATGGTTGTCCGCTAACTTGATAACGATTGGCTTACGAACAGATTATTCGCAATGGTCAGTTAATGGCAGGGTGACAAACAGAAGCTCTGATTATTCTTATGGTTGGAACAGTTCAAAGTCAAGAGATAAATAAAAATAGATATACATTTATGGAGAAGTTTGAAATATTTAAATTAAGGCTTTGTAAAGGCTTATTTGATGGCATTATATCTGATTACATATTAGCTGTAGTTAAGAATACAGAGCATATTTTAGAAGTACCAATATTAGCTGAAATTTTAGATGATTCTTATGTCACGAAGTTTAAAGACTACATTCATGACAATGACCTAAAGTTTCAAATAGATAATTGTGTACTGTTGCCTGAGAATTTACGTTTTATCTATGGTAGCGTGTCTAAATTTAGTCTTAATGGTGAATACGTGAGAAAATTCAATAATTTCTACAGCAGTATCAGAACTGTAAAATACAATTCTGTAGAATATAAAGACCTTTATACTGGACAAGTTCCTGATGGAATAACGTTAAATGGTCCTATTGCTCTTAATGATTTACCCCCCATAGTCTATACTGAAATATCTGTATTTTGCGCTCGTGATGATAGAAGATGTTTAGCAGATATTGCCGATAGAATACGTAAACGCTATTATTTGCCGTTTTCTGCAACATCATTTCCTTGTGTTTCTCGCTCGGAATTTGATAAAAGTATGTCTGATAAGAGTAATAAAAATAAGAAGTTACAAAGTGAAAGTGTATATAAACTATATAATGTTCGAGTTCACCCAGACAGAAAACATTTTCGTGTAAACCTTTATAATGAGCATTGTGTATATGAACCTGACACTATAGATTATGAACTATGTGACTCCGTTTGGGCTTCAGAGTTACTACCATACCAAGGTCGTTCTGCAAATATTCCAGAGTATAATAGTGAAGGTTTACCACTGGGTATTTTATGGGGACATAATATTTTAGGTAATCTTTCTTTTCAACCTAGTTATCAAATAATAGGTGAGAATCGTCAGATTAGGACAGATAAATATGGTTATCATTATAAAGATTCTCAAGTATGGGCTTTTTGTTTAGTATCGAAAGTTGACGAATATGGTAATTGGGTTTATATTAAAGGATATGATCCAATATATCAAAGAATGCAGATAGAAGAGAAGAAATATAAACCAACACCAGAGGCTATAGAATCAGAAATAAATGATATATATGTTGAGGATATAGATTTAGAAGAATATCGCCATAGATTCAGAAATAGTGATTTTTCAAAATCGGTTTCTGAGTCAACCTCATCTATTGAATATGTTGATTTTAATGTTAGGTATGATAAGTACTCTTCCTATAGTATGTATCCTTTTATATGCCTACCTATTATGGAAACACCTATCATGCCTTATAGAATACAAAAAAGAGTTTACAATCGTGGGATTCAGGAAGATTCATTTGAAAAAATGCTTTCTCGATTCATAAAAGATCCTTATGAGGTCAAATCTGATATTGGTTTGGTAAATGACATTGACTTATGTTATGAACCCGATATTGCTATTGTTCATCAGGGACATCCTCATGTTCATATTGATATAGAGATTGACGAACCTTATTCTGTTAATAACGAACCAATTCATTATATTGAATGTGATAATGACCAAAAAAGGAACAAATATTTTATTGATCATGGGTGGATTGTTATTCGTTTTTCTGAGAGACAGATTACACTTTATCCTAAAGGTTGTTTAAAAATAGTCGAAGACGTTTTGTCATCAATAGATTCTACGTATTTGCCTGAAGAAAATTCTTTAAATGAACAAATTGTCTCCGAAAGACACTGGTCACTTGAAGAGGCCCGTCAAATGATAGCAGCAAATGAGAGGTCGACATATTTAGGTTTAGACATTATGCAAAAGTCTGTCCCAAATAGTGGTGAAACATTCCCAAAACAACAACTGACAGAATCAGAAAAACGTGTTAGAGCGGAAGTAAGATCTCAGAATGAGTCAGACTTGCAAAGGGAAGAAATACAAGAATTATCATTTTCTGCCCAAACAGGCAAAAAAGCATCTTGGTGGCGAAGAATCTTGCGTTATTTTATAATGCTAAAAAAATAGATAGTAATAAAATGTGATTTTAGAAACCCATCTTTGATATATAAACCAAGAACGCAGGCTGTGCGAATTCAAAAAAAAGAGTTTGACGCACATTTTCAGTGCATCAAACTCTTTATTTTTTATCTACAATAGTTTATTTTACTGCAACCTTGATTGCATTATCACCGAATTTTGCAATAACCATGGTTTCTGATACAGCGCAGGATGCGGTACCGTCTACGGCAGAAGATGAGCCGATAAGCTTGCCATCAGCTGCATAAAACTTAACCACCTCGCCATTATCAAGACCCGAAATGCAGACGATGCCATCATGAGCGGAAGCCACAACGCCACGGGTTCTAGCCTGATAGATGTTGGTTGTATTCTCCAGGTTGGCATTGACCCAATATAGGGTTGCCTTAGCCTTTTCGGATGCAGAATAGCCATCAGCTGTTGCATATACAGATATGTCATAAGCTGCTGAAAGAGATACATTACCGTCTTCGCAAAGTGCATCTGTAGCCATATCCTTATCACTGATAGTATAGTGATACTTTGCTCCTGCAGTTTCGCTAGAGAACTTTAATTTACCTGCACCATAAAAGATTGCTGGAGTGGCACATGGGGTAACAGGTTTATCGTCATCACCAGATTCGTTTGGATTCCAGGCAGATATATTAATAAAATCAGAGCCGAAAGTTTTCTTAGAATCCTGAAGATATTCCGCTGGGACTTTTATTTCTATATAGTTTGACAACCCCATGCTAGAGTAATCACATGTTGGTGGTACACCTTTAAAAAAAATTGTATTAAGTTTTACACAGTTTGTGAAGGTACGATATTCTCCTATCCATTTTACTGATGCGGGAATAGTAATGGAAGTCAAACTACTGCAATACGCAAAACATAAAGAACCAATAGATGTTACGGATGCAGGAATGGTTATTGAAGTTAAACTACTGCACCCATAGAAACAAGCTTTACTCAACGATGTTACAGATGGCGGAATGGTTATTGAAGTTAAGCTTTTGCACTCACTGTATTTACAACCTGCTGTGTACCAATGTATTTTGATTAAAACGGTAGAAAAGTGACGACGTGGATTCTACGAATTAAGTAAAAGGTGAAGATTTAACGTGTTTAACTTTTTTAAAGGCAAAAAATGTAGTCCTACATTTCATTATCTGGTTTAGGGAACTGCATCATATAGTCGTGAAAAACTTCAATAGAAATAGTGCCATCCAACAGCCCTTTAAAATAGTCTCCCGATGTTCTGTCAAATACAGCATTGTTAAAAGCAGACCCTTTGGCTGCGATGATAAAATTGTAGTCCGTTAGGAATCGACACCGAGTCTCAACATGTTCCCTTTTCATTTTTATAAGCCTACCACAAATCTTAGTAGAACCATCATCTTCTTCTTGTTTAGTTATCTTCTTGCGAATAAACGCACAAGGCTTATATATTGCGTACTCTTCATCTACAAAACCACCAAGGTCTTCTTTGAGTTCATTAATTCTTTCTGATGTATAATGGTCATAAAGTCCTGTTGGTTTCTCACCTTGTGCTTCCACATACACATAGTTCGAATAGTAACGCCCATTATCAATAAAGGCCACGATTCTACGAATCACCATTTCGTCCCATCCTATTAGGAACTTTCGCCTATTCAAATGCCTATAAGTGGTAATGTTTAACGCACTTCCTGCCCTGAACCACCAAATGGGATCTTTTACCCCAATAATGCTTTTCTTAAATTTCATGGGAGGTTCCAATAACTTGGACAAGTGACGATGAATGTCTCTTGCCTTCTTAAATTCAACCAGACCTCTGTAGCCAGGAAATGCCTCTGCCATTCTTCTTCTGAAAAACACTGTTGATTCCTCAGAAATAACGGGCTCTATGACAGTTTTTGAATGTCTTAGCTTTTCATATTTACTCTCTATCCAATTGATCAAATATGGTTTGTCTAAATGTCTATGGCTACCATTCTTTTTGATATACTCAATAACTTCAAGTATGCGTGAGGTTAAGTCACAATTTGAGGATGTAAAACTATAGATTGCACGATGATTAATGTCAAAGGGCATATTCTCAGGAAGCCAACTTCCCTGATGAGCCACAATAATAACATATCCTACTCCCAGAGCGCTCATAGCATACCCTAATTCTAATAGAACATTAGGATTAGGAACATCCTTACTGACTTGCATCCCGTTCCCTGACGACTTCTGATAGGTTGTCACGGGGGTCACATCTGCAAGAAATATATCACAAGCATCTATTTTCCTTAAAATCGTCTGGTCTATAGAAGGCATACCAGACTCACCTAAAGTGGAATGGTCAATCTCAAGCCTTATGCCTCTATCATCTAACGTGTCCACCGCATTTTGTAGAGCGACATCTAACGTCTTTCTGCTCTTCTTATCCTCAGACTGCCAAGAAAAGAACAATTTGTATTGACGGTTCATAATATCAGTTGACGTTATTCTTCACAGTTACCCACATTCCATCATTATCCTTACCTTCGCGTTTCAAAACACCAATCTTTTGCATAGCAGAAAGGTCACGTTCGATGGTACGTTGACTCACCGACAATATCTCCGACATTTGTTTGCCGGTGATGGTCGGAGACTCTTTGATGAGATTGAGGATTTTCTGTTGACGCTCAGTGAGTTTCATCTCCGACACATCTCCGTCATGGTCTCCGACATTCGCAGTGTCGGTGGAGGCATAAATGATGGTTTGGAATTGGGTCGGGGTTGATTTGAACTTGGGCTTTAACTCGTCCTTATACCCATCCAATGCTTTGGTCTCATTGCAGATGCGTGTGAGTCCGCTACCTCGTTTCTCCATGTAGTCAAGCTGAGCCATCACGTTTGCCAGTATGGGATTGCGCCTTTCTGAAGAAACGTCTGCGATGTCTAAGTCCTGGATTAGCATACCATTATACATTCCGCCAGGGGATGTAACAGTGAGACGGTCATCGTAGATGTCAAGATGCACTTCGCTGCCCATAACAGTATAGTCACGATGGATGAAATGGTTAACCAAAGCTTCGAGAACTGCCCGCTCCGCATACTCAGGTTTGTTCTTTCTCCCATTAGGTAACTTCTCCCAGCCTCTCTTGGTGTTTGACTTTACGAAATTCATGGCTTCACGAAGTAGCATGAGGACATTGCCGATAAACTCTGCATCATTGATGGCATCACCCTTTTCTGTTCCGTCCCATCGTGTGCAATATAGGCGAGATTGCCACAATGGACAATCATCGGCAAACAGTGCGCCCGCATTCGTTAGCTTTCCTGCACCTGTTGCCAACCCAAACGATAATAGATACTTCTTGTCCCATTCTTGTTTAGTGCGGTCTTTGAAGGTGTTCGCTAATATCGTGAATGCATATTCTTCGACCTTAAAATTCGTGTGAAGGGAATCGTAGGTTTTATTAGAACCTTTCAGTACCAAGCGCACCATTTGCTCTGCCGTGGCAGGCATACTCTCATCACCAACACGGACAAAGGCTATGCGCTGACCATCCCCAACGTAGTAATATGGCGTGTAATGCCCAACTTTGACTTGGAGCTGTAAAATATGTAAGCCATCTTCATCATGAGGTATCATTTCTACCTCTGGCAGAGGATCCATGTAATCACGTATCTTACTACTGATAACTTCGCAAACATGCTGTACGTCATCGAGACCTTTGACTATACCATCATTATCTATGCCAAAGAAAAGAGAACCACCCATGCCGTTGGCAAAAGCACTTACACTCTTCAACCAACTCTTAGGTTTCTTTTCTTCAAGCATTACCTTAAAATCGTATGCGGTACATTCTGCTATCAGAGCCTTTAATTCCATTCTATAAAATATTCTCGTTTTATCCTACAAAGATACACATTTTAATTGAGAAAACAGCCTAAACTCATCGTTTCGCGCGTAATTTAAGCAAATTTTATCTAAAAACACATCAATTTGCAGCTGAAAGTTGCGATAATTGAGGTTTTTTGTATATCTTTGCAACGCATAGTAGGCAAGTCCTGCTTTGCAAAGACTTATTGCTCACATCCTGCCAAATTACCACACCGAAAGGATAAAAAGAGCAAACACCAATCATCGTGAAGTCGCGCCATTGGCGCAGACTTCCCCGTAGATGATTGGAGGCTGTGGTAAGCCTGGCAGGATTATGGTGGCGGTCTGCGCCATTTTTTAGCATAAAAAACGTAATAAGTTATGTAATAAGGAAAGTATTAAACATCAAGACATATCCGTATGAAAATAAAACTCTTTTTTCTTCTTTTGTTAGTCTCAACATTGAGAACGTGGGCACAAACAATCGTTTCACCTACTTACTCCAGAAGAGATAATATATCTTTAAGAATTAATGAGATAGAGAGGACGACTCAATACACTATCATTAAAGGGGTATATGAAAATGTCATGCACTATGGATGGGCATGTATCAATAGTACGACTTATCTGAGAGATAGTAAAACTGGGAAAAATATAGGGACAATCATAAAAAGTGAAGGTCTTCCAGTAAGCCCTTCCAAATACCAGTTTGTTAAAGAAAATGAAAGCATCTCTTTTAAATTCTATTTCCCGGCTATTTCAGATGACATCGACATGGTTGACATGATTGAGGATGGCACCTCCACTTCTGCTTTCAATTTCTATGGTGTTGCTCTCAAAGATAACGTAAATAGACCTTTTTCCGTGTCACGCAATAATGGGCACAAACTATCTTCCAAGCCTTCGTTGGTTTCAAGAATAAATGGTGTTAAAGAAATTCAAGTATATGTCCCCTCAAATGTGACTGAATTGGACAAGTATATTTTCGGTAATTTTATATCGTATTTACAGGAGTTAGACATTAGAGTCGATGTCGTTCAGGCTAAATATGAGAATAGTGCAGTACAAATGGGAACGGTTCAAGGTTTCTATCGTGTATTTAAAGAGGATGTAGGTGACTACCTAAAAGATTCCAATACATTGGCTGCAGTATTGAATTATGTTTGTACTGCAGGAAACTATGTCGGCGGCACAAGCATAAATATCACATTTGTTGATTATATCAATGAATATACATGGAATATTTCACAATTTGAGCTTCCGAACAAGTCTGACAAATATAAAAATAAACTGAAGAAACTCATTACAAGTACATATAGCTATTCCACGCAGTATTCTTTTGTACCGCCATCAACAACTACTACGTGGAATGAGAGCATTCTTAGAGAATACCTATCAAACAACACTAGTAATCCTTTAGAAGGTATTTACCAAGGAGACCAATATACAATCGGAGTGAAGAAAGGTAATGATGGGAATTATTATCTATTATATCTTGCGGGCGCAGAGAATCACGGAGACTGGAAAGAAGGTGATGTCAAAGCAACGTTGACTTCCACAGCAACGCCTACATTATTCAAAGCTGATTGGTTGGGAAAATGGAAACAAAACATGGATATGACTATTTCATTTGTAAATGGTGCTTTGATTACGATTGATAAGGACAAAGACCAAGAGACTTATATCAAAATGTTTCCTGACAATCAGACTATCGTTCAAAACAGTGCTTCATCTGGAACAGGATTCTTTTTAAGCAAAGATGGTTATATCATAACCAATTACCACGTTGTAGAAAATGCGCGAACAATAAAAGTATCGGGTATCAACGATGATAACAAGATTTCATATACGGCAAGAGTTGAGATTTCTGATAAACAGAACGATTTGGCAATCCTAAAAATAACGGACATTTCGTTTACGCCATTAACAAATATTCCATATACATTTAAATATACAACTTCAAGCGTCGGTGAAGATTGTTTTGTTTTGGGGTATCCTCTTATATCAACAATGGGATTGGACATCAAATTAACAAATGGTATAATCAGTTCAAAGACAGGTTTTGAAGGAAATATCGCTGAATATCAGATGTCTGCTCCCGTACAACCAGGTAATAGTGGCGGACCTCTTTTCGATAAGAACGGAAATATCATAGGTGTCGTGTGTGCAAAACACCGTGAAGCGGAAAATGCTGGTTATGCCATTAAAGCAAGTTACATCAGAAACCTCGTAGAACTTTTACCCACGAGTATTACTATGCCTCAAACCAATCTTTTGGCAGGCAAGGCATTACCTAAACAAGTGGAATTGGCAAGTAAAGCTGTTTGTATGATAATAGTAAACGGAGATTGAAAATTGTATAATTGGCGACCGATAAAAGGAAGTAGGAACTATAAATATTATAAGAATATGGAATTTGCAACTGAAATAAGAGAGGCTTTTGAAAAGAAGTACGTAAAAGTGTTTCTAAAAGAGTCCGATGATATTGAATTGGTCAAATCTACATTGGAGCAAATAAAATCTATCCATAAAGTGAATATCACGGAAAGTCATAGTGGTGGAAACGATTCTTTGACACTTACAATATATCCTAAGAAGACGTGTACCGCAGAATCTGTTGAAAAGGATATAAAAAAGTGTTTGTCTGGTATAGATTTAGGAAAACCTAATATGGGCGAAGTCGAGAAGATTCAAATTCTTGGCAAATTAGATAGTTGTCCAAAAGCGAAAAGGCTATTTAATCAGGCTATAGAGAAACGCAATATGGGCTGTTATGAAAGAAACACTTTAGATGATATGCGATTGAGTTTAGAACTTTTCTTAAAGCAAAAATTAGGAAACAATCAATCGTTAGAAAATCAAATTAAGCATATCGGCCAATACCAAAAAGAGAAAGGTAGATCTGCAGAATTTACAAACATGTTTAGAAGTTTGCTCGATTACTATAGTAAATACCAAAATGAGCATGTAAAACATGATGATAACATAAATCAGGGGGAAGTGGATTTCGTTATCAAACTAACATCAGATTTCATAGATTGTTTTTAACAAAAGAAAAAAATCCATATTCTTGGGTATGCAATAATGAACATATCGAACTAATATTGGTTGTCTTTTTCCGACAACAAGGGCTAGACCAATGGATTGTCTGCATAATGAGCTCATTTGAATTGGGTATTACAACGCCACTAAAACGGTAAGCAATCGTTTTGTAAGGAGACGATAAAAATGCTTCGCCCTTAATAATAGAATTAGATTCCCCTTCGTTCAGACCTAAGGCATCGAAGTACCGTATTGACGCAATGACATGGCGGCACAGCTCAATGAAGAGGGGGCAGAGGTTATTATTAGTTTCAGCGGAAATGCATGTTCGGCATTATGCGTTTTGTCGCAAATGTAGATGTCGTTGGATTGTTGTTTATGCCCTGATATAAGTGAGGATTCATGACCTTTGCTTGCTATTTTATCTGGTCAGTCTCCCAGGCATCGATAGATGGTTGGGGTATTAGGCTTCCCGATGCTAGAATAATCTGGCACATGGGCAAGCCCAATGCCCGAAGATTTAGAATGCAGCTAACCAGATGTTGCTAACTTGTCTGTACGGTAAGTAGCATTGTTGAACACAATTATTTTGACCATCTCATTGAGCCTGTCTGCAATGCGGTTACCATAATGCTCTCGGATCTGTTGCGGTGTAAGGTTGGTTGTGATAATGGTGAAAAGTTGCTCTTCATAACGCTTTGTCAACAGGTCAATAACAGGGGTATATACGTTGCCATAGTCCAATACCTCAGATGGTTCTGTGCCAAGGTCATCGATGCCGAGCATATCAGTACTGATGAGTTTACGGTATGCCTCATGGTTGTTCATGCAGAGGTACGCAATGTACTTTGCATCCACAATTCGGATTCCGTATGTGCCTTCGTTGTATGGTTTGGGAATATGCAGTGTGTTCAGCAATTGTTGGAATGCTT
>ERZ773186.3083-NODE-3083-length-11527-cov-9.383543_pt1 | contig 11527 bp, 9 predicted proteins | sample MGYA00581000_ERZ773186 | MGnify/ENA primary metagenome ERZ773186 (study PRJEB29015, sample SAMEA2737752) | human gut metagenome | biome: human gut; feature: human-associated habitat; material: faeces | place: China | collected 2012 ... | reverse complement strand
TAGACCTTTACGCGGCAGTCCCGCAGAAGCTCCGTGGCCTTGTGCATCCGGTAGTTGGTGAGATAGGCCGAGAGCGTGTAGGACGTCTCCTTCTTGAAAACATGGCTCAGATGCCCGTCGCTGACGCCCAGACTGCGGGCCACGGACGAGACGCTGATATCCGGGTCGTTGTAATGCTCGGAAAGATAGGTCAGCGCCTCCCGGACGTATTTGCTCTTTTCCGGCCCCTGCCCCTCCGGCAGGACCGGGGCGGCGGGAGCCGCCGGGGCTGCGGCCTGGGCGCGGCTGCGGATGCGGGCGATGGTCTCCTCCAGCTCCCCGTCGTGAAAGGGCTTGAGCAGGTAGTCCGCAGCGCCCAGCTTCAGCGCCGACTGGGCGTAGGAAAAGTCGCTGTACGCGGTGAGAAAGACCACGTGGGCCCGGTTCCCCTCCTCCCGCAGGCGGCGGAGCATCTCGATGCCGTCCAGCTTGGGCATGCGGATGTCGGTGACGATCAGGTCCGGGCGGTAGCGGCGGATGACCTCCAGCCCCTCCTCGCCGTTGGCGGCCTCGCCCACCACGGCGCAGCCCGCCCCGGCCCAGTCCACCGTCAGCACGATGCCCTTGCGGACCAGCTCCTCGTCCTCCACGACGACGACCTTCAGCATGGCGGTTCCTCTCCTTTCCTGAAAACCGGAAGTGTGATGCGGATGCACGCGCCCTCGCCCTGCACGGGGACGAAGCGGACGCCCCGGTCCGGTCCGTACCGGATGCGCAGGATGGCGTCCACATTGTGCAGGCCGAAGTGCCCGCCGGGCCGGGGCGCGCCGTCCCGATACTGGGCCAGGACCTCCTCCGGCACGCCGCAGCCATTGTCCCGGACGGTGAGGATCAGGTCCTCCTCCGCGCGGTAGGCGCTGATGCGGATCTCGCCGCCGGAGCGGTCCCGGAAGCCGTGCAGAATGGCGTTTTCCACCAGCGGCTGGAGCATCAGCTTCGGCACCGGCACGTCCCGCAGCGGCTCGTCCACCTCCACCGTCAGGGCGAACGCGCCGGAAAAGCGGATGTTCTGGATCTCCACGTACCGCTCCACAAGGCGCAGCTCCTGCCGCAGAGGGACCAGCTCATCGGCGGAGATGCTGCTGCGCAGGATGTCGGCAAGGTCGGCGGAGATGGTGGCGATCTCCGGGGCCTGATGGATCTTGCCCATCCACTTGATGGTGTCCAGCGTGTTGTACAGGAAGTGGGGGTTGAGCTGGGCCTGCATCATGCGGATCTGAGCCTCGTTCAGCTCCCGCTGCTGGCGCAGGGAGTCCTTCAGATTCTGCCGCAGGCGCTGGGCCATCCGGTTGAACCGACCGGAGAGCTGGCCCATCTCGTCGATGCGGCGGTTGTCCAGCTGGACGTTCAGGTTGTGGCCGTCGTGCGCCTGGATAATCTCTTCGAACTTGCCTTGCTGTGCGGCAAGCTTATCGAAGTCCGCATCCGGCTCGGCGTATTTGGCATAGACTTCGTCCAGCCCCTTCAGCGCGTTAACCACTTCGGCGACCGCTTCTTCCACGGACTCGCGCACGGTGTGCTCCGGGTTGAGCTGCGGCTCCTGCGGCAGGTAGCCGATTTTGATGCCGGGCTGCGGACGCGCTTCACCTTCGATCTCGGTGTCGATACCGGCCATGATGCGCAGCAGGGTAGATTTACCGGCGCCGTTCAGACCGAGCACACCGATTTTCGCGCCAGGGAAAAAGCTGAGGGAGATATTTTTCAAAATATGACGTTTCGGCGGAACCACTTTGCCGACACGATGCATGGTATAAACGAATTGAGCCACGTTGGACTTCGCCTCTTTCTATTTTGATAGATAGTTCAAAGCCGAAGTGTAGCCTTTTTCGCGCGCTAATCCCAGCGAGGCGACAGGATTCACAGAAGCGTAAAAAAATGTCCAGGACATGGCGCGTTTAGCGTTGTCTGATTAGCATAAGTAAAGCCGCCTGCCGAACCGGCAGGGGTTTTTAAGCGGCACGATGCTGCGAAAATGCACCGGAAAGAGGAAGAGCTTGTGGAAAAAGCCAAAAAAATGGCGTGGCATCTTTTGGCTGCCAGCGTTGGTTTGTTGACGTTGAGTCAGCTGGCGCATGCGGATTCACTGGATGAACAGCGCAGCCGCTACGCACAAATTAAGCAGGCGTGGGATAACCGGCAGATGGATGTAGTCGACCAGCTGATGCCCACGTTAAGCACCTATCCCCTGTATCCCTATTTGCAGTACCGACAGATCACCGACGATCTGATGAACCAGCCGGCGCTGGTGGTGAAAAACTTTATTGACGCCAATCCGACGCTGCCCCCTGCGCGTTCATTACGTTCGCGCTTCGTGAATGAACTGGCCCGGCGCAGCGACTGGCGCGGCTTGCTGGCGTTTAGCCCGGATAAGCCGACCAGCACCGAGGCGCAGTGCAACTATTACTACGCCAAGCTGAGCGTGGGGCAGTCGCAGGAGGCCTGGAGCGGGGCGAAAGAGCTGTGGCTGACGGGCAAGAATCAGCCCGGCGCCTGTGAACCGCTGTTCAGCGCCTGGCGCGACTCCGGTCAGCAGGATCCGCTGGCCTATCTCGAACGGATCCGCCTGGCGATGAAGGCCGGCAATATCGGGCTGGTGAAATCGCTGGCCCAGCAAATGCCCGCCAACTACCAGAGCATCGCCAGCGCCGTGGTCGCCCTGGCTAACGATCCAAACAGCGTCCTCACCTTCGCCCGCACCACCGGGGCGACGGACTTTACCCGTCAGATGGCCGCCGTCGCCTTCGCCAGCGTCGCCCGCCAGGACGTGGAAAATGCCCGCCTGATGATCCCTTCGCTGGTACAGGCTCAGCAGCTCAATGAGGATCAGACCCAGGAACTGCGCGATATTGTCGCCTGGCGCCTGATGGGTAGCGATGTAACCGAAGAGCAGGCCATCTGGCGCGATGACGCAATCATGCGTTCGCAGTCCACGCCGCTGGTGGAGCGGCGGGTACGGATGGCGTTGGGGACGGGCGATCGCCATGGCCTCAACACCTGGCTGGCGCGCCTGCCGATGGAGGCGAAAGAGAAAGACGAATGGCGCTACTGGCAGGCGGATCTGCTGCTGGAGCGCGGCAGGGATGAGGAGGCGCAGGCGATCCTTCGCTCGTTGATGCAACAGCGAGGCTTCTACCCGATGGTCGCCGCGCAGCGTCTTGGCGAGGAGTATACCTTCCGCATCGATAAAGCCTCGGGCACCATCGATCCGGCGCTGGCCTCCGGGCCGGAGATGGCGCGGGTACGTGAGCTGATGTACTGGAATATGGATAACACCGCGCGCACCGAATGGGCCAACCTGGTCACTAGTCGCACCAAATCCCAGCAGGCGCAGCTGGCGCGCTATGCCTTCGATCAGCACTGGTGGGATCTGAGCGTGCAGGCGACGATCGCCGGTAAGCTGTGGGATCAGCTGGAAGAACGTTTCCCGCTGGCCTATAACGACCTGTTTGCCCGCTATGTTAGCGGCAAAGATATTCCGCAGAGCTACGCGATGGCGATTGCCCGTCAGGAGAGCGCCTGGAACCCGAAAGTGCGCTCGCCGGTCGGCGCCAGCGGACTGATGCAGATTATGCCGGGCACCGCGACGCATACCGTCAGTATGTTCAGCATTCCCGGCTACAGCGGCCCGTCGCAGCTGTTGGATCCGGAAACCAACATCAACATCGGCACCAGCTATCTGCAGTACGTTTATCAGCAGTTCGGCAATAACCGTATCTACGCCTCAGCGGCCTATAACGCCGGGCCGGGCCGGGTACGCAGCTGGCAGGGGAACAGCGCCGGACGGATCGACGCCGTGGCGTTTGTCGAGAGTATTCCGTTTTCGGAAACCCGCGGCTACGTGAAGAATGTCCTCTCCTATGACGCCTACTACCGCTACTTTATGGGGCAGCAGGATAAGATCCTCAGCGATGCGGAGTGGCGCCAGCGTTACTGATCGCCGGGAAGTATGTTATGCTTTGTACTCGTTGAAGAGTACATTCGACGGGCAGCGTAAGCTGCCCGTCTCAATATGGTGGCGCGATATGACCCAACAATCTCCCTATTCCGCGGCCGTTGCCGAACAACGTCATCAGGAGTGGCTGCGCTTTGTTGCCCTGCTTCAGCAGGCCTATGCTGAGGATCTGCATCTGCCGTTGCTGCAGCTGATGCTGACGCCCGACGAGCGCGAAGCCCTGGGTACCCGGGTGCGCATTATCGAAGAGTTGCTGCGCGGCGAGATGAGCCAGCGTGAGCTGAAAAATGAGCTCGGCGCCGGAATTGCGACCATTACCCGCGGGTCGAACAGCCTGAAATCGGCGCCGGTAGAGCTGCGCCAGTGGCTGGAGCAGACGCTGCTGGCTAGCGATAAATAGCGTTATGGAACGGGCTTAGCGCCAGCACGACCGCCTGGTGGTAAACGCTGCTGCGGGTTAATCTGCCGCCGGTGAAAACCCCAATCGCCCCCTCTTTACGACCGATCTGATCGATGCCGGTATACTGCGACATGACCGGGCCGAGGGCTTCGCCAGCGCGAACCTGCTCAAGAATAACGTCAGGCAACGGCAGCGTGGCTGAGCGCGCTTCTCCGCGCTGGCTGGCGCTTTCGATGACCACCCAGCTAAAGGTGCTGTCATCGTCGATACCGGCTTCGATGGCTACCCAGAAATCGGCATTTGGCTGGGCAAGGCGCGCATTGGCGACGCGATTTCGTGCGCCAGCGCGCGTTTCCTCGCTGCCGAAGGGCTGTTCCGGCACGCCGCTCTCGACGGCGACGGACTCAATGTGGCAGGATCCTTCGCCGAAAATCTCGTCAAAAGCCTGCAGAATTGCCTGAATTTTGGCGGGATTAGTGGTCGCTGAGACAACATGGTGCATAATCAAAACAACTCAGAATAAACTAACGTCATCGCAGTATACTCTAAATCACCCCGAGGGCAGGCGGTAATGCCCGAAAGCGGTTGATAACGAGTCCAGAACGGAAAAAAAGCATGTTACAAGTATACCTTGTTCGCCACGGTGAAACGCAGTGGAACGCCGAGCGACGTATTCAGGGTCAGTCCGACAGCCCGCTGACCGCCCATGGTGAGCGCCAGGCCTGGCAGGTTGGCGAGCGCGCCAGAACGCTGGGGATCACCCATATTATTACCAGCGATCTGGGACGAACCCGCCGCACAGCAGAGATTATCGCCGAAGCCTGCGGCTGCAGCGTGATCGCCGATGCGCGCCTGCGCGAACTGGATATGGGGGTGCTGGAGAAGCGCCATATCGACTCGCTCAGCGAAGAAGAAGAAGGCTGGCGTCGCCAGCTGGTCAACGGCACACCGGACGGTCGTATTCCGCAGGGCGAATCGATGCAGGAGCTCAGCGAGCGTATGCATGCGGCGCTGGCATCCTGTCTGGAATTACCCGCCGGTAGCCGGCCGCTGCTGGTGAGTCATGGGATCGCGCTGGGCTGCCTGGTGAGCACGATATTAGGGCTGCCGGCGTACGCTGAGCGTCGTCTGCGGCTGCGCAACTGCTCTATTTCGCGCGTCGACTATCAGCAAAGCCCGTGGCTGGCTTCCGGCTGGGTGGTGGAAACGGCGGGCGACGTCTCGCATCTTGACGCCCCCGCAATGGACGAGCTGCAGCGTTAACGGCGGATCGGGATCAGATACTCGCAGCGCAACTGAATCGGCGTGGCCTGATCCCGGCTTTCATCTTCAGGGTAGAAGCGTTCAATATCCAGCCCCTTGCGACGCGTCAGGTTCAGCATCGGCATGCAGGTGCCGTAGACGGTCAGGATGAATTCCTGCAGACCGGTACCCAGCCCTTCATACGTAAACATGACATACTCGCCGCCCTCCAGGGTCACTGGATGGGCATGCTGCAGGTGGCCGTTAGCCATCTCCGGCGTCAGCGCGGTGGTATAGAATACTTCCTGCTCATCGTCTTTTTCCAGGCTCGGACGCGGCTCATGCAGCCCGTAGAGCACCGGGGGGATTGACGGTGAGTTGCCGAGGAAGTCTCGCCAGAACTGGACCCGCATCTGGTTACGAAAATCGGAGATTTCCTCGAGCTTACAGGTATAGCTCTGGGTCACGCCAAGCAGCTGAGTAGGGGGCAGAGTGATAAACTCATGTTTCGGCAGGGTAAATTCGCCAAGACGCAGCGGCGGGCGCATACCGAACGAGCTCCAGTCCGGCGAGCGGCGGTAGAGCGCCGGCGTCAGCGAGAATTGCTTCTTAAACGCTCGGGTGAAGGTCTGCTGGGAGTCGAAACGGTACTGCAGCGCAATATCAAGGATTGGACGGGCGGTCAGGCGTAATGCGACAGCAGATTTCGACAAGCGGCGCGCGCGAATATAGGCACCGATGGCATGGCCGGTGACATCCTTAAACATTCGCTGCAAATGCCACTTGGAATAACCTGCCTTCGCCGCCACATTATCCAGAGAAAGCGGCTGATCCAGGTGACCTTCCAGCCAGCTAAGGAGATCGCGAATAATCCCTGCTTGATCCATAAAATGTCCCCATCCTTAAACACAGGTGCCTGATATTAAAGTAGCGGATAATAGCATTTTTTGATGTTTTAGCATTCAGTGTTTTTTTTGCTTTTAAATGCGGTAGGTCAGGGGATTTGAACGATAATTTTGTAAAGCTGTGATCTATAAACCTTTTCTGCTAAGTGCGTGATAATCACTCAGCTATATTTTTTAATAATGGTAACAATATGAAATACAAGAAGTTTGCGATGGGGCTGCTCCTGCTGGCCGGTAGCCAGCTGGCTCAGGCGGAGCAGATTGGTTCCGTGGATACGGTCTTCAAATGGTTAGGGCCGGATCACAAAATCGTCGTCGAAGCCTTTGACGATCCGGATGTACAGAACGTGACCTGCTATATCAGCCGGGCGAAAACCGGTGGCATCAAAGGCGGGCTGGGGCTGGCGGAAGATACCTCTGACGCGGCGATTTCCTGCCAGCAGGTCGGGCCGATTGAGCTAACGGACAAAATCAAAAACGGTAAAAGCCAGGGCGACGTGGTGTTCCAGAAGCGCACCTCGCTGGTGTTTAAAAAACTGCAGGTCGTGCGTTTCTATGATGCGAAGCGCAATGCGCTGGTCTATCTGACCTACTCGGATAAAGTGGTTGATGGCTCGCCGAAGAACGCCATCAGCGCCGTGCCGATCATGCCATGGAATAAATAAACGGGAGCGCGCATGCAGCAGCCACGGATTTGGTTAGTTGAGGATGAACAGAGTATCGCTGATACCCTGGTTTACATGCTGCAGCAGGAGGGCTTCCAGGTCAGCGTCTTTGGCCGCGGTTTGCCCGCGCTGGAGGCGGCGGCGCATCAGGCGCCAGATGTCGCCATCCTCGACGTCGGCTTGCCGGATATCAGCGGCTTCGAGCTCTGTCGGCGTCTGCTGACGCGTTATCCGGCGCTGCCGGTGCTGTTTTTGACGGCGCGTAGCGACGAGGTCGATAAGCTGCTGGGGCTGGAAATCGGCGCTGACGATTACATCGCCAAGCCGTTTTCACCACGCGAAGTCTGCGCGCGGGTGCGAACCGTGCTGCGGCGGCTGCAGAAGTTTGCCGCGCCATCGCCGGTGGTACGCGTCGGCGAGTTTGTGCTCGATGAGCAGGCGGCGGCGATCAGCTGGTTCGGCCAGCCGCTGAATCTGACGCGCTACGAATTTCTGCTGCTGAAAACCCTGCTTCACGCGCCCGGTCGCGTCTTCTCCCGTCAGCAGCTGATGGAGCTGGTGTGGATCGATGCCTGGGAAAGCCTCGACCGTACCGTCGATACCCATATCAAAACCCTGCGCGCTAAGCTGCGGGCTGTGAATCCTGAAAAGGCGCCAATCAATACCCATCGCGGTATGGGCTACAGCCTGGGGCGCGGCTGATGCGCATCGGCATGCGCCTGCTGCTGGGCTATTTTCTTATCGTCGCGATCGCCGCGTGGTTTGTGCTGTCGATCTTTGTCCAGGAAGTGAAGCCGGGCGTGCGCCGGGCGACAGAGGGGACCCTCAATGATACCGCTACCCTGTTGGCGGCGCTGGCGCGTGAGGATCTGCTGGCGGCAAACCCGCAGCAGGGCAGGCTGGCGCAGGCCTTTCACCAGCTCAACCAGCAGCCGCTCAACGCCAATATTGGCGGAATTAAAAAGGTACGTAATGAGTACCGCGTCTATCTGACCGATGCCCGGGGCAAGGTGGTGTTTGACTCCAGCGGGCAGGCGACAGGGCAGGACTATTCGCGCTGGAACGATGTCTGGCTCACCCTGCGCGGCCAGTACGGCGCGCGCAGTACGCGCAGCGATCCGCATGATGAAGCCAGCTCGGTGATGTATATCGCCGCGCCGGTGATGGATAAGGGGCGGATTATCGGCGTGCTGAGCGTCGGTAAACCCAACCTGGCGATGACGCCGGTCATTAAGCGCAGCGAGCGGCGGATCCTCTGGGCCGGCGGCGCCCTGCTGGGCATTGCGCTGTTGATTGGCGGCGGCGTCGTCTGGTGGATCAATTTCTCTATCGGCAAGCTGGTGCGCTATGCGGACTCGGTGACCGCTGAGCGCCCGCTGCCGCTGCCGGAGGTTGGCAGCAGCGAATTGCGCAAGCTGGCCCAGGCTCTGGAGAGCATGCGGGTAAAGCTCGAAGGTAAGAATGCCATCGAAAACTATGTCTATGACCTGACCCATGAACTGAAAAGCCCGCTGGCGGCCATCCGCGGCGCGGCGGAGATCCTGCGCGAAGGGCCGCCGCCTGAGGTGGCGGCGCGGTTTACTGATAATATCCTCGCGCAAAACACCCGGATGCAACTGCTGGTGGAGCGGCTGCTCCAGCAGGCGCGACTGGAAAGCCGGCTGGAGATAAAGCAGCAGCCGGTGTCGATAGATGCGCTATACCAACGGCTGACGGAGGAGCGCAACATCGCTCTGGCGGCGAAAGCTATCACCCTGCGCTGGCGGGAGAGTGGGATGCTGGTCAATGGCGATGGCGAGCTGCTGGCCCAGGCGCTGGGTAATCTGCTCGACAACGCGATTGACTTTACCCCCCAGGGCGGTGAGATCGCCCTGGCTGCGGAGAAGCGAAATGAAGAGGTGCAATTGAGCGTTATCGACAACGGGTGCGGTATTCCGGACTATGCCCTGGAACGAATCTTTGAGCGATTCTATTCGCTGCCGCGCGAAGACGGCCATAAGAGCAGCGGCCTTGGGCTGGCGTTCGTTCGTGAAGTCGCGCGCCTGCATCACGGCGATATCAATCTGCACAATCGGCCCGAAGGCGGCGTGGTCGCCACGCTGCGACTTCACCGTCCCTTCACATAGCTTCAAATTCTCCCCACACAGCCGTCCTATTGTGAGGCCATCACGATAGGGAGAAAGGCTATGTTGAAATCACCGTTATTCTGGAAAATCACCACGTTAATAGGCTGTATTGTGCTGCTATCTTTGCCGTTAATGATGGTCAGGGAGCTTATTAATGAGCGAGCGGATTATCGTAGCGAAGTGGTGGACGCCATTGAGCAAAGCACCAGCGGCTCGCAAAAACTCGCCGGACCGCTGATCGCTATTCCGATAACCGAGACCCTGACCCGCATGGAGAACCAAAAAGAGGTCAACTATCAGCGGAGCTGGGTGTATTACTGGCTGCCGGAGTCGCTGGCGGTCACCGGCAAACAGACCGTGGAGTCGAGGAGGGTGGGCATCTACAGCGGCCAGGTCTGGCATAACGCCTTGCAGATTAAGGCCTCGTTTGATCCGCTGCGTCTGGCGGCGCTGAGAAAAACGAATATCGTCTTAGGCCAGCCGCGGCTGGTGGTGAGCGTCGGCGATGCCCGCGGCATTGGCGCCATCCATGCCCCGGAGGTCAACGGTAACGTATTAAGCGTGGAGCCGGGGCTGGGGATAAGCGGCGATGGCGCAGGTATTCATATGCCAATGCCTGCGCTGGCGGAGGACAACAAGCCGCTTGAGATTGCCTTTTCACTCGATCTGAACGGGACGGGAGAGTTTTCACTGGTGCCGCTCGGGCGTAACAGCGAGCTGCAGCTGACCAGTAACTGGCCGCATCCCGGTTTTCTCGGCAGCTTCCTGCCAACGCAACGGGAAGTGAGTGCTGCCGGCTATCGCGCCCACTGGCAAAGCAGCTGGTTCGCCAACGATATGGGGAGCTATTTCAAGGATGATATGGAGATCCCGTGGTCGCGACTGCCGGCGTTCAGTGCCGATGTGATGTCCCTTGCCGACCAGTACCAGCTAACCGATCGGGCGACAAAATATGCCATCCTGTTAATCGGGCTGACCTTTATGGCTTTTTTCGTGTTCGAGAGCCTGACCCGTCGTCCCCTGCATCCGATGCAATATCTGCTGGTGGGCTTATCGCTGGTGCTGTTTTACCTGGTGCTGCTGGCGCTCTCAGAGCACATTGGTTTTACCGCCGCCTGGCTGGCGGCCAGCCTGTCTGGCGCGGTGATGAATGGGATCTACCTTCAGGCAGTGCTCAGAGGATGGCGTAACAGCCTGCTGTTTGTCGCCGCGCTACTGCTGCTGGATGGCGTGATGTGGTTTCTGTTGCATTCTGAGGATAGCGCGCTGCTGCTGGGTACCGGGGTGCTGGCGCTGGCGCTGAGCGTCCTGATGTTTTTGACCCGTCGCGTGGACTGGTATGCGTTATCGCTGCCGAAAGGCACAGTGCCTCCGACACCGGCTGCCGATGACGATAAGCTGCGTCTCTGGAAAGAGTGACGGCATAAAAAAACGGCGCCCTCGGGGCGCCGTTTTCACATCATAGCTGCGGAATAACTCGCATTATTCCTGCAGATCGCCACAGAAACGGTAGCCTTCACCGTGAATGGTAGCGATGATTTCCGGGGTATCCGGAGTGGATTCGAAGTGTTTACGAATCCGACGAATGGTCACGTCAACGGTACGGTCATGCGGCTTCAGCTCGCGACCGGTCATTTTCTTCAGCAGCTCGGCACGAGACTGAATTTTGCCCGGGTTTTCGCAGAAGTGCAGCATCGCGCGGAATTCACTGCGCGGCAGCTTGTACTGTTCGCCGTTCGGGCTAACCAGGGAACGGCTGTTGATATCGAGTTCCCAGCCGTTGAACTTGTAGCTTTCCACGCTGCGACGCTCTTCGCTCACGGTACCGAGGTTCATGGTACGGGAGAGCAGGTTGCGCGCGCGGATAGTCAGTTCACGCGGGTTAAACGGTTTAGTGATATAGTCGTCAGCGCCGATTTCGAGGCCAAGGATCTTATCCACTTCGTTGTCGCGGCCGGTTAAGAACATCAGCGCGACGTCAGCCTGCTCGCGCAGCTCGCGCGCCAGCAGAAGACCATTTTTACCCGGCAGGTTGATATCCATGATCACCAGGTTGATATCATTTTCAGACAGGATCTGATGCATTTCCGCGCCATCGGTCGCTTCGAATACATCGTAACCTTCTGCTTCGAAAATACTTTTTAACGTGTTGCGTGTTACCAACTCGTCTTCAACGATAAGAATGTGCGGGGTCTGCA
>ERZ773186.3080-NODE-3080-length-11542-cov-4.490206_pt1 | contig 11542 bp, 9 predicted proteins | sample MGYA00581000_ERZ773186 | MGnify/ENA primary metagenome ERZ773186 (study PRJEB29015, sample SAMEA2737752) | human gut metagenome | biome: human gut; feature: human-associated habitat; material: faeces | place: China | collected 2012 ... | reverse complement strand
ATCACCTGCGAAAGCTGCAAGACAGCGACGATCCCTTTAACGATGTCAGCGGCTCCACCGGCATCATCGGCGCAGCGGACACCAACTTCATTCTGCGCCGCCTGCACCGCAGAGCTTTCCCGGCTTCGGAAGCAAAAGCAAACCGCCTATAACATGATTGAGGATAACCCAAGGCTGAAAGACCTCTTGGCGTGTGAATTGGATGCGTGGGTGGAAAACGACCCCTACCTCTCCCCGCGGGAGAAGCAGGCGCTGCGAAATCAGCGGCCGCCCCAAGAGGAAAAGACGATTATACGATGAAAGGAAGGATTCGATGAAGAACGACCAATCGATTGATTTGGGGCTGACCGGGTATGAGGAGCTTTTTATGAGCACGGAGGAACGGCTCGATGCGAAAAAGCCAAAGGTAGAGGCAATCCCGCTGGCTGACCTCACACCCTTTCGAAATCACCCCTTCCAGGTGAAGGAGGACGAGGAAATGGCGCAGCTCATGCGGAGTATTGCCTCCCGCCGGCGTGCTCTCTCCGGCGGGAGGCAGTATTTTATGGGATCAGAACGCGACCTTCATAAACAGGGCAACGCAGCACAGGATAACAGCCAGCGGAACATAAAGGTACCGGCCGATGCCATACCACAGGCGGCCGCGGGTCTTCCCGCTGCCGGTATTGATGGCCGAAAGCAGCTCGTCCTTTTTCATTACATAGAACCAGGAAACAGCGCCCAGCGTAGCGCCGATGGGGATGATATAGATGGAAACAAGATCCATCCACGGCCCCCATTGGGAGATGGTCTCCATACCGATGCCGAAGCCAAGGCACAGTACGGCCAGGATGATGAGGGTAGCGGTGCGGCTCAGCCGGGGGAACCGGTTCTGGAGCGATTCCGCCACGGCCTCGAACATGTTTTGCAGCGAGCTGACCCCGGCAAAGATCATGGCGATATACAGGATAACGGCAAACAGCTGACCTAGGGGAATATCCTGCAAAATGGTGGGCAGCGTGACAAACAGCAGGCTGGGTCCCGCGCCTACATCCAGTCCGTAGGAAAAGCAGGCCGGGATGATGACCAGCGCGGCCACCATCGCAGCGATGGTATCAAACAGGGCGGTATGCTGCGCCACTCCCACCACATCCTCCTGCGGAGAGAGATAAGCCCCGTAGACGATCATGCCGCTGCCGGTGACCGAAAGCGAGAAAAACGCCTGCCCCATGGCCCAGATCCAGATCATGGGGTCTGTCAGGGCCTCCCACCGCGGAGTAAACATAAACCGATATCCCTCCGCGGCGCCGGGCAGGAAAAATACCCGTACCGCCAGCACCAGGAAGATGAGGAAAAACAGCGGCATCATGATCTTATTGGTCTTTTCTATGCTGTGGGCCCCCAGAAACAGCGTAAGCAGGGTGCCCACCACTACGATGATGTGATAAGGCACCACCGAATAGGGCTGCGCCGAAAAAGAGGCAAACCAGGCGGCGGTATCGGCGGTCATCAGGGTGCCGGTCAGGGAATCCACCAGCGCTTTCAGCACATAGGTAACAATAACGGCATACCCGATAGCGATGCACAGGGAGCCCACCAGCGGCAGCCAGCCCAGCACACCGCCCACCTTCCCGGCTGTTTCTCCACGGGTGGCCCAGGCATTGCGGTAGGCCCCCAGGGTGCCGGTGGCCGCCCGCCGCCCCATGGCGAATTCCGCCGGAAGGCCGACATAGCTGAAGATAAAGACAAACAGCAGGTAGATCAGCAGGAAAGCCCCGCCGCCATTGCTGCCCAGTTTGTTGGGGAAACCCCATACATTGGCCATTCCTACCGCCGAACCGACCGAGGCCAGAATGAAGCCCCACCGGCTGGCAAAGCTCCGTGTGCTTTTTTGATGTTTCATTTCATTTTCTCCGTTTCCATAAAACAAGCCGTGCCTTGCGGCCGGCTTGCTGCTCCCTGCCATTTTAGCGCTTTATATCGAAAAAGTCAACACAGCCCCGCCCGGTATTCCAAATATCCGCAAAAATATGCTTGACAAATTAAGGAGGACAACACCATGCAGGAATTGCAGATCGGCAGAGTTTACCGCCACTTTAAGGGCGATTATTACCTGGTGGAGGGCCTGGCGCACGATTCGGAAAGCGGCGTGTCCTGTGTCATCTACCGCAAGCTGTACGGGGATGGCGGCCTGTGGGTCTGCCCGCTGGAGATGTTCCTTAGCCGGGTAGACCGGGAAAAATACCTGGAGGTCCGCCAGGAATACCGCTTCCAGCTGCAGGAGATCGCCAGTGTGGCGCATCACGGGGAGTGAGGCTGTCCCATGGAGTGTGAAAAGATCCACTGGGTGCTGTGCCCGGCCTGCTGGGGCAAAACCCGCACCTAGATCCGGGAGGATACCATACCGGAAAATTTCCCGCTGTTCTGCCCCAAGTGTAAACAGACCTTCCTGGTGGCAGCCCACAGTGGAAAAATAGAATACAGAGCAATCATGCCAGACGCACAGACGCAGAGCCGAACTTGATCCCATTCCAGGTTTGCTCTGCGTTTTTGCGTCGAAGGAAAGGAGACAGAACCCCTATGAAAGAAATTACCGTACGCCTGCTGCTGGCTGCGGCAGTGCTTATGCATGATATCCCGGCACGGAGGCGCTGCTGTGGCTGGAGATTATCCGCAGCTCGGTGGAAAAGACCACCTTTTCCTCTTACACGCAGATGGTAAAGGGGAAGATCGCACCGTATTTCCGAAACACCGGACTGACGCTGGACGGAATCCAAGCCAAGCACATTCAGAGCTTTTATCTGCATGAGCTGAAAACCGTGTCGCCCGGTACGGTGATCCACTATCACGCCAATATCCACAAGGCACTGAAATACGCCGTCAAAATGGACCTGATTCCCTTCAACCCCGCCGACAAGGTGGAGCGCCCCAAGAAGCAGCGGTACATTGCGGACTATTACCGGCAGGAGGAGCTAGAGAGGCTGCTGGAAGCGTCCAAGGATCATCCGTACTCCCTGTTGATTCAGATGACCGCCTTTTACGGCCTGCGCCGCAGCGAGGCGCTGGGGCTGAAATGGGACGCCATCGACTTTGAGCGGAACACCATCACCATTAAGCACATTGTAACCAACGCAAAGATAGACGGCAAATGTGAAATCGTCTGCGCCGACCGCACCAAGACGAAATCCAGCCTGCGCTCCCTGCCGCTGGTCAGCAATATCCGGGAAAAGCTGCTGGCGCTGAGGGAGCAGCAAAAGGAGAATCGGCGCGTATGCGGAAATTGCTACAGCAAAAAGTATGACGGCTATGTTTTTGTAGATGCCATGGGCAATATCTTCAACCCCAGAAGCGTTACCGCCAATTTCAGCAAGCTGCTGGAGCAGAACGGCCTGCGGCACATTCGCTTTCACGACCTCAGACACAGCTGTGCCAGCTTGCTGCTGGCCAACGGCGTGCCGCTCAAACACATTCAGGAGTGGCTGGGTCACAGCGACATCGGCACGACGGCGAATATTTACAGCCATTTGGATTACAAGTCCAAGATGACCTCGGCGCAGGTGATGGAGACAGGGCTTGCTCTGCCGGAGGGCGGAGGATTCGGAAGCCGTTGGAGGGAGGGCTAAGCCGAAAAGCGGAGAGAAAAACAAAAGTCTGCTTTGATCACTTACTCTTAGAAAAAGGTATAAGAAAAAAGCCCATAATCGGCTTGATTACAGGCTTTTTCGGTGGCGGAGATGGAGAGATTCGAACTCTCGCGTCGGTTTGAGCCGACCTACCGCATTTCGAGTGTTTTACTCCGAACACACTTTAGCGGTAAATCACCGTTTTTGATGCCTTATATAAGAAGTTAAAAATGATGAAAAGTACAGTAAATTCAAGGGACTATGGCTCGTAAGTCCTGCAACTGCAAGGAAAATTCGAACCCACAGTTAAGGAGCAAAAAATGGCTTAAAAAAAGCAAAAAAGAGAGAACTTGGAGAGAACGGAGAGAACTCAGGAGAGAACAAAACCCTTTTTCCCGCCTGCTTTTCAGGCACTCTCAAAATACTATTGGAGAGAACTTTTACACCTTTCTTCTGCTGTTGACCAAAAAGTGCAAAGAGGTGTAAGTGATGATTACAGAAAAATATTGCAACGAGATTTTGCAGCAATACCCCGAATACATAACCAAAGACCAGATGTACCGTATCTGTCATATCAGCAAAAAGACCTGCTTGTTTTTATTGGAAAGCGGTCTTGTGCCGAACATAGATAGCGGCAAAAAAACACGCCGCTTCAAAATCAAGACGGTTGATGTTATTCAGTATTTGAAAGACAGAGATGATTACCCAGAGCTATTCAAAGCTCCAGACGGCTTTTACAAAGGAAAAGGCGGAGATAAAAAAGCTCCGTCCTTTGATGAGGTGTTTACACAAGAGGATTTAATTCGTATGCGGCAGTATTATGAACGACTGCTAAAAAACAACCCAGATGTTATGTCAGTTGAGCAGGTAGCTCAGTTTACGGGCTACAATAAAAATTCGGTTAGTCGCTGGTGCGGTAAAAAAGAGCTGAAATGCTTTTATATCAAACAGCGTTATCAAATCCCTAAAGAGTATCTATTGGATTTCCTTGTAAGCAGATATTTCATAGGAATTGCCGTGAAGTCTGTCAAGCACCAGAGGTTTAATGAGCAAATACGAAAATTGCGTACAGGCAGCGATGACACAATGGCGTAATTTCTTAAACATATCTATAATGAAAAATGAAACGGAGGTATTCGTTATGAAAGATAAAACCTACCACGCGTATCTGGATAGCCACGAGCGACAGTTGGTAATACATAGCCTTGTAGAGCTGAAAAACAGACTGATACAGGAAGGCAGATACACGGACTGCGTTGACGAGCTGATTTTCAAGGTTGTCAATGCTCCTGTTAAGAAAATGAAAATTGAACATATCTAAGGCATATCACACATAGCCGCTTATTCTTATTCACCTAAGAGTAAGCGGCTTTTTTGCGTTCTCTCACTCTTTTACATAGCCGCCTTGACAAAGCGGCTAAATTTATGCGAAAGGAGGACGCACAAATGTCAAATTGCAAAGTGATTGCTCTGACCAATCAGAAAGGCGGTGTCGGTAAAACGACCACGGCGGTCAATCTGGGCGTAGGTCTGGTACAGCAAGGAAAGAAAGTCTTGCTCATTGATGCCGATGCACAGGCAAATCTCACAATGGCACTCGGCTACAACAGACCTGACGATATACCCATAACGCTCTCCACCGTAATGCAGAACATCATAGACGATAAATCTTTTGATGTTTCGCAAGGTGTCATACACCACAGCGAGGGCGTTGACCTGCTTCCGTCCAACATTGAGTTATCAGGCTTTGAAGTAAGGCTTATCAATGCTATGAGCCGTGAGCGTGTTCTGAAAACCTATGTGAATGAGGTTAAGAAGAATTACGATTATGTGCTTATCGACTGTATGCCCTCTCTCGGTATGATAACGATAAATGCTCTGGCGGCGGCAGATAGCGTGATTATCCCAACACAGCCGCACTACCTTTCAGCGAAAGGTTTGGAGCTGTTGCTTCGCTCTGTGTCAATGGTAAAACGACAAATCAATCCCAAGCTGCGGATAGACGGTATTTTAATGACTATGGTAATGCCCCGTACCAACATTTCTAAGGAAATCACGGCAACGGTAAAAAGTGCCTACGGTCAAAAAATCAAGGTGTTTGATACTGAGATACCGCATTCTATCCGTGCGGTAGAAGCCACGGCAGAGGGCAAAAGCATTTTCGCTTATGACAAAAGCGGAAAGGTCGCCGCCGCTTACGAGCAGTTCGGAAAGGAGGTGGCAGAGATTGGCGAGAAACAAAAGCACAGAAATCGAGCTGACTGCATACGATGACCTTTTCCAGACGGACGAGAGCCGTGAGGAAGCAAAGTTAAGCAAGATAAGGGATATTCCCATTTCGGAAATCGACGAGTTTCCAAACCACCCGTTCAAGGTTTTAATTGACGAGGATATGGAACAGCTTGTCGAGAGTATCAAGCGAAACGGTGTAATGACCCCTGCTACTGTTCGGCTCAAAGAGGACGGACGGTATGAGCTTATCAGCGGACACAGGCGAAGAAAGGCGTGTGAGCTTGCAGGGCTTGAAACGCTGAAATGCGAAGTCAAGGATTTAAGCCGTGATGAAGCCATTATTGTAATGGTAGAAAGCAATTTACAGAGGTCAACGATTTTACCGAGTGAGAAAGCCTTTGCCTATAAAATGCGGCTTGAAGCGATGAACAGGCAAGGACAAAGGAATGATTTAACTTCTGTGCCAATGGCACAGAAGTCCGAAAAAAAGACTTCTCGTGAAAAATTAGGAGAACTTGTCGGAGAAAGTCAAGACCAAATCCGCCGTTTTATCCGTCTGACCGAGCTTGTTCCCGAAATCCTGCAAATGGTAGATGAAAGGCAGATTGCTTTTCGTCCTGCGGTTGAGGTTTCTTATCTGACCGAGGAACAGCAATACACCCTGCTTGAAGCAATGGAGTACAACGATGCTACCCCGTCATTGGCACAGGCTATCAAAATGAAGAAGTATAACCAAGACGGCAAGCTCACTTCCGAGGTTATCCAGTCCATTATGGAGGAAGAAAAGCCCAACCAGAAGGAAAAACCTGCTTTCCGTGACGAGAGGATAACCAAGCTCATTCCAAAGACTGTTCCCAGAGGGCAGGAAACGGATTTTGTTGTCAAGGCGTTGGAGTTTTATAACCGACACTTGCAGCGGAACAAGGCTCACGAGAGATAGCCACACACCGAGGGCGAGGTCTGCCCATTTGAGTGGATAGCCATTATTTTGGATTCCCCCTCTCCACACCTCACCCCCTAACTACTGCCAGTAACTATCCGAGAAAAGAAATACTTTAAGCTGTCCATAACGGGCAGCTTTTTTCGGTCAGTAAGGCAAAATATTCAATCCAAATTACAGGAGGTAACTATGAAAATCCCTAAATTGTTCAAAAAGGCTGCGGCTTTTGTAATGGCTGCGGTCACGGCATTATCCATAATGCCTGCGACGGCGTTTGCTGCGGGTGACATCGGGACGATTTCCTTTTCCCACACCTATGACAGCAACGGTAATGCGATGAGGTACAATTCCAGTGCGAATATCGGCGGCTATACCGCAGGCGGAACGGGAAATTACAAGTACCGTATGTTTGTGGACGGAGAGAATGCGTTTTGTATTCAGCCGGGAGTACCGCTGAAAACAGGAAACACCTTGAAAAAGGCTTCCTCTGATACTTGGAACGCCCTTTCAGCCAATCAGAAAAAGGCGGTTGGGCTTGCCCTGCTCTATGGGTATCAGGGCAACCGAAATAATCTGTCGGGAAGTGATGATGAAAAATGGCTTGCCACGCAGACCCTCGTATGGGAGTTTGTCACAGGCTGCCGTGAAGCCACAGGCTCATATAACCAGACAAGCACCACCGTTTACAGCCTGCACTTCGGTTCAAATTATGCCAACAGCGGAGCAAGGGCAGTGTATGACCAGATTGTTGCAATGCTGCGTGAGCATAACACCATTCCGAGCTTTATGTCGGGCGGTAAGAATGACATCACAAAGGAGCTTGCCTACAAGGACGGAAAGTACAGCATCACATTGACGGACAGCAACGGCGTCCTTTCCGATTACAGCTTTTCAAGCTCTGACAGCAATGTGAGTGTATCGAAGTCTGGAAATAAGCTGACAATCAGCTCCACCGTAGCTATCAGCGGTTCTGTCCGCATTACGGCAAAGAGGAACAATGTGCCGACGGTCAGCAGCAGTGCAAAGCTCATTGCCTATGGCGACCCGAACTTGCAGGACTTGGTAACAGGTGTGGAGAATGCTGATACCGTGTCTGCATATATCAATATCGAAACGCCGACAGGCACGATTGCCCTCAAAAAGACTTCTGAGGACGGAGTTGTGGAGGGCATCTCTTTTACAATCAAAGGTGATAACTTCAATAAAACAGTTAAGACAGGAAAGGACGGCTCTGTCTCCGTGGAGGGATTATTCCCTGGCACTTATACGGTCACAGAACAGTCTATTGACCGTTATGAGCCGCAGAAAACCCAGACCGTCACACTTATCGGAGGAAAAACCTCTACTGTGACCTTCAGCAATACTTTGAAGCGTGGCAGTCTGGAAATCGTCAAGACTTCCGAGGACAATCTGGTAGAGGAAATGAAATTCCACCTTTATGGCACATCTTTAAGCGGCTTGCCTGTTGACGAGTATGCCGTGACTGATAAAAACGGTCTGGCTAAGTTTGAAAATGTCCTTATCAGCGGCGATACCCCATATGTGGTTGAGGAAGTGGATACCGCAGTCCGCTATGTCGTTCCTGCTTCCCAGACAGCTCCGATTGAATGGAACAAGGTCACAAAACGCAGCTTCGACAATGTGTTGAAGAAATTCCAAGTGACTGTGACAAAGACCGATGCAGAAACAGGTTCTCCGCAGGGCGACGCTTCCCTTGCAGGTGCGGTTTACGGCATCTATAAGGGGGAGGAACTGATTGACACCTACACGACTGATGAAAACGGTCAGTTTACGACCAAGTATTATATCTGTGATAATGATTGGACTGTCCGTGAAATCAGCCCGTCCGAGGGGTATCTTCTGGATACCGCAATCCACAAGGTAGGTGCAGAACCAGAGCTTTACACGGTAGAGCTGAACAGTACCTCAAACGCTGTGAATGAACAGGTCATCAAAGGCAATATCGCAATCATCAAGCATACGGATAACGGGGAAACCCAGATTGAAACACCCGAAGAAGGTGCGGTATTTGAAGTGTTCCTCAAATCCGCAGGCAGCTATGAAAATGCAAAGGAAACCGAGCGTGATGTGCTGACCTGTGACGAGAATGGCTTTGCCCAGACAAAGGATATGCCGTATGGCATTTATACCGTCCGTCAGACCTCTGGTTGGGAGGGGCGTGAACTGATGAAAGACTTTGATGTGTTTATCAGCAAGGACGGTCAGACCTACCGCTACCTTATCAACAACGCTAACTTTGAGAGCTATATCAAAATCGTAAAGAAAGATGCAGAAACAGGCAATACAATCCCGTATGCAGGTGCAGGCTTCCAGATTTACGACCCGAATGGAAACCTTGTGACTATGACTTTCACTTATCCCGAAGTGACGACCATTGACACCTTCTATACTACGGCAGACGGCGACCTTATCACACCGCAGACATTGGAATACGGCAAAGGCTATTCCCTTGTGGAAGTACAAGCCCCGTATGGGTATGTCTTAAATTCCGAGCCTGTTTATTTTGATGTGGTGCAGGAAAATTCCGAGGAAGAAAGCGGCATTACCGTTATTGAGGTAGTACGCTCCAATATGGCACAGAAAGGTACAATTACCGTAGAAAAGTCTGGTGAGGTATTCAGCTCCGTGGCAGGCGATAAGGGATTGTATCAGCCGATTTTCTCTGTCAGCGGTCTTGAGGGTGCAGTCTATGAGATTACCGCAGCCGAGGATATTGTCACTTTGGACGGAACGGTCAGAGCAAACAAGGGCGAGGTTGTGGATACCGTTACTACAGGAAAGGACGGTACAGCAAAATCCAAAGAACTGTATCTCGGAAGATATGAGGTTAAGGAAATCACAGCTCCGTATGGAATGGTGCTGAATGAGGAAGTCCATTCTGTTGAGCTTGTGTATGCAGGACAGAATGTTGATGTAACGGAAACGGCTACTTCTTTCTATAATGAAAGACAGCGTGTTGAAATCGACCTCATCAAGAGCCTTGCCATTGATGATGCCTACGGCATTGGCAAGAACGGGGAAATCTTTGATGTGACCTTTGGCTTGTATGCGGCGGAGGAACTCACAGCCGCAGATGGAAAGACCATTCCTGCGGACGGTCTGATTGAGGTCATTTCCCTTGATGAAAGCGGTCACGGGAAAGCAATCAGCGACCTGCCGATGGGCAGCTATTATGTGCAGGAAATCTCGACCAACTCCGCATATATTGTCAGCGATGCAAAATACCCTGTTATTTTTGAATACGCAGGACAGGATACCGAAACTGTCCGCATCACAGCCAATGAGGGCGAAGCTATCACAAATGACATTATTTACGGCTCTGTAAGCGGTAAGAAATCTGATGAGGATGGAAAGGCTCTGGGAGGTGCAGTTATCGGTATCTTTAAGACAGGAACTACCGAGTTTACAAAGGAAAATGCGATTGCAGCTACCACATCAAAAGATGATGGTAGTTTTTCTTTTGCCAAAGTGCCGTATGGAACTTGGATAATCCGTGAAATCGAAAGCCCGAAGGGATATGTACTTTCCGAGGAAGAAATCGCCGTGACTATCGGCAAGGTGGACGAAGTTGTGGAAATCGAACTTGTCAACTACTTCATTAAGGGCAATATCGCTTTGACAAAGGTTGATGAGGATTATCCCGACAACAAGCTGTCTGGTGCGGCATTTGAGGTTTACTCCGATACCAATGGCGATGGGAAACTGGATAAAGACGATACGCTGCTTGGCGAAATGAAAGAACTTGACGGCGGCGTTTATCAGATGAGTGAACTCCGCTACGGCAAATATCTGGTAAAGGAAACCAAAGCTCCGACAGGCTTTGTGCTTGATGAAGATGTTTATGCCGTATCCACCGAGGAGAACGGCAAGACCTACACCGTGGAAAATAAGGCGGGTGTAGGATTTATCAATGCAGCACAGAAAGGCTCTCTTAAAATCGTAAAGACTTCCTCTGACGGTAAGGTGGAGGGCTTCTCTTTCCGTGTGACAGGCGTGGACTATGACCAGACCTTTAAGACAGATAAGAACGGAGAAATCGTGATTGAGGGCTTGCGGATTGGCGACTATACCGTATCCGAAGTAAGCGACAAGGCTTCCGCAGGATATATCCTGCCTGCCGATAAACAGGCAACGGTCAAGGTGGACGCTACGGCTATCGTGCAGATGCACAATGAGTTCAGGGATACCCCGAAAACAGGCGATGACTTCAATCTGGGCTTATGGGTAAGCCTTGCAGCTCTGTCTGTTGTCGGTGCGGGCGTTCTCGGATTTGTCGGCTATAAGAACAGAAAGAAGAAAAAGGAGGACTAATTGATGGACGCTAAAACCATTATCGCAATCGTGCTTGTCGTGTTCATTGTGGGTGCGGCGGTATGGCTGAATATCCGTAACAGAAAGAATAAGTAAGTGGTTTGGGCGGCTGAAAAATGCCGCCCTTTCCTTTATGGAGGTAACAATGAAAAACCTTAAAACCATTGAAAAGAAAGTCAGAGCTGTTCTGGAAAAGAATGAAGATGCCAGAAATGACGATATGGTGCTGTATCTTGCACTTTGTAATGCCTGTCTGAAGGATGCAGGGGCAATGCCGCTTGCGGAGATAATGACGCAGCACAAATATCTCGGTCTGCCGAGCTTTGAGAGCGTCAGCAGGACACGCCGCAAGCTGCAGGCACGGTATCCAGAGCTTGCAGGGAGCCGCCCTGTTCAAAAAATGAGAGCCACGGGCGAAAAAGCCTATCGGCGTTAT
>ERZ773186.3075-NODE-3075-length-11552-cov-4.313995_pt1 | contig 11552 bp, 6 predicted proteins | sample MGYA00581000_ERZ773186 | MGnify/ENA primary metagenome ERZ773186 (study PRJEB29015, sample SAMEA2737752) | human gut metagenome | biome: human gut; feature: human-associated habitat; material: faeces | place: China | collected 2012 ... | reverse complement strand
GCAATCCTTTGAAGACACAGACAAAGACGGAATTGCAAATGTGCCGGAATATTATAATACAACACACGAAAGAAAAGTTGTAGACAACAGCAAAAGCATCATAAATCTGGTAAAACATCCGAATAAATTTGCCATAGCGATTGTGGGAATCTGTATTGTAGCTGTTGGAGTGATTCTGCTGCTGATCTTTGGGGTTGTAAAGATTATCAGAAGAAGAAAAAAGAATTTATGTCAATAAAATCAAATAACAGTAGTAGGGCAGTTTCTGATTAACAGGGACTGCCTTTTATGTTGCGATTATATTTCCTGATGAAATTTCCCACGACAATTAATACAGGAATGTATCATGTTCACAAAAAATATGATATACTTACGCTGTATATAAGCTAGAGTAAAAAACGGGGGAACACGAAATGGCTGAAATGGAAAACAGTAAAGATCTGATCAGTGTATTGTGGAGCGGAGCAGATATTCTTCGCTCAAAAATGGATGCAAATGAATACAAAAACTATCTTCTGGGAATTATTTTCTATAAATATCTGTCAGATTCTTTTCTTATTAAAGTATATGATATGATCTGTGACAGCAAACCACAGACATTAAAAGAAGCACTGGATGTATATGTAAAAGAATTGGAAAGTGAAGATGGCGAAGAACTGAAACAGGGAATGAAAGAAGAATGCCATTATGTGATCGAACCTGAACTTACATACACATACTTTGCAGACGCCGCAAGAAACAATTCTTTTAATAGAGAGCAGCTGCAGAAAGCATTCAATAATATCGAACAAAGTGATCCTATCTTTGCAGACCTGTTTGCGGATATTGATCTGTATTCCAACCGTCTGGGAACAGGAGATCAGAAGCAGAGCGATACAGTTGCAAGTCTGATAAAGGAAATTGATAAAGCAGATTTATTGAATTCAGATGCGGAAATACTTGGAAATGCCTATGAGTATCTGATCGGACAGTTTGCATCAGAGACAGGAAAGAAAGCCGGTGAATTCTATACGCCTCAGGCAGTATCCAAAATTCTTACCCGCATTGCAATCTCAGGACAGGAAGACAAACAGGGATTATCTGTCTATGATCCATGTATGGGTTCCGGTTCCCTTCTGCTTAATGCAAAAAAATATGCGAAATATTCTCAGTATATCAAATATTATGGACAGGAATTAAATACTTCAACTTACAATCTTGCAAGAATGAATATGTTTCTTCATGGCATTCCGGCAGAGAATCAGAATCTGAGAAATGGCGACACTCTTGACGGAGACTGGCCAACAGATGAAGAAACGGACTTCAATATGGTACTTATGAACCCGCCTTACAGTGCGAAATGGACCGCAGCAGCAGGCTTTCTGCAGGATGAAAGATTCAGTGATTATGGGGTACTTGCACCGAAATCAAAAGCCGATTACGCTTTCCTACTGCATGGACTGTACCATCTGAAAAATAATGGAACTATGGCAATTGTACTTCCGCATGGTGTCCTCTTCCGGGGAGCTGCGGAAGGGAAAATCAGAGAAAAGCTGCTTCGCTCCGGAAATATTTATGCAGTAATTGGCTTACCTGCGAATCTCTTCTACAATACTTCAATTCCAACTTGTATCATTGTGCTGAAGAAGCACAGAGATGGCAGAGATGTGCTGTTTATTGATGCTTCAAAGAAGTTTGACAAAGGCAAGAAGCAGAATGAAATGACAGATGTGCATATCAATGAAGTGATGGAACTGTACAGTAAACGGGAAACTGTAGAAAAGGAATCATTTCTTGCCAGCTTTGAAGAAATAGAAAAGAACGACTTTAACCTCAACATCCCACGCTATGTTGACAACTTTGAAAAAGAAGAAGAGATAGACCTGAATGATCTGTTATCCGAGATGAAGAAAACAGATGACGAATTAGAAAAAACACAGGGGGAATTCCTGTCCTTGCTCAGGGATTTAACTTCTACAGATGACGCAATTATGAAATCATTAGATGAACTGATTGCGAAAATGGAGGGGTAAGTTATGGGAAAACCTGAGATTAGATTTAAAGGGTATACGGATGAGTGGGAACAGCGTAAGTATGCGGAGGTTATTGAACTTCTTTCAGGACAGGACTTTAATCCAGAAGAATACAATGAAGATGGTATCGGAATCCCTTATTTAACTGGGGCAAGTTGCATTGAGAATGGTTGTACCACAGCGGTGCGTTGGACAGAAAAGCCTAGATGTATTGTCGAAAAGGGGGATACTGTTTTGGTATGTAAAGGCTCTGGATATGGAACCATTGCAACTGTAAATCAGGAAAAAGCCCATATCGCTAGGCAATTTATGGCACTTAAAGTAAAGAAACATGAATTAGATTATAGATTTAACTATTTCCTTTTAAATTCAGTTGTGGAAAATATAAAAACAGATGCCAGAGGTTTAATTGCAGGAATTGCCAGAGATGCAGTTCTTAAACAGGAAATAGTTATTCCATGTTTGAATGAACAAACAAAGATTGGAGAATATTTTGACAACCTTGATAAGATGATCACTCTTCACCAGCGAAAGTGTGATGAAGTAAAAAGTTTAAAAAAATATATGTTACAAAAAATGTTTCCTCAAAATGAACAAAAAATTCCAGAAATCAGATTTGAAGGATTTACGGAAGCTTGGGAACAGCGTAAGTTGGGGGATATTGCTACATTTATAAATGGGAGGGCATATTCTCAAGATGAATTATTGAGCTCTGGGAAATACAAAGTTCTCCGTGTTGGAAATTTTTATACTAATGATTCTTGGTATTATTCAGATATGGAATTAGATGATAAATACTATGCTGAAAAAGGAGATTTATTATATACTTGGTCAGCTACGTTTGGACCACATATATGGCGCGGAGACAAGGTTATTTACCATTATCATATATGGAAAATAGAACTTTCAAAGGCATTGGAAAAGAGCTTTGCATTGCAGTTGTTAGAGCAGGATAAACAGGCTATTTTATCTGACAAAAATGGTTCTACAATGGTACACATTACTAAGGCAGGAATGGAAGGAAAAGAGGTTTTATTACCCCGAAATATAAATGAACAGGCGAAAATTGGCAACTATTTTTCCACTCTCGACAACTTTATCACCCTTCACCAGCGAAAGTCAATTCCCCATCCAAACCATTCAACCACCCACACGAAACACAAAGGAGAAGAAAAATATGTCAGAATTAGAGTCAATGATAGAGGAAAAATTGATAGAACAGCTAATTTACGGAGATTCCCAGTGGACATACCGGGAAGATTTAAAAACTGAGGAGGATCTGTGGGCGAATTTCAGATATATTCTGGAGCAGAATAATAAGGACAGGCTGGATGGAGAGGGACTTTCTGACTCTGAATTTGAACAGGTAAAGAACCAGCTACAGTTTTCCTCATTTTATAAAGCCGGGGAATGGTTGGTAGGTGAGAATGGAAAGGTAATGGTTCATGTACAGCGGGATACGGAAAAGTTACATCTTGTAGTGATGAACCATGAGCATATTGCAGGCGGTTCCAGTGTTTATGAAGTGATTAATCAGTACAAGGCACTGAAATCAGAGGATGAGGATTCCACAGATGTGCGAGACAGAAGATTTGATGTAACCCTTATGATTAATGGGCTTCCCATGATACATATTGAGTTGAAGAATAAACAGCATTCTTACATGGACGGATTCTGGCAGATAAAAAAATATATTGGTGAGGGTAAATTTACCGGGATTTTCTCAGCTGTGCAGATGTTTGTAGTCAGTAACGGTGTGGATACCAGATATTTTGCGGCAGCAGGGGATACAGAGTTAAATCCAAAATTTATGAGTGGATGGGTAGACAGAAAGAATAATCCTGTTTCAGATTATCTCAGCTTTGCAAAAAGTGTACTCCGTATTCCCCAGGCTCATGAAATGATTGCCAGATACACAGTTCTGGATGAAGATGCCAGACGGCTGATTCTGCTCAGGCCATATCAGATTCATGCCATTGAGTCTATACGTGAAGCTTCAAAAATCGGAGAATCCGGTTTTGTATGGCATACAACCGGTTCGGGAAAAACACTGACATCCTATAAGGCAACAAGAAATCTTTTGATGGATATTCCAAGTATTAATAAGACAATTTTTCTCATTGACCGTAAAGATCTGGATACACAGACAACTATGGCATTTCAGGCATATGCAAATAATGATCTGGTAGATGTGGATGAAACAGACAATGTAAATGATCTCAAAAAGAAATTAAAATCGGCTGACCGTCAGGTGATTGTAACGACAATCCAGAAAATGCAGATTCTCATAAGTAAAAGACTGCAGGAAGGAACACCGGACTTTGATAAAATCAAAAATCTGAGGATTGCTTTTGTAGTGGATGAGTGCCACAGGGCAGTGACACCGAAAACAAAGAGAGAACTGGAATGCTTTTTTGGCAGATCGTTATGGTACGGGTTTACCGGAACTCCACGCTTTGCAGAGAACCCTTATCCACAGATGGGGGATCTGCCACGGACTACAGAAGAATTATATGGAAAATGTCTCCATTCTTATACCATACAGAACGCAATTCATGACAAGGCGGTTCTTGGATTTCAGGTTGAGCATAATGGTCCTAAAAATATGACAGATGAAACGGACAGCAGCCAGTATGACAATGAAGCGCATATGTTAAAGGTATTGGATGTAATCTTAAACAAATCCTATTACAAATTAGGCTTTCAGAACGGAAAGGGAATGACATATGAGTGCATGCTTACAACCAAATCCATTCAGGTTGCACAGAAATATTATGAACTGCTTACCAGGGTAAAGAACGGAGAAACTTCTCTTGTGATTGATGAGAAAATCAGACAGGTGCTTCCGGATTTTCCTAAATTTGCCATCACCTACTCTGTTACTGAAAATGAAGAAGGCTCCCATGTAAATCAGGAAAAAATGCAGAAATCTTTGAATGATTACAATGGGATGTTTGGAACGAAATATGAAATGTCCCAGATACAGAGCTATAATGGCAATCTGAATAAACGTCTTGCCAGAAAAGATGCCAGATTTAAGAGCAGACGAGAACAGCTGGATCTGGTAATTGTGGTAGACAGACTGCTTACAGGTTTTGATGCACCATGTATGTCTACGATTTTTATTGATCGTCAGCCTATGGGACCTCATGATCTGATTCAGGCTTTTTCAAGAACTAACCGTATTTATGACACCAATAAGACATATGGGCAGATTGTAACTTTTCAGGCACCAAAGCTTTTTAAGAAGTGTGTGGACAATGCAGTGAAATTGTATTCTGCCGGAAGCACAGAGACAGCGTTGCTGGCAGAATGGGATGAAGTAGAGCCTGCATTTCGTAAAGCACTTTCTGCACTGAAAATCTGCGCTGAGAAGCCTTCGGACATTCCGGGCATGTCCATGAAAGAGAAGAAAATTTTTGCAAAAATGTTCCAGGAGTTTGACAGCCTGTTTGCACAGCTGAAATCTTTTACAAAGTATAATGACAGTATGTTGGAAGAATATGGAATTACAGAGGCAGAATATGACGATTATGCAGGCCATTATAAAAATGTAATGGAAGAGATTCGTGATTCCAAAGATCATGGGGATTCAGATTCCAGTGATACACAGGTGGATCAGGATTATGAATTGATGGCATACAGCAGTACAAAGATTGATTACGAATATATCATTAACCTGATCCAGAATATTGTGACTCCGACAGAGGAGGATGAGGAAATTACACCACAGGAACGGCAGAAAAAGCTGGAAGAAGTAAAACAGTACGTGGCGGAGCTTCGTAAAGATAATGAAAAAGTAGCAGACCTTATGTCCAATCTGATTGCAGATATTGAGAAAGATGACAGAAAGTACAGAGGAAAGTCTATCCTTAATATTATTGAGAATATGAAACGAGATTGTGTGGAAAAAGTTATCTCAGATTTCTGTATTCAATGGTATGCATCAAAGGATGATGTGATGTATGCGGCAATCCATTACAGAAATGGGAAAATCCCCAATGAAACGGCAATTAAGGCGACTGTTGATTATACCAGCTACAAAGAAGCGCAGGAAACAGCTTTGCCGAAGTATAAATTTTATAATCGCATGATGGCAGAATTGAAGAAAACTCTGGACGAAGAGATAAAACCTCTTCTTATGACTGCATAAATCCATCAATTTATCCGCTCTATTTGTAGAATTGCTATAATCATTACATTGTGAATATCAGCGCAGGTAATTTCGGAAATGGAGAATGCTTATGTCAAATGATACAAATAACAATGTACTGTTTTCGCAGTATTATGCACAGTGGATTGATGTATATAAAAAGGGTGCAATTCGTGAAGCAACTATGGCAAAATATCTGATGACACAGAGGTGGGTGGAGAAGCTGGTGCCTGAACTGAGGGTGTCAGAGTTGACCAGAACGGCATATCAGCAGCTTTTGAATGATTATGCAAGAGAACATGAGAGACAGACTACGCTGGATTTTCATCATCAGCTGAAAGGTGCTATTCTGGATGCGGTTGATGAAGGAATGATAGAACGAGATCCAACCAGAAAAGCCATTATTAAGGGGAAAACTCCCAAGGCCAAGAAAATAAAATATCTGAATCAGTTTGAACTTCATACATTGATTGCTGATCTGGATATTAAGGAGGAACCAAACTGGGACTGGTTTATTCTTCTTGTTGCAAAAACCGGAATGAGATTTTCAGAAGCTCTGGCGATTACTCCGGCAGATTTTGATTTTGGCAGGCAGACGCTGTCAATAAGCAAAACCTGGGATTATAAAGGTGAAGGTGGTTTCCTTCCAACGAAGAATAAATCTTCTGTGAGAAAAATTCAGATTGACTGGCAGATTGTTGTAAAATTCTCAGAACTGACCAAAACACTTCCACAGGATCAACCTGTTTTTGTGGGAGAATCAAAGGTTTACAATTCTACTGTGAATGATGTGCTTACCAGGCATTGCAGAAGGTGTGGAATATCTGAGATTTCCATACATGGACTCAGACATACCCATGCCTCATTATTATTGTTTGCAGGAGTGTCCATTGCCAGTGTTGCGCGTAGACTGGGGCATGCAAGTATGACTACAACACAGAAAACATACCTGCACATTATTCAGGAACTGGAGAACAAAGATGTAGATCTGGTGATGAGAACTTTATCAGGATTATAATCTGGATGATTTAGAGAAATTATCTGCGCTGATAAAAAGTTACTGCTTTTTCTGTTACAGGAGGCATGGAAAAAAATGTGAAGTGTGATATACTGTTAGTTATCTTATAGGCAGGCATTACAGAATAATGGGGAGTTTTTGAATGAGCGAACAAAAAAGAAAAATTGGTTTTACTGTTGCGTGTGTAAATGAATTTGCCAATAAACATAATCTAAGTGCCAAAGAAGCGTTTCAGTACCTTTTTCAATTCAAAGGCATAGCTTTCATTAAAGAAAATTACGATGTCGAGCATACTCTGGATTTTGAAACAATTTTGGAAGACTTAGAAATTTTATGTAAAAAAATGGAGGTACATTATTAACCAAATAAGCTGTGAATCAGTTATTTGGCTATAAGCAAGTAGAGAAGGTACTATTTTAGTAACATGATGCTTGGAAAAAACGGAGGAACACAAAACAAATGCAGATGGAGTTAGCCAAAACATTGCGAAATTACGACAGAAAAAATTTATCAAAGGACATCCTCACCGGGCTGATCATTATGGCTGTCTCGATCCCGATTTCCATGGGCTATGCCCAGATTGCGGGGCTTCCGGCGGTTTATGGACTGTACGGCTCTGTATTCCCGATCATTTTGTTTGGGCTGTTTTCCACATCGCCTCAGTTCATCTTCGGAGTGGATGCAGCACCTGCAGCGTTAGTCGGGGCGGCACTGGTGGAAATGGGAATCCAGAGTGGTTCGAAACAGGCAATGGCGGTTGTGCCGGTGCTCACATTTTTTGTGGCAGTCTGGCTGTTTGTATTTGCATTTTTAAAAGCAGGAAAACTGGTAAACTATATTTCCGCACCTGTAATGGGAGGCTTTATCACAGGTATCTGCACCACGATCATTCTCATGCAGGTGCCCAAATTAATGGGCGGAACTGCAGGAACCGGAGAATTGTCGGAGCTGGCAGAGCATATCTGGGCTACATTAGGGCAGATCAATCTGCCTTCCCTGATTTTAGGTCTGGTTTCTCTGGTCATCCTTCTGGTGATGAAAAAAATCCTGCCCAAGTTTCCTATGGTAGTAGTTCTGATGGCAGCAGGTGTATTATTATCCTATTTCGTCCCGATTTCCAACTGGGGAATCCGCACACTGGATGCAGTAGAACCAGGGCTGCCTGTATGGAGTATTCCTGACTTCTCTGCCATCGGTCTGAAGGAAGCAGTTATCTACAGTCTGTCCATTGCTGTAGTGATCATGGCAGAAACTCTGCTTGGTGAGAACAGCTTTGCACAGAAAAATGGTTACAGGGTAAATGCCAACCAGGAGCTGGTAGCCTTTTCCATGGGAAATCTGGCGGCAGCTCTGACCGGCTGTTGTCCGATCAATGGTTCGGTGTCACGTACCGCCATCAGTGAACAGTACCAGGGAAAAACACAGTTGACCGGAATTGTTGCAGGAATCTCCATGATTCTGGTGCTTCTGGGAGCAACCGGGCTGATCGCTTATCTGCCGGTTCCCATGCTGACTGCAATTGTGATATCCTCACTTCTGGGGGCAACGGAATTTGATCTGGCTGTACGTTTGAGGAAAATCAGCAAAAAGGAATGCCTGATCTATTGGGGCGCATTCTGGGGAGTGCTGATGCTTGGCACTATCAATGGAGTATTGATCGGTATTATTCTCTCCTTTGCAGAGATGATCATCCGTACTGCGAAACCGGCACGCTGTTTTCTGGGAGTGCAGCCGGGGCACAGGCATTTCGAGGATCTTACGGAAAGCCTGCATAACTGCGAGATTGAGGGCGTGGTGATCTACCGATTCAGCAGCAGCCTGTTTTTTGCAAACATAGATATTTTACAGCAGGATATTGAGAATGCCATTGGGCCGGATACCAAAGCAGTAATTCTGGATGCCAGCGGGATTGGCAGTATTGATGTTACGGCTGCGGACAGGCTTGCAATTCTGTACCGTTCTCTGAAGGCAAGAGGAATTCGTTTCTACATAACAGAGCATATCGCTGAGCTGAATGAACAGATGCGTGCATTGGGACTTGGATTTATGATCGAAGAGGGACGTGTGCGCCGGACTATACATGTTGCATTGAAGGATATGGGAATCCATTATCCTTATCCTTTGAAGGGCAATGTAGATAATACAGAACGTTCTCCGTTCAGGAAGCGTGTGGACAACAGTGTACAGGAATTTGTCTGGGCTTTTGGTTCTGATTCTGAGGCAGAGATAGAGAAGCAGATTCATCTGCAGATTGAGCATCTGAAAGAGAACGGAGATATGCAGGAGTTGCTCCATGGCCAGTGGAATCATATGGATGAACTTGATGCAGATGCATGGATTGAGCATCTGGAAGAGCACATGAAGGAAATTGTAAAGATTTCCGGACAGGATGAACAGGAACTGACCGTACGTTTTGAGAAGCATCGAAAGAAACTCCGGGAACAGATGCTGAAAGAGCATCCGGAGCTGGTGGCAATGTTCGAGGAGCGCAGGCGGCTTTTGGATGAGCAGTTGGAGAAAAAATGGCCGGATGTGTATGCATTGGTATTAAAGCAGCGTGAGAAGGATAACCGATAAATGAAAAAGTCTAAGTTAAATGTACAGAGATATATCTGCATTTTATTATGCCTTGTTTTATATATTACTGTGCTTCCCCTTCCTGTATCAGCAGAGGAAGCAAAATCCAAAACAGTCAGAGTAGGCTGGTATGAGGGAACTTATAATACCACAGAAGCAGACGGTCAGAGGAGAGGCTACAGCTACGAATACCAGCAGGCAGTAGCTGCGCATACCGGATGGAAATATGAATATGTGGAGGGAAGCTGGGCAGAACTGATGAGTATGCTGAAAAATGGACAGATCGATCTGCTGGGAGGCATTTCCTATACAGAGGAACGTTCCACTTCCATGCTTTTTTCAGAATTGCCTATGGGAGAGGATAAATATTACCTGTATGTGGATACTTCTAATACAGATATCTCCACTTCAGATCTGACTACATTAAATGGAAAAAGAATCGGTATGCTGCCGAATGCACTTCCTGCCGAAATGTTCCATGAGTGGGAGAAAAGTCATGGAGTGAACACGCAGCAGGTTGATATTACCGGTGCAGATGATGTTCGTCAGAAATTGAAAAATCATGAAATTGACGGATTTGTTTTAAATGAATCTCCACAGTGGGAAAGAGACGATATTTCACCAGCTATTCTGATTGGTGGCTCCTATAACTATTTTGCAGTCAGCAAAAAACGCCCGGATCTGAAAGAAGAGCTGGATCAGGTAATGCAGAAGATAGAGAGGGAGAATCCTTTTTATACAGACGATCTTTATAAAAGGTATCTCTCCGCAAATTCCCTTGAAACTCTTACGGATGAGGAACAGAACTGGCTGGAACAGCATGGGGCGGTCCGGATTGGATATCTGAAAAATGATGTGGGTATTAGCCTTGTGGATACGGAGTCAGAGAAACCGGTAGGAATTATTAACGATTATATTAGTCTGGCTTCTGGCTGTCTGGGAGAAAAAAACATAGAATTTCAGTTGACAGGCTTTGATTCCCAGGAGGAAGAGCTGCAGGCATTAAAGGATAGCAGGATTGATATGATTTTTCATATGAATCAGAATCCATATGAAGCTGAGCAAAACGATGTTATATTGTCAAATACTGTTTTTGAAGTCAATGTTGCAGTACTCACCGGTGTTAAGAAGTTTGATGAAAATAAAGAGAATACAGTAGCAGTGAGCAGGAATAACCTGCTGGGAAAGTGGTATATTTCTTTTAACTATCCTTTCTGGAAAATAAAGGAATATGACTCATCCGATGAGGTTGAGAAGGCAGTTCACAGCGGTGAAGCAGACTGTTTTGTTGTGAAGGCAGGACAGTCATTAAAGACACTGGAGGACAGCAAAATGCGCAGTATTTTTCTTACGAAATCCGGCGCTTCCTGCTTTGCGGTCACCAGGGAAAACACAACATTAATGAATATCCTGAACAAAACCATTCAGACTCTGCCTGCTTCCAGACTTTCCAGTCAGTTTTGCGTATATGAAAACGCACCGGGCAAGGTTACTCTGGCAGAATACATAAAGGATAATCTGCGGGTAGTTTCCATTTGGTTTGTAAGTGTGGTCTTGATTATTGTATGGATTATAGTTTATCTGCTGATACAAGCGAGAAAAGCCCAGATTCAGGCAGAAAAGGCCAATGCCGCCAAATCAGATTTCCTTTTCAATATGTCTCACGATATCCGGACACCCATGAATGCCCTGCTGGGATACAGTGAGCTGATAAAAAGGGAACTGACTGATCCGAAACTTCTGGATTATCAGGAGAAGATGGAACAGTCCGGAAATCTGCTTCTGTCTATTA
>ERZ773186.3073-NODE-3073-length-11554-cov-3.581616_pt1 | contig 11554 bp, 8 predicted proteins | sample MGYA00581000_ERZ773186 | MGnify/ENA primary metagenome ERZ773186 (study PRJEB29015, sample SAMEA2737752) | human gut metagenome | biome: human gut; feature: human-associated habitat; material: faeces | place: China | collected 2012 ... | reverse complement strand
TGCGGGCAAGGGCAGCCACATCGTGATACTCGCTGTCGATGAGGGGCGACTCGATGAGCCGCATCTCGGCACAGTCGACGGCGTCGCTGGGCTGGGCTGTGGGCAGCAGAGCGCGGTCTACGCCCAATACTTCGGCAGCATAGTGATTGGTCATGGCAAGGAGCGACGCCGGCGAACGGTGGTTGATGTTGAGGTGGTAGATATGGTCGCCACAGCGCTGGCGCAGCAGGGCAAGGGTGTCGCTCTTGGCGCCCATAAAGGAGAAGATGGCCTGCTGGGCGTCGCCGAGATACATCACCATGCCCTCGCCACGGGTGACGGCGGTATCGGTGATGAGGTCGATGATGGCCATCTGCATGGCATTGAGGTCCTGAACCTCGTCGACCTGTATCCAGCGGTAGCGGGGATAGTCGCTGTCGGCAGTGAGGGCGTCGTAGGTGAGCAGGAGCAGGTCTTCGAAGTCGATGAGCTTGTTCTGACGGCAGTAGGCGGTGTAGGCGTGGGCATAGCGCATCTTGCGCAGGGTGTTGGCGGCAAGGGCTTGGGTGCCCACATCGAAGGCGTCGCCATGGATGAAGTCGCGGTAGTCGTCGGTGTGGTCGTAGATATGTATCATGGCGTCGGGGGTGAACTCGCGACGCTCGGCACGGCAGATGGCTTTGAGGGCGCGCACATCGTCGGCACTGACACAGTCGGGATGGAGCCTCAGCCCACGCGGATGATGATGGATAATCTGGTGCATGAAGTGGGCAAACTGGATAATCTCAGCATACTCGCGACGGCGGTTGTGGCGCTGCTTGATGGCACTTTCTTCCTCGTTCTGGTAACGGGCAAGGATGCTCAGGGCATCGTCGTCGTCGATGACCGAGGTCTCTGCCTCGACAAGGTGGTGCTCGAAGAGGAAGCGGGAACAGAATCTATGGATGTTGCCGACATAGAGCTGGCTGAGGTCGGCACCCTCGATATACTGGGCGATGCGCTCGCGCATGCCGCGGGCAGCGCGGTTGGTAAAGGTGAGGCAGAGCATGTCGCCATAGGCTATGCCCTGGTCGTTGGCACGACGGATGCGCTCGGTAAGTATCTGGGTCTTGCCGCAGCCAGGGGGCGCCAGCACCAGGTGGTAACCGCCTAACGGGGTTTCTATCACGCGCAGCTGACTTGCGTCGGGCTGCCAAGCAGGGGACATAGATTGTGTCATAGTCGTATGGGTCTGAAAGAAAATATCCATAACCGCCACATGCACTGTGACTATGACGGTCATGGATAAGGATTATAACAGGTTAAGGGGTGTGGTGGGCAGCGGGGAGGGCGAAGGGGCTACACCGGCATCAGTACGTGTCGGGCGAGTTGCCATAAGGGATGCGGCGCGGAGCCTTGAGGGCTACTCTCGTGGTGGTCTCCATTTTTATGCAGTTACGCCCTTGGAAGCTCATCGTAGTGAGCTTTCCCTCTATGAGCAGTTGCAGCCAGGCTGCTGCCTTTGAGGATATGCGGTGCTCTTCCATATAGTAGTGGGTGGCCTGTTCGGGATGGTTCTTGTTTTTATACTCCCAAGCCTCACCGTTGGCAAGTTGGTCGCGGTCGCATATATAGACCGTGCTGAATTCACGGCCGTCGTCGAGGGTGTGATTGATGAGCTTGAGGACATCTATGCCATCCACAAAACACGTGATATTTTTGTCGGTCGCCATGAGCTGCTTGTATGCCGAACTGTAAGGTCTGAAGTCGCGGGGGACCCAGAAGATGTCTGTCACCTTGTTCGGACCATGAGCATAGCTGCTGGTGCATATCACAATGTAGTTGCCATCGCCAGCATCGAGCTGTTTGATAATGCGGTCTTTCTTCCAGGAGATGTACAACCGCTGCTCGTCGGTCATTTCCTGGACAGATGGTGTCGAGGGAGTGGTCTTCTGAACCGGTTTTGGGGTAGCCACCGGCGCTGGTGCCGCTTGGGGAGCTGGCTTGGGGGGAGCCGCGGGCGCCGGAGTAGCGGGCGTGGTAGGCGTAGAGGGCTGATAGCCTATCCGCTGCTTAATCTCTTCGACGGTGGCATCATAACTGATGTAGGAGCCGTCGTCGCCACGCTTCAGCGAGAAGTCGAGGATGGTAGAACCGGGCGTGTTGAGGGCTTCGCCATTGGCGGTGTTGGTCACGAGGACATTGAGATAATAGTGGTGGTCGCCCTCGGGCCAACTGCCTGTGTCGTAGTTGACAAAGAGGGTGTAGTCCAGATAGGTGTCGATGTCGTTGCTGGGCATCAGGGCACCGTCGCAGCGGTAGATGACCTCGGGGTAGTCGCCCGCCACATCACTGTCGAGGGTAACCTCGCCGGTGAGGCTCACGCTGCGGCGCTTCATTCCGCTCACGGTAAGATAGAGGTGGACCTTCATGCCACGCTGGCCGTCCAGGATGACATCGTGCTCTACCCAGGCACGGGAAATCTTGGCATAGCGCCGGGCCGCAGCGCTGGCGCTCATGGTCACAAGCAGGGCGACCATGAGCAGCATGCCAGTGCGGACGGCAAAGGATAAGGAAGAGGTGTTCATATCGTCAACGATTGAAGCCTGCCCCACATCAGGCCTTCTTGGTGGTGCGGGTGGCTATGATGAAATAGGTAATGAGCAAGAGGTAAGCAGCCAGAGACAGGAGTTCGCTCAGGTGGTTGGCCCACCAGGCGTCGTAGTTGAACTCGATGCCGCCAAACTTGAGCAGAGCGCTCACTACGCCCATCAGGGCACCGCCGGCGATAAATCCGCTGGCAAGCAGGGTACCCTTCTCGCCACGGGCCTTGTTGACCTCAGCATCCTGCGAACGGGTAGTGACAAACCAGTTGACGGCGCCACCCACGAGGAGGGGGATATTGAGTTCCATGGGGATAAACATACCCAGGGCAAAGGCAAGGGCTGAAATCTTGCAACGGTCGAGAACGAGGGCGATGACGGCGCCGATGCCATAGAGCAGCCAGGGCGCACCCTGACCGTTCATGAGCGGAGCGATGACGGCTGCCATGGCGTTGGCCTGGGGTGCGGCGAGCTTGCCGCTCTGGAAGCCGTAGGTCTTGTTGAGCACGATCATCACGCCGGCTACAGTGGCTGCCGACACGATGGTGCCGAGGAATTTCCAGGTCTCCTGCTTCTTGGGAGTGGTACCCAACCAGTAACCTATCTTGAGGTCGGTGACAAAGCTGCCTGCCATAGAGAGGGCGGTACATACCACGGCACCCATAAGGAGGGCTGCCAACATACCGGCATTGCCCTTGAGACCCACAGCCACCATCACTACCGAGGCGAGGATGAGGGTCATGAGCGTCATGCCCGATACGGGGTTGCTACCCACGATGGCTATGGCGTTGGCAGCCACAGTGGTGAAGAGGAAGGCTATCACGGCAACCAGCAGGATGGCTACCACGGCATGAGTGAGGTTGAAGTCCATCACACCGGCATAGAAGAAGGCGAAGGTAACCATAAGGGTGAGCACCGAGCCGATGGCGATAATCTTGAACGAGATGTCGCGCTGGGTGCGCACTACCTCTTCGGCACCAGCGCCCTTGCCCTTCATCTCGCGGGCAGCAAGGCCGACGGCACTCTTGATGATGCCCCAGCTCTTGATGATGCCTATCACGCCAGCCATGGCGATGCCACCGATACCGATGGAACGGCCGTAGGCCTTGAAGATGGCTTCGGGTGTCATTTCACCCACAGGAGTGACAATATTGGGGTCCCACTGGTTGAGGACGGTGTCGGGGAAAAGCAAGGCCATACCCGGAACAATAAGCCACCACACGGCAAGCGAACCGAAGCAGATGATGGCGGCATAGCGCAGACCGATGATGTAGCCCAGACCGAGGACGGCAGCACCGGTGTTGACCTTGAAGACGAGCTTAGCATGGTCGGCAAGCTGCTGACCCCATGTCACTACACGCGAGGTGAAGTTCTCGTTCCACAGGCCAAAGGTGGCGACGATGAAGTCGTAGAGTCCACCGATGAGACCTGCCACGAGCAGAGGCTTGGCCTGGCTGCCTCCCTTGGCACCCGACACGAGCACCTGGGTGGTGGCAGTGGCTTCGGGGAAGGGATATTTGCCGTGCATATCCTTGACGAAATACTTGCGGAAAGGTATGAGGAAGAGGATGCCGAGGATACCACCCAGCGACGAAGCGATGAATACGCGCAGGAAGTCGGCCTGGAGGTCAAGCATATAGATGGCGGGCATCACAAAGATGGCTCCGGCTACCACAGCGCCCGAACAGGCACCGATGCTCTGGATGATAACATTCTCGCCCATGGCGTTGCGGCGCTTGGTGGCCGACGATAAGCCGATGGCGATGATGGCGATAGGGATGGCGGCCTCGAATACCTGACCTACCTTCAATCCCAGATAGGCGGCAGCAGCCGAGAACAGCACTACCATCAACAATCCCCACGTCACACTCCATGCTGTGACTTCGGGAATGGTCTTTTCGGGACCCATAATGGGCTTGTACTCCTCGCCGTCGTGAAGTTCACGAAAAGCGTTGTCGGGCAGCTGCACCGCGTCTTTCTCTTTTTCTGTCATTGTAGTATATATTAGTAATGTTATGATTTATGCAAAGGTAGTGCAAGTCGAAGACAATGCAAAGAAAAAGCATAAGATTTTTCATTTTGCATTGTTGAGACGCCGCCTAACTTATCAAAAGGTAGTGCAAACCGAGCGAAATGCAAAACAATCTATTGTTTTTATTTCCGAGGTGAAGCCTACCTTCACGGCGTCAGCCGTAGAGTTAATGGAAACTGAAGAGAATACAAAACAATCTTCTGTTTTTTATATTTCCACTCACTTCCCCTGCCCTACCTTCATCATGAAGGGCGTGGCGGGCAGTCCTGTCGAACCAAAGAGGTTGGCGTCTTCGGGATTGTTTTCCCAGCCATAGGTCACCGTGGTCACTGCGAGGTTGGGAGTGGTGAGCAGGCGCACGCTGTCGGTGCCTGCTATCTCGGCCTTGACACAGTGGCGCTTGCCCTGGGCGTCGATGACAGCAAATCCGCAGAGATAGCCATAGCGGTCATGACACTGTAGACCCTGGGCCACATGGCTGAAGGTAACCAGGATGGTGCCGTCGCCCTGGCGGGTAACGCCGGTGGCACGAGGACTCTGGCAGACGAGGTCGCTATGGCCATAGTCGTTGTGCAGGGCATGGAGGGCAAGGCGGCGGGCTACGGTATGCTTGTCGAGGGGATGTTCGTCGGTGGGATTGCCCACATCGATAGTCACCGCCTGACCCGTATGGGCAAGGGAGAGGGCTGAAGTCTGGGCATCGCGCAGTCCGGCAAGGTCGTTCTTGGGCGTGGCGATGAAGTTGGGCAACTGCACCCAGTAGAATGGCAACTCCGGACGCTGACGAGCCTGTCGCCAGCCGTCAATCATGGCTGGGAAGAGGTCGTAGTATTCGCCGGGGCGCTCGGTATTGGCTTCGCCCTGATACCAGACGATGCCCTTGACGGGATAGGGAGCCACGGGGGCGACCATACCATTATATATACGTGAGGGGAAGTCGTTGGAGAAGTAGCTGCGGAAACCGCTGTTGTCCTTCTCTACCGACACGCAGTAGCTCCAGGGATGATTGAGGATAGAGAGACGACGGCTGCCCACCTGGACATAGAAGAGGCTGGCTGAGCCATAGCATCCGCCACCGTCGTGGTCGTCGATAATCTTGACCGTCAGCTCGTTGTCGCCGGCATGGAGCACACCGGCAGGTATCTGGTAACGACGCTTGACGGCATAGCCACGGGTGGCACCCACACGGTGGCCGTTGACCCAGGTCACATCGGCATCGTCGATGAAACCGAGGGAGAGCAGAGCCTCGCGGCCGGCGAGGGAGTCGGGCACGGTGAACTTAGCAGTGGTCCAGACCACGCCGTCCATCCGGGCGAGAGGCGCATCGGCCCACAGACCGGGCATGGCGAGGGGCTGCCAGTGACTCTTGTCGTAAGAGGGGGCATACCAGCCTTCGGCTTCGCCACGATCGGCAGCCACCTCACGCTCGAAGCGGGCGTCGTTGGCAAGTCCGCGCAGCTCGTTGGCACGGAAGGCGTCAGAGCGGAGCTGCTCCATGAGCTGGGTATACTTGGGGAAACGGTCTATCGACCCCATGGTCATCCAGCTCTCAATCTGGGTGCCGCCCCAACTGGCGTTGACGATGCCCACAGGACAGCCGAGCGCCGCATTGAGTTCTTTGGCGAAGAGGTAGCCCACGGCGGTGAAGCAGTCGGCAGCCTCGGGGGTAGTGACAGCCCAGTGTCCACTCACATCGTCGGCAGGACGGCTCGCCAGGGCGTGGTTGATTTCAAAGAGGCGTATGCTGGCATTAGTGGCATGGCTAATCTCGTCGTCGGCACGGTCGATGCTGCGCAGACGGAAGTCCATATTGGACTGGCCACTGGTCATCCACACCTCGCCAGCGAGAATGTCGGTCACGGAGAGGCTTTCCTTGCCGGCTGAGACTGTGAGGGTGTGAGGTCCGGCGGCGCTGATGGCGGGGAGATAGAGACTCCAGCGGCCGTCCTTGCCGGTGCGCACGGTAGCCTTGTGTCCGGCGAGGGTGGCTGTAACCTTCTGACCTTGGGCAGCCCATCCCCAAACGTGTACGGGCTCGCCGCGCTGAATCACCATGTGGTCTGAAATGATGGCGGGCAAACGGAGTTGCGCCATAGCGCCCAGGGCAAAAGCCATGAGCAGGAGTGTCAATGTGTAGATTCTTTGTTTCATGACAGTGGATAAGTTTAACAACTCAATAAGTAGGTTTATGATCATTGTGACTACAAATTTACACATTTTTAGCGGTTAAAACGCCATCCCCCGCCATGTTTTTGCATATTGGGATGAAATTGGTAGGCAACGAGAGGATGGTTGCGTCGCAGTAGATAGCACTGCGGAGCGCGGAAGGGAAGACGGGGAGCGAGGAGACCACACCGCCAACTTCGTATCATAAGGCACGAGCCCTCGTAACATAAGGCACGAGCTCACGTATCATAAGGCACGAGCTCACGTATCATAAGGTACGAGCCAGCCGACAGGGTCACGGCGGTGGCAAAGTGAAGCTCCATCCCAGTCTTCCTCAAGGGGAAGGAGCGCAACCCAATCTCCTCAAACACAAGGAGAATGAACTCACACCCCATGGCGAAGGTTTGGGGAGATGGGCTCAATTCTCTCCCTTTGTAGAGAGCCAGAGAGGGGCTTCTTGGGTACACTCCGTAAGCAGCAGCAACTCTGTAGGAGTTGCCAGGGGTGCGTCCCGTCCACCATAGGCACCATCCTAACCTTCCCCACGGGGAAGGAAAAAAGCCAAAACAAAGACCCCATACCAGCCTTTTTCAAGAAAAAGAGTGTAACTACAATCCCCTAAAGCACAGCGAGAATGAATTCCCGCCTCTTGGGGAGGGTTGGGGAGGGGCTTTCAACCCTCTCTCCTTGTGGAGGACCGTGTAGGGGCTTCCATTGTCTATGTGCCGTGCTTATTTCTTATCGTAAGCGTGTACCGGGTAGTCGATGGTGTAGTGCAGACCACGGCTCTCTTTGCGCTCGATGGCCATACGCGTGATGAGGTAACCCGTGTTGATCATATTGCGTAGCTCGCAGAGCTCCTTGCTCACCTTGACACGCTTGAAGAGGTTTTCGGTCTCTTCGTAGAGCAGGTCCAGACGGTCCCAGGCACGCTTGAGACGCAGGTCGCTGCGCACGATGCCCACATAGTTGCTCATGATTTCGCCCACCTCCTTCACGCTCTGTGTGATGAGCACCTGTTCCTCATTGGTCATGGTGCCGTCGTCGTTCCAGTCGGGCACCTTGTCGTTGAAGTCATACTCGTCGACGTGCTCTATGCTGTGGCGTGCTGCGGTCTCGGCATAGACCACCGCCTCGATGAGCGAGTTGCTGGCCAGGCGGTTGCCGCCGTGCAGACCCGTACACGAGCACTCGCCGATGGCGTAGAGCCGGTTGATGCTCGAGCATCCGTTGAGGTCGACCTTGATGCCGCCACACATGTAGTGGGCTGCGGGGCGCACGGGGATATACTCCTTGGTGATGTCGATGCCTATGGAGAGACACTTGGCATAGATATTGGGGAAGTGGTGGCGCGTCTCTTCGGGGTCTTTATGGGTGACGTCGAGGCAGACGTGGTCGAGTCCGTGGGTCTTCATCTCGCGGTCGATGGCGCGAGCCACGATGTCGCGTGGAGCCAGCGAGAGTCGCTTGTCATACTTCTCCATGAAGCTCTCGCCGTTGGGCAGACGCAGTATGCCGCCGTAGCCACGCATGGCTTCGGTGATGAGGTAGGCGGGGTGGGTCTCGCCGGGGTGGTAGAGCGAGGTGGGGTGGAACTGTACAAACTCCATGTCCTGTACGGTGCCCTTGGCGCGGTAGACCATAGCCTCGCCGTCGCCGGTGGCAATCACGGGGTTGGTGGTGGTCTGGTAGACGGCTCCGCAGCCACCGGTACACATCACGGTGACCTTGCTCAGATAGGTGTCTACCTTCTGGGTGTCGGGGTCGAGCACGTAGGCTCCATAGCAGTTGATATAGGGAGTGCGTCGGGTGACGCGCGCACCAAGGTGGTGCTGGGTAATAATCTCTACGGCAAAATGGTTTTCCTTGATATCGATGTCGGGGTTGCTGCGCACGGCTTCCATCAGACCGCGCTGTATCTCGGCACCGGTGTCGTCGGCATGGTGCAGGATGCGGAACTCGGAGTGGCCTCCCTCGCGGTGCAGGTCGAACTCGCCGTTGTCCTTGCGGTCGAAGTTGACACCCCAGTTGACGAGCTCCTTGATCTGCTCGGGCGCCATCGTCACTACCTGCTCTACGGCCTTGGGGTCGCTGATGTAGTCACCGGCTATCATGGTGTCCTCGATATGCTTTTTGAAATTGTCTTTCAGCAGATTGGTTACCGACGCCACTCCGCCTTGGGCAAAGTAGGTGTTAGCTTCGTTGAGCGATGTCTTGCATATCATGCAGACCTTACCTTTATGTGCTCTCGCTACCTTAAGCGCATAACTCATTCCGGCTACGCCTGAGCCGATAATGAGAAAATCGTACTTGTAAACCATATTTATCTTATTTCGGTGCAAATTTACTAAAAATTATAATAATCATAACTCTTTTGGCAATTAAATTCGTAATTTTGCATACAGTTATTATGAACAGGATATTCCATTACAGGGTTACGGCCATCGATGTGAGTGCCATCGTGCTCATGGCTTTGCTCTCCTTCTACTTCTTCTGGATGCAGAGGGTGGTGGTGGCTCTGCCTGTGGCTGCCGTGTGGGTGCTGATGGTCGAGCGCGTGCTCCATACCACCTATACCTTCACCCCCGAGGCCCTCGTGGTGAGCAGTGGTCGCTTCTCGCGTACCCGCAGCATTGCCTATGCCGATGTAAGCCGCTGCCAGACGATGACAAACTGCTTCGGGCTTGTCGGCTATGTACTCGTAGAGTATGGCAAGGGCAGGTCGCTGAGCCTGAAACCACAGATGGAACAGCTGTTTGTAGATGAAATGACAAAGAGAATAACTGTTAAACAATGACGCGTACCTATTTATATATATTAGGTTGGCTGCTGATGTGGCTGACCGCAGTTCCCGTACAGGCTCAGAACGTAGCGGGCGAGGACGAGACAGTGGGGGGGACTCTGCCTGCCGACACCCTCGTGCGCGACTCGCTCTCGCTGAAGTGGCCTCAGTCTGCCGTACATGGCATCGACCGTCTCCTCGAGGCCGATATGTTTCAGACCTCTCAGGTAGGGCTCATGGTCTATGACCTTACAGCCGACTCTGTCATCTATCGTCACAACGAGCGGCAGATGATGCGTCCGGCGTCGACCATGAAGCTGCTCACCGCCATTGCCGCCATCGACCGTCTCGGTGGTTCGTATCAGACCAAGACCGAGCTGTGCTATACCGGGCATATCGCCAACCGTACCCTCGAGGGCGACATCTACTGCGTGGGTGGCATGGATCCCCTCTTCAATGCCGATGATATGTCAGCCTTTGTCGAGAGCATCCGTAAGATGGGCGTCGACACTATCCGCGGCCACCTCTATGCCGACAAGAGCATGAAGGACTATGACCTGCTGGGCGAGGGATGGTGCTGGGACGACGACAACCCCGTGCTCACGCCCCTCATCTATGGCCGCAAGGACCAGTTTATGGAGCGCTTTGAGCGTGAACTGCGCGAGTCGGGGCTTGTGGTCCAGGCTTTTGCCTCTACCGCCGTCAAGCCCGACACAGCCTTCTGCATCTGCGCCCGCTATCACACCATCGACCAGATACTCATGCGCATGATGAAGGAGAGTGACAACCTCTATGCCGAGTCGCTCTTCTATCAGCTCGCTGCCTCGGGTGGTGCCCGTCCGGCTTCGGCCCGTCACGCCCGCCAATATATCCGTCGCCTCATCGACAAGGTGGGGCTCCACGGTCAGCGCTACCGCATTGCCGACGGTTCGGGCCTGTCGCTCTACAACTATGTCTCCGCCGAACTCGAGGTGCGTCTGCTCCGCTATGCCTATCGTTATCAGAATATCTATATTCATCTGCTCCCTTCGTTGCCTAAGGCAGGAGTAGATGGCACTCTGGAAAAGCGTATGCACGGAACCTTCACCAAGGATAACGTCAAGGCAAAGACCGGCACCCTCACCGGTGTCATCTCGTTGGCAGGCTACTGCACTGCCGCCAACGGTCACCAGCTCTGTTTCGCCATACTCAACCAGGGAGTGATGCGCGCCAGCGATGCCCGCCACTTCCAGGACCGCGTCTGCGAAGTCCTCTGCAATCCGCAGTGATTGGCGGGAGAGTGGGGAAGGTAGTAGGATGTGAGCGGAGGTGATAGCGTGTTGCGCTTAGCCGTATGTGTTATATGTCGCGTGTGGTTCCATATCCTTGAATATACCATCACAAGAAAACACAAAAAGATTTGTGGCTTTTCAGGGCTTCGCCCTATGCGTCTGTGTGTGTCGGTAAATATCTCGAGAGCATGCTCTCGGATATTCCCCGCCACCCCCCATCCGCGCCTGCCTGGTGGCAGGCTGAAAAGCCGCAAATACAAAAAGACCGCCTTTGGCGGTAAAAAAAGTCCGTCTGCGCCGGTACAAAAAGAGGATTACCTTATTATCTATCGGTGGCGTCATATAGATGGGTTAACACAATCAGCTTTTTTTTTACCGCCAAAGGCGGACTTTTTTTTACGGCCACCGGCCGCTTTTTGAACCATGCCGGCTGTTATCGTCATGCAAAGCATGGCGTTGGGGATGGTGGGGACGACACAGAGGAAAACGAGTTTTCCGACTGGCGTCACCGACAGCCACAAAAAGGCGAAGCCGACAACAGCCGCCATGGCTTTTTGTATTTATATCAACCACAAATAGAAGCAACTAATTATAGATTAGCTCCACGATAGAACCCTTGTTTCCTGCCGTGGTAACGCCTTCGGCTAACCGCAACTCTTACAGAGTAGCTAAGTAGGGTGGTGTTCTTACCCAGGGTAGAGGCGCTGCGCACCTCAACCCTGGGCTATGAAATCGCAACTCC
>ERZ773186.3068-NODE-3068-length-11574-cov-148.921695_pt1 | contig 11574 bp, 8 predicted proteins | sample MGYA00581000_ERZ773186 | MGnify/ENA primary metagenome ERZ773186 (study PRJEB29015, sample SAMEA2737752) | human gut metagenome | biome: human gut; feature: human-associated habitat; material: faeces | place: China | collected 2012 ... | reverse complement strand
CAATGCTCTTGTTATTCATTTCTTTATAGTTCTATCTGTTCTATTTTTTGAAAACTGTTATTCTCCGATAGCTCTTGCCAGCGTCTTAAACTGCTCGCCTCTATCTTCCATGTTCTTGAAGAGATCGAAACTTGCGCAGCATGGGCTGAGGAGTACGGTATCGCCCGGCTTTGCCAATTCCTGGCAGGCTGCCACGCAATCCTTCATGCTGTGAGTGTCGCGTACAGGGATGCCGAGTGCGTCAAAGTTGTCGTGCAACTTCTGGTTGTCGGCTCCGAGATATACGATACCAGCACATTTCTCCTTTACCAGGTCCTTGATCTGGTTATAGTCATTTCCCTTATCCTTACCGCCGATGATAAGGATGGTAGGGGTGGTCATACTCTCCAGCGCATACCAGCAGGCATCTACGTTGGTAGCCTTTGAATCGTTCACATAGTAAACGCCCTGGAACTTGCCCACTTTCTCCAGACGGTGCTCTACACCAGGGAAGTCGCTCAAGCCTTTGTGCAGGGTCTCGTGGTCGATGCCTACGATGTTGCATGCCAGACCTGCAGCCAGACTGTTATAGATGTTGTGTTTGCCGCGTAGACTCATGTCTTCCTGTGGCATTTCGAAGTCTGAAGGGAAGTTGAGTTTGTATTTGCCGTCTTCGATAAAGCCAACGCAACCTTCCTCCTTGAACTCAGAGAATGGGCAGAGATGTGACTTGAGGTTGTACTTAGCCAGCTCCTTTGTAACGATAGGATCATCGTTCCAGAAGATGAAGCAGTCTTCTTCTGTCTGGTTCTGGGTGATGCGCATCTTGGCATCGGTATAGTTCTGCATCTTAAACTCATAGCGGTCCAGATGGTCTGGAGTGATGTTGAGCAGGATGGCCACATTGGCACGGAACTCATACATATTGTCGAGCTGGAAACTGCTCAGCTCGATGACGTAGTACTTATGAGGAGTTTCAGCCACCTGAAGGGCCAGACTCTTTCCGATGTTGCCTGCCAGACCTACATCATAGCCAGCCGACTTGATGATGTGGTAAATCAGCGAGGTAGTGGTTGTCTTACCGTTACTTCCCGTGATACAGATCATCTTGGCATCAGTATATCTGCCCGCAAATTCTATTTCGCTGATGATAGGTGTACCCTTAGCCATCAGTTTCTGTATCATAGGTGCTTCCTTAGGAATACCCGGACTCTTGATGACTTCATCTGCATCTAAAATCTTTTCTTCTGTATGGTGACCTTCTTCCCATTCGATGTTGTGGTCATCCATCAACTTCTTGTAGTTATCCTTGATCTTTGACATGTCTGAAACAAAGACCTCGAATCCCTCTTTCTTTGCCAGCACGGCTGCACCTGCGCCACTTTCGCCAGCTCCTAAAATTACAATTTTGCTCATTGTCTTATTCTCTATACTTGTCGGGCTGATAAGAGCCTGTATTTTATCTGATCTTCAATGTGATGATGGTCAATGCTGCCAGAATGATGGTTACAATCCAGAAACGGATGGTAATCTTTGATTCATGGAAGCAGTTGCGAGGCTTCTTCCACAGATACTTGCAGTCAGGATCCAGCTGACTGTCCTGTGTGCGGAAGTTGTCGTGGATAGGTGTGCGCTTGAAGATACGCTGCTTCACACCTCTCCGCTTTCCTATCTTGTAATAGTAAACCTGTATCATCACGCTGAGGCTTTCTACGAAGAAAATACCGCAGAGGATAGGCAGCATCAGCTCCTTGTGGATGATGATGGCACCTACTGCGATGATACCGCCGATGGTCAGCGAACCCGTATCGCCCATGAATACCTGGGCAGGGTAGGCGTTGTACCAGAGGAAACCGATGAGGGCTCCGATGAAGGCACAGAAGAATACTACCAGTTCCTCAGAACCAGGAATATACATGATATTGAGGTAGGCGGCAAACTCGATGTGCGACGACACATATGCAAGTATGCCTAGCGCCACACCTATGATGGCGGAGTTTCCGGCACACATTCCGTCCATACCATCGTTGAGGTTGGCACCGTTTGATACGGCTGTTACAACGAAGATGGTCATGATGACGAAGAGAATCCAGCCTGCTGCTACCTTGTACTTACCGCAGAAACTGGTGATGCTGGAATAGTCGAGGTTGTGTCCCTTGACGAATGGGATGGTGGTCTTCAGCGATTTTCTTGCTTCCGTACGATGCTTTACCACCGTTTCCTGTCCCTGTTGCTCAATGGCGAGGTTCTCGTTCATCTTTACATCAGGTGAAGACCAGAGTACCAGTCCCACGATCAGGCCGATGCCAATCTGTCCTATAATCTTATATTTGCCCTTCAATCCCTCCTTGTCGCGCTTGAATATCTTGATGAAGTCGTCCATTCCACCGAGAAAGCCGAGCCATACGGTGGTGATGATCATCAGAATCAGATAGATGTTGCGCAAACGTCCGAGTAACAGTACCGGTACGAGGATAGCCAGGATGATGATGACACCACCCATAGAAGGAACGCCAATCTTCTTGACACCAAACGGGTCGATGCTGGCATCGCGCTGTGTCTCTGTAATTTGCTTGCTCTTGAGATACTTGATGAATTTCTCGCCGAACCAGGCAGAGATTACCAATGATAAAATCAGCGCAAGCAGGGCACGGAATGAGATGTAGCCCCACATGTGAGAACCTGAGATGCCCCACTGCTCCAGAAATCTAAAGAGATAGTATAACATTTTTCTTTCTTTTCTTAATTGCTTTTACTTCTGTGAAATTCCGAAGATGTCGCGAATCACCTCCTTATCGTCAAAGTGGTGCTTTACGCCCTTGATCTCCTGGTAATCTTCGTGTCCCTTACCGGCTACGAGAATCACGTCGCCCTTCTTTGCCAGCATGCAGGCTGTGCGGATGGCTTCCTTGCGGTCTACGATGCTGATTACCTTCTTCATTTGCTGGGCATTGAGTCCGGCAAGCATGTCGTTGATGATGTCCTGTGGCTCTTCGAAACGTGGGTTGTCGCTGGTGATGATTACCTTATCGCTCTGCTTTACAGCCTCCTGTGCCATCAATGGGCGCTTGCCCTTGTCACGGTTGCCACCGGCACCGCAAACGGTGATGACTTCTCCGCCCTTGCCTTCGAGCACTTCGTGGATGGCGTTCAATACGTTCTCCAGTGCATCTGGTGTATGGGCATAGTCAACAATGGCGGTATAACCTTCTGGTGACTGGATTGGTTCCAGTCTTCCGCTTACGCTGTGAAGGGTACTCATCACTACGAGTACATCCTCTGGCTTCTTGCCGAGCATAATGGCTGCACCATATACGGCGAGCAGGTTGCTCACGTTGAACTTACCGATGAACTGTACGCCCACTTCTCTGCCGTCAATCTCCAGATACATGCCGCCGAAGTGACACTCCAGGATCCTGGCTCTGAAGTCTGCCATGCTGCGGGTAGAGTAGGTTTTCACGGTAGCCTTGGTGTTCTGTACCATGATCATGCCGTTCTTGTCGTCGGCATTGGTAATGGCAAAGGCTGTCTTAGGCAGTCCGTCGAAGAAAGCCTTCTTGGCGTTACGGTAGTTCTCGAATGTCTTGTGGTAATCGAGGTGGTCGCGGGTCAGGTTGGTGAACAAGCCTCCGGCAAACTGCAGACCTCCAATACGCTTCTGTGCGATGGCGTGAGAAGAGCACTCCATGAAGGCATACTCGCAGCCAGCCTCTACCATCTTGCCCAGGAGCATGTTCAGTTCGATAGGGTCTGGGGTGGTATGGTCGGCAGGGATAGCCTCGTCCTCAATGTAGTTGCAGACGGTAGAGAGCAAACCACACTTATGGCCGAACTTGCGGAACATATTATATAATAAGGTGGCAATGGTGGTCTTACCATTGGTACCTGTTACGCCTACCAGTTTGAGCTTTCTTGAAGGGTCGCCGTAGAAGAGGGTTGCTACCTTGCCGACAGCATCCTCGGTCGAAGCGACCTGAATGTAAGTTACGCCCTCAACTTTCTCTTCAGGCATGTCTTCGCACAAAACCGACTTTGCGCCCAGTTCCAATGCCTTTGGAATAAACTTGTGACCGTCAACCTGCGTTCCCTTCATGGCAACGAAGAGATGACCTTCCTTAATCTTGCGAGAGTCGATGTTTACTCCCGTAACCTCTACATCAGCATCGCCGATTATCTGAACCGGCTCGACGTTTTTGAGTAATTCTTGTAACTTCATATCCTGTTTCTGTTTTATATTCTATATATTTCTTTATCTATACCTTATTATATATAGGGTTTCAGATAACTGTTTCTGAGTTTTATTCGAGCACAATGCTGCATACGGCACCTTTCTTGATGACCGTTCCCGGCACCAGACTCTGCTTTACTACCTTTCCTCTACCTATAATCTGGGTCTTGATGCCCCGGCTCTCCATATTGTAGATAGCGTCTCGGGCTCCCATTCCGGTAATGTCGGGTACGATCGTCTTGCCGTATTGCTTCTCCCTGATGAGCTTGATGCTGTGGTTACCCACGCGCTCTGCCTTGCCCCAGATAGGGTTGCCGTCGGCATAGCTGCCACTCCAGTTGGCATTGGTCTTGATGCCGAGGTGGCTGAGCACATAGTTGGCAGCAAGGATATTGCCTGCCTTTACGTCAGGAACGAAGACGGATGCTGAGTCGCGGGCGTCCTTTACGTCAACTTTCAGACTCTGCGCCATGATGCCTTCTGAAATCTGATGGAAGACCTTACCGCACATCGTACCGCCCGAAGCAGGCAAACCGGATTTCTGTATGCAGACGATACAGCTGTAGCGTGGCGCATCGGCAGGGAAGTAGCCTGCGAAACTGATGAGATAGCTGGTTCCGCCACTCTTATATCCACCGGCACCTTTTGAAATCTGGGCTGTACCGGTCTTTCCTGCCACTTTGAAGTTAGGCGAACCGGCTTTCTTTCCCAGTCCCACGCTTACCACCTGTTCCAGGATGGTTTGCAGCTCCTTGATGCTCTTCTCCTTGGCTATCTGCTGGCGCATCACTTCAGGAGGAAATTCCATGATGGTTTCTCCGTTCTTCATTACCTTGCTCACGAATCTTGGTCGCATCATCTTGCCGTTGTTGGCGATGGTGTTGTAGAAGGTGAGGGTAGAGATAGGCGGTACCTGGGTCTCATATCCGATACTCATCCATGGCAAACTGGTCTTTGCCCAGTTGTCATATTGTCCGTTCTTGTTTCTGTGCGGCATGCGGATTCTGGCTGGTGTTGCTCCCACCAGTGGAATCTTCAGGTCGTCGTGCAGACCGGTACGGTAGATACCCTTTACGAATTTCTCCGGGTTGTTGCGGTAATGGTCGTCTATGATGCGGCTCACACCGATGTTCGAACTGTACCACAGAGTCTGTGCGAGTGTCAGCATTCCGTATCCGCCTTTTCGCCAGTTGTGGTCTTTCATTTCTCTGCCGTACATCGGCCATATACCGCCACCGGTTTCTACGTGATAGGTCGTGTCTACCACTCCGTCGTCCAGCGCTACGAGGATAGAGGCTGGCTTGAACACCGAACCTGGCTCCAGAAGGTCGCTCACGGCATGGTTGTGGATTTCTCTGTATTCGCCGTCGAAACATTTCTCCATGTTTACGATGGCCTTGATGTCGCCCGTAGGTACATCCATCACGATGGCTACACCCACATTGGCGTTGATTTCCTTCAGCTCGTCGATGAGTGAGCGTTCGGCAAGGTCTTGTATGCTCACATCGATGGTGGTCACGATATCGGCTCCGTCAATAGGAGGGGTATCGGTAATGTCGAGGAACTTGTTGCGAACCTTGCGGCGATGCACGATACCGTTGGTGCCTCGCAGGATGGAGTCGTAACTCAGCTCCAGACCGAAGCGGGCGGTATCCTTGGCGCCATACATGGCTCCGATGGTACGGCCTGCCAGCGAACCGTAAGTTCTGGTTCGGGCATTATATTCTTCCCAGTGGAAACCGCTCTGGTAGGGTTTCAGGCGGAATACAGGGATGTTCTTTATCTCGGTGAAGGTGTTATAGTCTACACGCTTCGGATAAACCGGCCAGTGGCGGCTCATCTTGGCGCGACCTTCGGTGAGGTGCTTCTTGAAATCAGACTCGCTCAGATTCGGAAATATCTGGTGCAGGCAAAGATAGATGGAGTCTTGCTTGGCATCCCACAGCGAGTCGTTTTCTGCATCTTTCAGCGCCTTGAAGTCCATGAAAACCTTAAACTCCGGCAGCGAACTTGCCATCAGCTGTCCTGTGCAGCTCAAGATGTTACCTCGGTTTGGCTTTACGGTCACGGAATCCTTCTTCTGCCGTTCTGCCACCTTCATCCAGTAATCATGCTTGGCGGTCATGATGTAGAGCGCTTTACCCACTACGGCTATGGCGAAAATCGTCATGATGATGGCGATGGCGCTGTAGCGGGGCATTACTTTCTTGTGATCAAATTTGCTGCTCATTCTTCGGGTACGTTTATGATGTATGGAGGTTGGGTGGCGATGTGCAGCACGCTGTCTTTGTTGTTCTTCAGCATGTCGAGCACATTACTTTCACGACTCTTCTCTGTTATCTGGCTGCTTGTAGACAGCGCTTTGTATTTTGTGTCTTGCAGTTCTTTCTGCAGTTTGTCCAACTCGATGATATCGTTCTGGATATTGTATCGGTTGGATATGTAGATAATGACAAAAAACACGATGAGGATAACGAGCCATATCTGCCGGCGTATGATTTGTGCGGTAAGAATGTCTCCACCCAGAATCTTTCGCAGCGTAAAGCTCGATGATCCTGACGCCTCTTCCTCAATGGCTTGCTTGGCAATCACTTCCTTGAGCGAAGCCTGTGGAGCCTCCTGCTGCGGAGTTTCCTGCTTCGGCGGTTCCTGTGATGCCTGTGCCTTTTCTTCGGCTATAGGCTTCTCACTGATGTTTATGTCTTTATCGATTATCATTTCTTTTCTGCTATTCTTAGTTTGGCGCTTCTGCTCCTAGGGTTCCTTTCCTGCTCGTCGGCATCAGGAACGATTACCTTGTTGTTCACGAGTTTGAAAGGGGTTTCTATTCTTCCGAAGAAGTCCTGCTCTATCTTGCCTTCTGCATTGCCCGCTTTCATCATGTTCTTTACGATTCTGTCTTCCAGCGAGTGATAGGTGATGACGCTGAGTCGGCCTCCCGGTTTCAGAAGATCCGTGGCTGAGCGGAGCATCTCTTTCAGGGCGTCCATCTCGTGGTTCACTTCTATGCGCAGCGCCTGGAAGAGTTTTGCCATGTCTTTCTTCTCGCGTTCCCGCTTGAAGAGGGGCTCTACGGCTGCCATGAAGTCTTTGGTGGTAAGGATGGGCTTCTCGGTTCTTGCCTTGACGAGTGCCGAGGCGATGCGGCGCGAGTTCTTCAGCTCACCGTATAGGTAGAAGATGTCGGCAAGGGCACCTTCGTCATATTCGTTTACGATGTCGGCAGCAGTCTTGCCTGCACGCTTGTTCATGCGCATGTCGAGTGGGGAGTCGAAACGGAAGGAGAAACCGCGGGTCTCGTCATCGAAGTGGTGGCTCGATACGCCCAGGTCGGCTAACAGTCCGTCGAGTCCGTCTACCCCGTAGTAGCGCATCCAGTTTTTCAGGAATCTGAAGTTGGAGCATACGAAGGTGAAGCTCTCGTTTGTCACCACGTTGCGCTCTGCATCGGCATCCTGGTCGAAACTGTACAGGTGCGCTCCCTCAGTCAGGCGCGACAGAATCTCTCTGGAATGTCCGCCACCACCGAAGGTTACGTCTACATAGATGCCTCCTGGCTGTATGTTCAACCCGTCAACGCTCTCCTTGAGGAGCACTGGTACGTGATATGTTTCTGCAGTCTTTATCATATATCTTTTTGCTGTCTTATCGCGTTATAATATTGCGTGCGTACTTATTAATGTATAAATTTGGGTTCAAAGGTACATAAAAATCTCCATATAGCCTTACATTTTCCCACAAAATTTATAAAACTTAATGAAAAAGTTGTTTTTGGTCAACTTCACCTTCCAGTTTCGGGCATCGCCTTTTTGGTCTCATCAAGTGTGATGTTTTTGCAAAAATACGTACAAAATGGGCTCGATTTGTCGTGATAGTTTAAAAAAACTAATAAATTTTCGCTTTTTTGCTATTTTTTTGGAAAAAATGGCACGTATTTGAAAAAGTTGAGTTACTTTTGCACTAACTTATATAAGTTTTAGCAAACATGAGTGAATCAATAGAGAAAACGATAGACATAGATAAGATTCTTAAGAGCAAGATGGGAAGCAAGGTGAAATTCGTACCGCGCTTCCTGGTTTCCTGGCTCAAGAAGATTATTCACGAGGACGAGGTGAACAGGTTCTTGTGGGAGAGCCGTGGCCTTTCGGGTACTGAATGGCTCACCGAATGTGTGCGCTATCTGAAGATGGATGTTGAAATCGTAGGCTTGGAAAACCTGCCTGACAAGAACGACGGCAAACTCTATACCTTTGTTTCCAATCATCCTCTGGGCGGACAGGACGGTGTATGTCTCGGTTCCATCATCGGCAAGCACTATGATGGCAAGTTCCGCTATCTGGTGAATGATCTTCTGCTCAACTTGCCGGGTTTGAAACCTGTAAGTATCGGCATCAACAAGACGGGTCGCCAGAGTCGCGATTTCCCACGGATGGTGGAGGCGGGCTTCAAGAGTGACAGCCACATGCTGATGTTTCCGGCAGGCTTGAACAGCCGCAAGCGCAAGGATGGAACCATCCACGACCTGCCTTGGAAGAAGACGTTTATCTCTAAGAGTATAGAATATCAGCGCGATGTGGTGCCTATCCATTTCGGAGGGCGCAACTCTGAACGTTTCTACCGCATCGCCCGATTTAGCGACAAGTATCTGCCGTTCAATCTCGCCATGCTGTTTCTGGTTGACGAGATGTACAGGAATGTGGGCAAGCATTTCCGCATCTCCATCGGCAAACCGATTCCTTGGCAGACTTTTGATAAGAGCAAGTCGGCTACCGAGTGGGCGCAGTATGTTGAAGACAGGGTTTATGAACTTTAATGGTTTGCAAAACCCGGGAACATTGTTTTATTTTATATTAACGAAATCGTAGAATCATAGCATAGAAGAAGAGTAATATGGAAGAAGAAATCATCCAACCGATTGACCGTGAGCTCCTGAAGAGCGAGCTTACACCCGACAAGCAACTGAGAATGACCAATAAGAGCCATAACGAGATTTACATCGTTACGGCAAATGATTCGCCTAATGTGCTGAAAGAGATTGGTCGACTTCGTGAAATCGCTTTCCGCGAAGCGGGAGGCGGAACGGGCAAATCTATGGATCTTGATGAGTTCGACTTTGGTGACAACTGTTACAAGCAGCTGATAGTCTGGAATCCTGAAGCCGATGAGATTATCGGCGGTTACCGTTATCTCCTGGGTAGGGACTGGCAGCTCGATGAGAAGGGACAGCCTAAGTTGGCAACCAGCCACATGTTCCATTTCTCCGACAAGTTCCTCAAGGAGTATATGCCTTATACCGTAGAGTTGGGCCGTTCCTTCGTTTCGCTCGAATATCAGAATGTGCGTACCAACACCAAGAGCATCTTTGCTCTCGACAATCTCTGGGATGGTTTGGGCGCTTTGACGGTTCTCTATCCGGAAGTAAAATATTTCTTCGGCAAGATGACGATGTATCCGTCTTACATCCGTCGTGGCCGCGACATGATTCTCTATTTCCTCAAGAAGCATTTCGATGACAAGGAGAACCTCGTACTCCCGATGAAACCGCTGAAATTGGATACTCCAGAGAGTGATTTGGCTGCCATCTTTACAGAAGATGACTTCAAGGCAGACTATCGCATCCTGAACCGTGAAGTTCGCAAGTTGGGTTATAATATTCCTCCTCTTGTTAATGCCTACATGAGTCTGAGTCCTACGATGAAGCTTTTCGGTACCGCCATCAACTATGGTTTTGGTGATGTGGAGGAGACCGGTATCCTCATCGCCATCGATGAGATTTTGGAAGAGAAGCGAGTTCGCCATATCAATAGTTTTATTAAGGAACATCCTGAGGCTCTGAAGATTACGAGCGGAGCCAATAATGTGATTTATAAGGAAAAAGGTATCTAGACTATACCGCAGAATCCCATGTTCTTATTGCTTATTGGCAATAGAAACATGGGATTTTTGTTTTCTGTAAAAACTGCTTGCCTCGGTTAAATAGTCTTAATGAATCTCGGAAAAGGCAGCGGAATTTTGGTTTTATGTGTCGAAAAGTGTATCGTTCTGGCATTTTCATGTGTCTAAACGTGTAAAGATATGTATGTTTGAACTCCGCTTCCTTATACAATAGGCAGACTGATTCCGTTGATCTTCTGATAGATGTCGAGCGCATAGATGTCGGTCATGCCGCTGATATAATCAATTACCGCCATGATGCGCTCCTCCAGATTCTCGTTCTCTATATCATACTGGCTGCTTACCCGGCGCAAGAGCTGCTTGGAGTAGAAACGCGATGGGTTGACGGCTGCCTCTATGAAAACCTCCATCAGAGTTGCCATGATTTTATAACCCGATAGTTCTATGTCGAGCACCGGCTTGCTTTGGTAAATCTTAGAGTAGGAGATCTTCTCACATTCCTTGTATGCCTTTTTCTGGCGCTCGGAAATGTGGTCGATGAGACTGCCCTCGAAAGTTCCGGCAAGGATTTCTTCCTCGTGCGCCAGGAAGGCTGCCACACATTCGTTCTCCAGTTTGCCGATGACGCTGGCTCTCATGTAAACCACTTTCTCGTTTTCGTCAGTCATTTCTTCGTCGATGATGCGCTGGCGTATCTTCTGCTGGATATCTTCATCGAAGAAACTCAGCAGCAAGTGCTCGGTCTCGGCAAAGGAAAGAATCTTGAGCTTATGGGAGTCTTCGATGTCCATGATTTCGTAGCAGATATCGTCGGCTGCTTCTACCATATATACAAGTGGATGGCGGGCGTATTTGAGAGGCTCACCCGGTGCAGATTTGCAAAAAATGCCCAATTCATCGGCAATTTTCCTGTAAGACTCCGCTTCGGAAGCAAAGAAACCGAATTTGCCGTGGTTGCCGGCAAGACTGCTTGCAAACGGGTATTTTACGATGGAAGCAAGCATGGAATAGGTCATCACGAAGCCTCCCTGACGGCGCCCCTTGAACCGGTGGGTCAGGATTCTGAAGGCATTTGCGTTGCCTTCGAAATGCGTAATATCATCCCAAAACTCCGATGAAACCATTGATTTTATTTTCTGACCCGGTCCTTCTGAGAAGAAAGTCTGGATGGCTTTCTCGCCGGAATGACCGAAAGGCGGATTGCCCAAATCATGTGCCAGACAGGCTGCACTTACTATGGTACCTATCTCCTCAACGAGCGTATCCTTCAGTTCAGGCCGCTTTTGGATGACACGTCGGGAAATGTCGTTACCTATCGACATGCCCACACTCGCCACCTCCAGACTGTGGGTGAGGCGGTTGTGAACGAAGATGCTGCCCGGCAAAGGGAAAACCTGCGTCTTGTTCTGCAGGCGGCGGAATGCCGATGAAAAGATAAGACGGTCGTAATCGCGCTTGAATTCAGAGCGATC
>ERZ773186.3063-NODE-3063-length-11587-cov-2.931668_pt1 | contig 11587 bp, 7 predicted proteins | sample MGYA00581000_ERZ773186 | MGnify/ENA primary metagenome ERZ773186 (study PRJEB29015, sample SAMEA2737752) | human gut metagenome | biome: human gut; feature: human-associated habitat; material: faeces | place: China | collected 2012 ... | reverse complement strand
ACCGCCTCTCCCGCCTGATTGACATGGGCAACCCGCGCGCAACCGTCGTCGTCGCCGAAGGCGCGTGGGACGCCATGCAGCCCTCCGACTGGCGCCGCTACCTCATCGAGAACGGCGCGAAGGGCATCCATGAGGACGACCCGATCAGCACCGAAAAGCTCGCCCTGCTGCTCAAATACAAGTGCAAGTGCGAGGCGCGCCCGACCGTGCTCGGCTACACCCAGCGCGGCCGCACGCCGTCCGCCTACGACAGCTGGTTCGCCTTCGAGGCCGGCAACCTCGCCGTCAACCTGCTGCGCAACGGCAAGCCCGTCCGTATGTCCAAGCGCAAGGGCACCATGGTGACCCTGCAGGAACTCGTCGACGAGGTCGGCTCCGACGCCGCTCGCTACACGCTCATCTCCAAGAGCTCCAACCAGATGGTCGACTTCGACATCGAGGCCGTCAAGAAGCGCGACAACTCCAACCCGGTGTACTACGTGCAGTACGCTCACGCTCGCGTGTGCTCCATCCTGCGCCGTGCCGCCGACGTTACTGCCGAGCAGGCCGCCGAGATGGGCATGAAGGCCGTCGCCGCCAAGGCCATCGGTGAGAACGTCGATTACTCGCTGCTGACCGACCCGACCGAGCTCGCCCTGTCGCGTAAGCTCAACGAGCTCACCGACCTGATTGCCAGCTGCGCTCGCGATCGCGCCCCGTTCCGCCTGACGCACTTTGCCGAGGAGCTCGCCGGCGACTTCCACAGCTTCTACGCCGCCTGCCAGGTTCTGCCGAGCGAGGGCCGTCCCGTCGACCCCGAGCTCTCGCGCGCCCGTCTGGCCGCCTGCGACGCCGTCCGCGTGACGCTCGCCCTGGTGCTTACCCTCGTTGGCGTTTCCGCGCCCGAGCAGATGTAATCTGCGGGTCATTTGACCGTGTAGGTTCGGCTTTGCTGAACCCTATAAGCCCGATCTCCATGCGGAGGTCGGGCTTTTTTCGTTTGGCGGGGCTTTTAGGCGTGTTGGAAAATGCTACCAAATCGCAACTATACCGGTTTACGGGGCTGAATCGCTGCCTGGCGACCATAGCGACAGCAGTGAAAATAAAACCGCAGCTAGACGGTTTATTGTTTCTTGAAAATGCAGGGTATGGTTGGCTTGCAGCATTCTGGCCCCGTAATCCGGCGTAGTTTTGAAAATTGTCCCTTGGGGACGGAGGAAAATGGATCATTTTTGTCTCGCGGAGGGGTGGCGGGATACCGTCCGCCGCGAATCGTGCTCATCTCCTACGTTTGGACGCATATCCCGAACCATGCCGAAAAGTACGATATTAAAACCGCAGGTAGCAGACTCGTTGTTTATGAAAAAAACAAGGGTATGGTCAGGGGCTCGGGTGCAAACGTAGTAGATGGGCGCGATTCGTGGCGCGGCTATTCCGGGTGCCACGGCTTCACTCCTCTGGCGCGACATTTCAAGGCGCTTTTGAGGAGGAGTGTCCCTGATGACTGGGCGTTTAAGAACGTCCAATGACTAAGTTGCAGGTGGTTGCGGTTGTGTTACACTAACGCTGCGTATATGACGCAATCATCTCGATACAGATCAATGATATCCGTCGTTTTGAACGGAACTAGACTGTTTAGCCGCCCTGAAGGTTTATGCAGGGAGCATGTGATTACAGGGCTTGAAAAGAAAGTTGAGCAAACACTGTGTCTGATCAACAGCAAGAAAACGAAATAACGACGACGCAGGCCGCTCCCGCTGCACCGGTTGCGTCGGACCAGGTCGCGGCGCCCGCGCAAGCCTCGGCTCCTGAGACGCCTAAGGCTGCTTCGACGCCTATGCCTGTGGCGGCTGAGAAGGCCGTGCCTGCAACTGGTGAGGAGGCTGCTCCGGCAAAGCCCAAGCTCACGCGCCACACGGCCAAGCCTGCCACTGACGGCGAGGAGGTCACCAAGCCCAAGCGCCGTACCACGCGCACGACGCGCGCCAAGCGCACCGTTGCAGCTGACTCCTCGGCGCCGATTTCCGATGAGGTCGCGCAGGCACGTGCGTTGGCGCAGATTAGCGAGGCTCAGGTGGTGCGCGCCCGCCGTCGTGCTGCCGAGCGCGAGGCCGCGGCTCTGACCGAGCTTGCAGCTCCGTCTGTGCCCGAGACCCCTGCCGCCGACCTGCCGACCGAGAAGCCGGCACCGCGCACACGCCGCCGCACGGCTGCTAAGGCCGAGCAGGTTGCGGAACAGGTAGCCCCCGAGCTCACTGAGGCTTCGGTCCGTTCCGCGGCAGGGGAGGGCGCATCGCCTGCTGAGCCCGCTGTGCCTGTCGAGGCCAGCGAAGTTCCCGTTGTCGATCCGGCTTTGCGCCCGCACCGTCGCGGTCGCAAGCCCAAGGCCTTCGTCGAGGCAGAGAAGGCCGCAGCCGCAGCCGCCGCCGCTCGGGATGCTGCGGCGACCGCCGAGTCTGCAACCGCTGCCGATGCACCCGTCCAGGATGCTACGACTTCCGAGGCCGCTCCCGCCGATGCCGAGCCCGCCGACGTCCGTCCCGGTCGCAGCCGTCGCACCGCTGCTAAGCGCACGTCCAAGGCTAAGGCCTCCAAGAAGGGCGCGTCCGAGGATTCCACCGAGGCGACCGCCGATGTATCGACTGATGCCGCCGAGCCCCAGGACGTCGAACAGCCTGCATCCGAGAAGCCCAAGCGCGGTCGTAAGAAGTCCGCTAAGGCCAAGGCCGCCGAGCAGCAGGCTGATGTCGAAGCGCAGATTGATTCCGGCGCCGAGGCCAATGACGCCGCTGCGGCCAATGCCGACGCCGCCACAACCGATGTTGCCGCGCCCGCCGAGGCCGAAGACGGCACTCGTTCCAACCGTCGCCAGCACAAGCGCAACGAGGAACGCAACGAGCGCAACAACGACCGTCGCAATCGCCAGCGCGATCGCAAACAGCGCAACAAGGAGCGTAACGCCGCCCCCACCGAGCCCACGCTTTCGCGTGAGGAGCTCGCTGCCATGAAGGTCGCCGAGCTGCGCGAGAAGGCCAAGGAGTTCGAGATCGAGACGACCGGCAAGAAGAAAGCCGAGCTCGTCGAGGAGATCTACGTCACCGCCGCGAAGGCAGAGGGCTTCCGCGACATCAAGGGCATTCTGCAGATTCGCCCGGACAGTTCCGGCATCATCCACGCCCATGGCTACATGAAGTCCAACGACGACGCCTTCGTGCCCGCCTACCTCATCCGCTCCGCGCGCCTGCGCACGGGCGACGTCATCGAGGGCTCACTGCGTCCTTCGCGCGGCGGCGACAAGCGCGCCGGCCTCGCCAAAATCACGACCGTCAACGGTCTAGACCCCGAGCAGATTCGCAACCGCCCCAAGTTTGGTGACCTCACTCCGGTCTATCCCAACGAGCCGCTGCGCATGGAGCACGGCAAGGACTCCATTACCGGTCGCGCCATCGACATCGTGTCGCCGATCGGCAAGGGTCAGCGTGGCCTGATCGTGTCCCCGCCCAAGGCCGGCAAGACCACGATCCTCAAGAAGATCTGCCAGTCTATCTCGATTAACAACCCCGAGGTGCACCTCATCTGCCTGCTCGTCGACGAGCGCCCCGAAGAGGTCACCGATATGCAGCGCTCCATTAAGGGCGAGGTCGTGGCCTCGACCTTCGATATGCCCGCCGACAACCACACCCGCGTGGCCGAGCTCGTCATCGAGCGCGCCAAGCGCATCGTGGAGCTGGGCGGCGATGTCGTGGTGGTGCTCGACTCCATCACGCGTCTTGCCCGCGCCTACAACTTGGCGGCGCCCGCCTCGGGCCGCATCCTTTCGGGCGGCGTCGATTCGGCGGCCCTGTATCCGCCCAAGCGCTTCCTGGGCGCAGCCCGTAATATCGAGAACGGTGGCTCGCTCACCATCCTGGCCTCTGCCCTCATCGACACCGGTTCCAAGATGGACGAAGTCATCTTTGAGGAGTTCAAGGGCACCGGCAACATGGAGCTTAAGCTCGACCGCGATCTTGCCGACCGTCGTATCTTCCCGGCCATTGACCCCGTTGCCTCCGGTACGCGCAACGAGGATCTGCTGGTCGACGAGCAGATGCGCCCGTTTGTCTTTGGCCTGCGTCGCATTCTTGCCGGCATGAACAACACCGAGCGCGCAGCCGCATCGTTTATCAAGGGTCTTAAGGGCACCAACACCAACCAGGAGTTCCTGGTGCGTTCGGCCAAAAAGCACAGCGACTACGAGCAGACGTTCTAGGTTGTCATCCACGCGCAGCGATAGTCATCAATGCGATAAAGGGTCGGGGCTTTGAGCCTCGGCCCTTTTCCATATCGCCGCTCCGCGCTTATTTTTGACCATAAGACTGGCAAGCAGCAGGTTTCCCGTTTCAATCCGACATCGTCGCTTGCAATCGACAGGGCGGTTTCGCATAATAGCTTTTAAGCTTCGCGACGGAAAACGCAGATGAAACGAACCATATACCGTTGCTTTGGGGCATAGCCCCGCTTCATCTTCTCTCGCGCAGCCAACTGAATGATGCGATTTGGGTGCTGGAAGATGGGGAGAGCTCATGGCTTCTTCTGATGCAACACAACGAGCAGTCCTTGCTGGACTTTCCTGCGGAATCGGCCTTGCCGCTCCCGTGGTTATGTATGCCGCGACGCTGCCGTTTTCGTCGGTGAACGAGACGGTCGTGGCGGGTGCGGTTCCCTTCGCCGTGGGCGCGGTGGCGGGCGTGGGTATCTATGCCGCCTCGCTGGGTATCTCCGAGTACCGTGCGCGGCGTGAAGAGCGTCTGTTCCAGCCTGATGCCATGGGCGGTGCCGCCAATCTCAATCAGCATCAAAGCGAGTTCAAGACCGCCTCGATTCCAGCTCAGCAGCAGGATGCGACTCCTTACGCTGCGGCTTCTGCTTCTCAGGCTCAGGCGGAGCAGTCTACCTCGGCATTCCTTTCCGGCCTGACTGGTGCGTTCCAGCGCCGTCATGCCGATGATGGTGTCCCTACCATCGCTCGAGCCGCAGATGCCATGGACGAGGCCGAGGCTTGGTCCATGATCGACAGTATGCTCGACGACGATTCGCCGGTGAGCTGCGACCCTGCACACTCGCGCGACGTCTATCAAGTCGCCATCGACGAGCTCACCAACGGCGGGCAGACCGGCTCCTTCAATCGCGACGACATCGCCGCCGCGGCACGCGCCGTGTCTGGCTCCCAGGCCGCCCCTGCGGGCAGCACGGCGGCTTTCGTGGCACTCGTCGCCAATGCGGCGGTCAATAACGCCTACAGCGCTACCTCGGCGGACGCGAACGCTTCTGCCGATAATTCGTACGTTGATGAAGCCATGACCGCGGACGAGGAGGCTGTTGCCGCCCGCCGTGCCGCCGAAAGCTCGCTTTGGGGCGCTCCTGCCCAGCAGCAGGCGGCTGAGGCTGCGCCGTACAATGCAAACCTCGCCAGCATGCCTATCATCTCCGGTGCCGCGGGCATCGATCTCGATGACCTCGATGAGCCTGCAGCCATCACCGCATCGATTGATGCCCAAGATCGCATCGACACCGGCGACCTTCCGGACGCCTCGCTCGAGGTTGATGTCCCCATGGCCGATTACTCGGGCCACGAGGGTATGTGGGCCGCCGCCACCGCGATTCTGGATGAGATTGACGAGCCTGCTCCTGTTTCAGCCCCCGCTCCCGTCGCTGCCCCTCAGCCTGCTGCCCCCGCCTATGTCGGCCGTCACAGCGCTGTGTTCCCCGAGGATACTGCCCGTATCTCGCGTGAGAGCATCGAGCGGGCCGAGGCTATTGCCGCCGGCATTATGGAAAATCGTCGTCACGAGCGCGTCAATCAGATCCTCGAGGAAGAGATCGAGCGTCTTCAGTCCTCTACCGCCAAGCGTACGGGCCGTGCTTATCTGAGCGTTATCGAGGGCGGTACCGCCAGCTTCGCGCCGCTCCGTGCGGAGGCATAACTTCTGCATGGTTAAGATCAATCGAAAATGGGCGGTCGTAACCTGCCTGATGGCGCTCTTGATCTGGGGCAATTCGCTGGTTCCCGGCTCGGGGTCGGGCTCACTGAGCCTAACGGTCATGGAAGCTATCCGCGGTTTCCTGCACGGCGTGGGACTTCCATATGAATGGGTGACCAACTTTGTTGTTCGTAAGTGCGCGCATTTTACCGAGTATTTGGTGCTCGGCATCCTGGCAACGCACGCCTTTGATTTTGAGGGCCGACGCACCTTTGACGTGCTGCTGCCCACGGCAGTGTTCCTGCTGCTGATTCCCTCGATCGACGAGACGATTCAGCTCTTTGTGCCGGGACGCGCCGGCATGATCGCTGATGTGATGATCGACTGCTGTGGAGCGGCAACGGGCGTTGTGCTCCGATATCTCTTACGGTCGCTGATGTGCGCCAAAAAGGCCGCCTAAGGACGCATTGTTTGGTCCTAGGCGGCCTTTTTTATTGGAGGGCTTATATGAGGTGTGGCGGCGTCGTTCCATAGGTCGGATTTGCCGGGTGCGCCACGCCCTGTGGGTGCGTCTGTTACTGAAGCGCCTGTGCGCCTAGGGCCAGGCAGCCCATGATGCCCTGCTTGCCCTCGAGGCTGTTGTTGACGATGTAGGTATCGATGTCGTTGACCTCGGGCGTGACGATATAGCCGTTGAGCATCTCGGCGCACTTCTTGCGCGCGAGCGGCACGATGGGGGTGTGGTCGGCCACGCCGCCGCCGATGACGATCTTCTGCGGCGCATAGCACAGGATGAAGGTCATGAGCGCCTGCGCCAGATAGCCGGCGAGCAGATCCATGGCCTCCGGGTCATCGGCCATGTCTCCGGCGCTCTTGCCATCCCAGCGCCTTTTAACGCCGGGGCCGGCGATGAGGCCCTCGAGGCAGTTGTCGTGGAAGGGGCAGCCGCTGTGCTCGCCGATGGTGTCGCGCGGGTCGCGCGTGACCAGGATGTGGCCGGCCTCGGGGTGCATTTAGTGCCGGGCCGTCCTTACCCGCGCGGTTTGATTTTATCACGCAGGAACTTGAGGTTCTCCAGTGCTGCGTTGAGCGTCTCGTCTCGCTTGGCAAAGTGGAAGCGGATGAGGTGGTTGACGGGCTCGCGGAAGAAGCTGGAGCCCGGAACGGAGCCCACGCCCACCTTGGAGGCCAGATCCTCGCAGAAGTCGAGGTCGCTGTCATAGCCAAACTCAGAGATGTCCATCATCACGTAGTACGCGCCCTGCGGCACGTTGTGCGTGAGGCCGATGCTGTCGAGTCCCTGACAGAATAGGTCGCGCTTGGCGGTGTAGAGGTCGAGGACCTCCTGGTAATAACTGTCGTCGAAATTGAGGGCAGTGACGACGGCTTCCTGCAGGGGCGCGGCGGCGCCGACGGTGAGGAAGTCGTGGACCTTTTTGATACGCTCGGTGATCTGGGCTGGGGCAATGGTGTAGCCCAGGCGCCAGCCGGTGATGGAGTACGTCTTAGACAGCGAGCTGCAGCTGATGGTTCGCTCGAACATGCCGGGCAGCGTGGCCATATAGACGTGCTCGTGGGGAGCGTAGACGATGTGCTCGTACACCTCGTCGGTGATGCAGTAGGCGTCGTACTTCTTGCACAGGTCGGCAATAAAAGTGAGCTCCTCGCGCGTAAAGACCTTGCCACAGGGGTTGGACGGGTTGCATAGGACGATCGCCTTGGGATCGTTGTCGCGGAAGGCCGCCTCGAGGACCTCACGGTCGAAGTCAAAGGTGGGCGGGTTGAGCGGCACATAGATGGGCTCGGCGCCCGAGAGAATGGTGTCAGCGCCGTAGTTCTCGTAGAACGGCGAGAAAATGACGACCTTGTCGCCGGGGTTCGTGACCGTCATCATGGCGGCCATCATGGCCTCGGTGGAGCCGCAGGTGACTACAATATTCTCGTTGGGGTTGATCGGCATGCCCATAAAGTGCTCCTGCTTGGCGGCAAGCGCCTCGCGCATGGCCTGAGAGCCCCAGGTGATGGAGTACTGGTGGTAGAGCGGCTTGGGATCGGTGGCGATGGTGCTGAGGCTATCGAGCAGCTGCGCCGGGGGATCAAAGTCGGGGAAGCCCTGTGACAGGTTGACGGCGCCATACTTGTTGGAGATGCGCGTCATGCGACGGATGACGGAATCGGTAAACGTTGCCGTGCGGTTGGAGAGTTCTTTCATGCCGGTCCTTTCGAGCATTTGCAGTGGGGCAAGTTTACTCCTATGAAACCGGTGGGAAATGCTCGAAATGGTCTCGAAAAACTCTTTTCAAAATTCTTGAAAATTGGGGCTTGCATCGCGTGGCGTTCCTTGCAATAATAGTCGAGTGCGAAGCGCACAGGACACGGTGGGTGTAGCTCAGTTGGCTAGAGCGACGGGTTGTGGTCCCGTAGGTCGAGGGTTCGAGTCCCTTTACCCACCCCAGTTCTTGCTTCGTGTTGATATCGGGTCGTTAGCTCAGTTGGTAGAGCAGGGGACTCTTAATCCCAAGGTCCAGGGTTCGACCCCCTGACGGCCCACCCAAAGTATGTTAAAGCGACTGGCTTAGGCTGGTCGCTTTTTTGTTGACCTCGCATGGGGTCGAACCCGAAAGGGCACGGCCGCTTTCACAGATCGAGTCTACCCTGGGGATCGGTAAAACCGTCAGTACCTTCCTTGAGTTTCTTCTCGTCTGCCTTCACGCGACGCTCGAGCTTTTTTGTATCTTCGGCAGGCGGTAGGTTCTCAGGTACAATTCCGCGGTCGATGAGGCTGCCACGCACGCTTGTGTTGTTCTCGACGTGCTCTTGCTTGATCTGGTCCAGACCGTACAGGTCGTGTTCCTCGGCGTTGAAGGCCGTCATCGAGTTCGTAAGGTCCTTTGCTTTGATGAGAACATCGGCTAGCCCGTCCGCCAATGCCGAGCTCTTGGATACGCCGAGCTGTTGCTTCATTTCCGCCGTGCTTCTGCCGCCGAATAACGCTTCATCGCCCTTCGACTTGATGATTGCGAATCCTTTGGAGTCCACGCCGCGTTTGAACGCAATACCCGAGAGCTGTTTCTCTGAATCAGATAGCGAGTGGCGCGCCTGCAAGCGCTGAATCTCTGCGAAGCGCTGCTCTATGAGCTCTTGGCGGCGCGTCTGCACGGCGAAGTACGCCTGGGCGAGCGCGATCTCTGGCTTGTTTGAATCTCCGTTTTGGGCGATTAAATAGCATGCATAGCGCGTAAGCTTGTAGTCTTTAACCGCGCGAGCGGCGACACCGGCAGTTACCATTTTCGTGGTGTCACGAAAATGGGAATCAACTGGAGTTTTGTTTGTTTCGCACGAGACTTTTGCCCTCTTAACAACTTCGGCAAAGTTCTCCCATCGAGTGTACCCCATGGGTTCCATTAAATCGCGTGCGAGCCAATACTCAACGCCGTCTTCCACATTGGCGTAGCTATCAAGTTCGACACGCCACTTCTCGATATCTCTACTGTCCATATCTCCTCCTCGCTGATCTATTGTCTATGCGCGCTTTGCCCGCTCTGTACTCAGAATAAGGATACGCTGCCGTGCGGACACGAATGGGCCCCGTGCCACTTCGAGGTCACGGGGCCCATAGATATCGATTAGTTGTGCTCTGCTCTAGATAGGTGTCCAGTTTAATTCGATCGATAGTGCGAACCCAGGCTTTCGGTCCGCTTGCGCATGGCTTTGACCATCTCCGTTGCCAGCTGATTCTGCGATTGCAGGCGGGCGAGGGCTGCGATCTCGCTGTCATTGGCATGCGGCTTGCTCAGCGCAGTTGCCTCGTCTTTCAGGCTTTCAAGCTGTTGCAGGGCCTTGGATAGACCTGCTTCGGTCCTGTTGATCATGCAATAGGTGCTCATCGTGTGCTTAAGGCTGTGTGTCAGGCGTTCGGCATCTGTTGTGGCAATGCCATACTGAGGGAGGGCGATATCCATCGGAGCGGCCGCCTCGGGAGCGTCCAGCGCTGCTCGAGCTGCCGATGCGCCCGCGATGCGCCCGAATACGATGCCATTGGCACTCGACAAGCCGCCGATGCGGTCGGCGCCGTGCATGCCGCCTGTTGCCTCACCGCAAGCGTAGAGGCCCTCAACGCCCGTTTGCGCGGTCCTGTCGATTTTGATACCGCCGTTGGCGGCGTGGGCATACATCGCCACGCGCATCTCGTCGGTCGGCGCGATGCCGTGCTCGTCTTGTAGCCAGGTGGCAAAGGTCTGCACAAACTCGGGGACGTCCTCGCGGGGGAAGTCGTAGTGGAGCGCCAGGTCTTCGGCTCCCGCTTGGTCGATGGCTAGGTCGATAGCGCGAGAATCCAGACGCGAAGTGAAGGGACCATATCCGGAGCGTTGCTCGAGCAGATCGTTTAGCTTGCCGTCGGCAATATCGACCGACTGGTCGAACTTGACGTAGCGCCAGGTCTTCTCGTTAAATACAAGGTTTCGCTTGGGCTCGATGAAGCCGGGCATCATCTGCATGAACTCTATATTAGTAAGTGTTGCGCCGTGCGCCAGCGCGATGGCCTGCGAGGAGCTGAGCACATCAGCCGACGTAAGGCTGCGCTCGAACAGGCCGCTTGTGCCACCGGCTGCGATGATCGTGGCCTTGGCAGCAAAGGGCACGATTCGATTTTCGGTGAGGTCGTAGAGCACGGTTCCGGTTATTCTGCCGTTCGTGTCCTCAACAAGGTCGATAAGCTCATGGCGGGGGAGCAGGCGAATGCCGAGCGACTCGATCCGGGCTGTCAGAGCGTCCTCAAGGGGTTTGCGGGTGAGGCCGCGCCACATGCGCGTCTTGTGGTCAAAGCAGGGGATAAACTGCTTTTGCTGGGCGCTCTCGGCGCTTTGCGGACGCTGGAGCTCAACGCCCAGGTCTTGCTCGAGCCATTCAATTGCCTGGGGAATGCTGTGGACAAACGTCTGGACAAGATCGGGGTCGGCGACGCCGCCACCAACGGTCTGGATGGTATCGATAAGGTCTTGTTCGTCGTCTTCGTTAACGGGTCCGATAAGCCCCAAGCCCCAGGTTCCGGGGAAGAAGCTTGATCCACTCATAGTCTTGCCGGCGCTTGCCACAGTGACGGTCACGCCCGCGCGCGCCGCTTCGATGGCGGCGCAAAGGCCCGCAATGCCAGATCCAATTACCAGTACATCAGTCGATTCCATCGGATTCCTTTCTCGTCCGGCGCATTGTCGCACGGGTGATCGGCAATGGGGCCGCAAAGACTCGGCAAATCGGTAAAGGGCACATATGGCAGGTGGGCGTCATGGGCGTTCTGATGCTCCATCTCATCACATCTCGTATATCGCCCCAACTGATATATCGGCATTAGCTACCCTGCGACAGTGCAAACAAAAAGAGCCGCCACCTTAAAAGGTAGCGGCTCCAAAGCTCAACTATGGGAGCATCGCGCGGGCGCGACTAGGCCTTGAGGGCCTCCTCGACGGCGACAGCGCAAGCGACGGTGGCACCGACCATGGGGTTGTTGCCCATGCCGATGAGACCCATCATGTCGACGTGCGCAGGCACGGAGGAAGAACCAGCGAACTGGGCGTCGGAGTGCATACGGCCCATGGTGTCGGTCATGCCGTAAGAGGCGGGGCCGGCGCCCATGTTGTCCGGGTGCA
>ERZ773186.3060-NODE-3060-length-11595-cov-4.333709_pt1 | contig 11595 bp, 5 predicted proteins | sample MGYA00581000_ERZ773186 | MGnify/ENA primary metagenome ERZ773186 (study PRJEB29015, sample SAMEA2737752) | human gut metagenome | biome: human gut; feature: human-associated habitat; material: faeces | place: China | collected 2012 ... | reverse complement strand
CACGGTCTGCGCGACGCCCCACATGGCCAGCGCGCCCACGCCAATACGTTTAAACGCATCCTTTGATTTATCTGCAAAATCCGTTACCGACGTCTGCGCCTGTTTTAACGGGCGCGTTAATTTGTCGATCAGGCTTAATGTAAAATCCAGTTGTCTCATTATGAGCCTTTAAACGCGGTTCCAATTCCACTGGCCACCGCTACTTTCATATTTTCCCAGTAGCGGTTATCGAGCCAGACGGCAGCGGCGATATCATCAATATTATCTTCCCCGTTGGGGAGGTAATGGCGGCGTAATATTACGTACTGGCTGAGTCCATTTGATTCAATCGCATGGACTCGCGCCGTTAGTTTTTTACTTCGATTTCCAGTTCTGCTTCTGCAGTCGTGGTGGTTACTTCTGTAGTAGTGGTAGCTTCGGTAGAAGCTGTCGTGTTTTCTGTGGTAGTGGTTGCTTCTGTAACAGTTGTTGTAGCTTCTGTGGTAGTTGCTTCTGTAGTAGAAGAAACAGCTGCCGGTGTGGTAGTAGTTTCTTCAGTGGTTGCTTCAGTAGTTGCTTCCGTGGTTTCTTCTGTAGTAGTAGTTGTGGTAGTTGTGCTGGTAGTTGTCTTCTTGCTGAAGTCCGGCAGCTCTTCTGTTGTAGAAGCTGTGGTCTTCTTGCTGAAGTCCGGCAGCTCTTCTGTTGTAGCAGTTGTAGTTGCCTTTGTAGTAGTTGTTTCAGATTCTGTTACAGTAGTGGTTGTTGCACTGGTGCTGGTGGTTGTCGGGCCTGCACTGGTGCTGGTTGCCGTAGCAGTTGTTGCTTTAGTAGTAACAGTCGTTGCTTCGGTAGTAGTGGTAGTGGTAGTTGCTTTGGTAGTCGTTACAATAGGTTCTTCGGTAGTGGTGGTTGTAGCAGCAGTCGTTGTTGTAGTGGTTGCTGCAGTTGTGGTGGTGACAGTCGTAGCCTCTGTAGCAGTTGTAGTCTGCGGTTCTTCTGTAGTAGTAGTCGTTGCCGCAGAGGTTGCGGTTGTAGTGGTGGTAGCTGTTGTAGTAGTTGTAGTTGTAGCAGTTGTTGTTTCGGTGGTTTCCACTACATCATTCATGATTACGCGGATCGCACCGTCCTTCAGACCAACCATTTCGTCGAAGATGTCTTCGCCGGTTACGCCCTCGCCGTTCAGGTAGTTGAAACGCTTGACATCTACCATCGTGGTGCCGCTGGGCAGTCTGTCAGAACCATTCGGTGCCCAGTCTACAGGGAACTCATAGTACTCAACAGTCTTGCCATCGTATTCACCAGTCTGGAGTGTCAGACCATATTCGTCAGCCAGTGCCTGTACAGTATCCTTATCCGGCACATTGAAGATCATGCGGAATACCTGATTCATCTTTGTCGGGTCAGTTGCACCTTCGGCAGAACGTGCACCAATGAAACGGATCCAGCGGTCGCTGCCGTCAGTAATTTTAGAAGTGCCGTCCTTGTATGCAATGAAATCATTTGCATTCGGAATACCGCTGCCGAAGTCGTTGACAACAAATGCTCTCTTTTTCAGCAGCTTGGACGGAATGGTGTACAGCTTTGCGGTTGCTTCCGGCAGGTTGACAACGCAGTTGATACCATAGCTGGTTGCGTCTACGCCTTCCTTGGCAGTTACCTTCACGCCCAGAGTGTAGTTCTTCAGAGAAGTGGCATCCTTTTCACTGGGATATACGAATACTTCGTCAATGTCCAGATTGATGTCCTTTTCTTCTGTTACAGTGGTGGTTGTGGTTGTAGTAGTCGTGTCACTTGTAGTGGTTTCAGTCTGTGCATCTGTATAAACGCGGATACCGCCGTTGTAGTAAACTACATCAGTGGTCGCAATATCTGTGCCGTTTTCGTCAATGTACTGACGGTTCGGAGCCAGATAGCCGTCGCCGTGTGTACCCTCAAAGTCCCAGTTTACCTTCTGATACTCTGCAAAGTTTACCGGGAACAGATAGTAGCTGTCGCCGTTTTCATCTGTCTGCAGTTCCAGACCGTATTCCTTTGCGATGTCCACTGCGTTTTCTGCAATGGTGCAGTTGATGTCGATCACCTTGTCACCGCTGATCGTGATCGTGCTGGTACTGGAAGTCCACTGGAAATACATCCAACGCTTGGACGGCTCAACGCTCATATCCTGACCGTTTGCCTCATAGCCCTTCAGGTTCTGCGGAGAAGGAGCCAGGTCGCCGCTGACATAAACGTCCCTATAACCATAGTCCTTCTTGTTCTTCGGGTTCTTGTAGATCGTCAGGATCTTGGAAGTAACTTCCGGAACTTCCAGAGCGAAGTTGAAGCCCTGTGCGTCCACATAGTTTTCAACCAGAACGGACAGCGGGATCTTTGCATAGTTGCTTGCAGTCTTGACCTGTGCTTCGTCTACCTTGAAGATGATGCCCTTGCCCTTCGGAGCTTCTGTCGTGGTGGTGCTGATGGACTTGGTAGTGGTTACAACAGTGGTGTCTGCCTTTGTAGCAGTGGTCTGTTTTGCTGTGGTTGTTGCAGCAGATGCAGAAGTTTCTGTAGCCTTGCTGGTTTCAGCAGATGCTTTTGTCGAAGTAGAAGCAGTGGTTTTTGCTGTAGTGTCAGCTGTGGTAGCTACAGTTGTAACTGTGGTTTCCTTAGTAGTTTCCTTGGAAGTAACAGTAGTTTCTTCTGTGGTTGCAACTGTTTCAGTTGTTACAGTGGTCACAGTTGTGGAAGTAGTGGTCTGATCCGGATCTTCGTCGAAGCACAGTACGATCTTGTCGATTGTCACATCGCCGAACTTCGGATAATAAACCATGAACTGTACAGTTTCACCAACAGTCTTCGGAATGTCATAAGATACGATGACCTGCTTGTTTGCCGGTACAGCCAGATCCTTGAATTCCGTGCTCTGCCATTCTTCACCTTCCGGCAGACTGTCGTTCCATGTGCCAAACGCACCGCTGGTGTTCTTGTCATTTGTCTTTACGGTGTAGTAAGCAATTGCCTTGTATGCACCCATGGGATCGAATTCAACCTTGGTGTTGCTTGCCTTGCCGTCAGTACCCTTGTCTTCCTCTGCCTTCGGAGTCAGTTCCTTGGTGTACTTTGCGGAAACTGTAGTGGTCGGCTGTGTGGTCACAGTGGTTGCAGCAGTCGTAGTGATCGTTGCATCATCTGTGTAAATCACAACAGAATCTACAGTGAAGTCCTCATAAGTACCGTCGCCCCAGGCACCAAACTTCAGAGAACCATCATATTCCTTCTGAATGGTTGCGTCCACAGTCTTGGTGATGTCCCAGGTGAATTCGCCGGACTTGCCCAGAGTTTTGTTTTCCTGTGTGGTCTGTGTCCAATAATCCGGTGCTTTCTGTGTAGAAGAACCGAACATATAGTTGTATGTGCCGATTTCCTTATCAGAGGAAACGTTGACAACGACCTTCTTGACAACATTGCTGTTGGTGATGCCAAAGTCAGCCCACTTCCAGCCGATCATGCCTTCCTTCGGGTCAGCCTTCTGTGCATCCTTCAGCAGTTCGCTGTAGGTCTTGCCGACAGTGATCTTTTTCACGCCCTTTTCCTCTGCAGTGGTAACTGTAGTAGCAGCAGTGGTTGCACTGGAAGCAGCAGTAGTTTCAACAGAAGTTTCTGCAGTGGTTTCGTTGGTCGTTGTGGTAGTGGTTTCGGTTGCTACCGGAACGGTAGTTGTGGTGGTTGTGGTAGTTTCATTTGCCAGCTCTACTGTGAAGCTAACTGAAATCACTTCGCCTGCTGCCGGCATATCCCAGCCAGTTGGGTTGATTTCCAGCTTGCTGCAAGTGAAACTCCAATCATCATCATTATCTGCTGCCTGCATAGAAGCCGGTGTAAACGTGGTGTATTCCTGATTGATCTCATGAGTTGTTTCACCGATCTTTACAGAATCAATTGTGATCTTCTTATACAGAGATTTACCGTCGTAAAGATCCGGATCCTGAACGCACAAGTCGAAGAAATTGTAGGAACTCAAAGCATCACCCCAGTTGCCTCTTTTTACAGAAACTTCATAAGAGCCGCTCTTATCAATGGTAACATCAGTTCCCATGCCTACCTTATAGTTGTTCAGCGACCATTTGCCATCGCTACTCTGAATGTGCAGAAACGCAATCGGTGCATCATCTGCCGCTGTCGCAGCGAGGGACATCATCGGGGTCACCAATGCACTGGTCAGAATGGTCGTTGCCGCCATTACGCCAGCTGTCAGAGATGAAAGAAACTTTTTCATCTTCATGATTATCATTCTTCCTTTCTTGAATTGATGCGGCGTATTGCCGCTTGGTTGTGTGCAGAGAAGCTTTTTGCATTTCAAAAAACAAATGCCGCCGCACTGTTTTTCACGTCCCCCTTTCCGCTTTCAAATTGTACAGCCGTGCGATTTGTCCTCTGAAATCTGCCCAGTGCTTTCCTGCACCCTACTTCTCCATATACCAGCATAGCATATTTATCGTTATTTTGCAAGTATTTTTTTTATTTTCCACATATTTTTATACAGCACCAATAAAAGCACACTCTGTTTTTGTGCATTTTTTCTAAATCTCGAATTGCCAGTGAAAAACAACTTGATAATCTGATACGACACGCCGGTGAATTTTGCATTTTTCAAATGTTAATTTCCGGAAGCATTGTGAACGCCGTCACGGGGTGCGGCGGCGATCTCCTGCAAATCCTGTTCCAGCTGACTGTCCAGCATACGGCAATTGTTCCGGTCATAGAACACACCGGTAACATCCCACAGCATGGGACACATACCTTTGGTATACGCTGCCTGTGCCACCGCGGTGAGGAATGTCCGGACAGTTTCTTCCGTCTTGTTCTTGGTGGAACAGCCGTACTCCCCGATGATCACCGGCACGCCGTTATCCAGAAACCGGCTTTGCAGCTTGTCCATGTCGTTTTCCAGAATCCTCTGATCTCTGGGTGAGCCCCATGTGGTCTTAGCTTTTCCCCAGTCGGCATCTTCTTCCAGAATACAGAACGTAGGCGGCGTATAATAATGTACCGAAACCGCACATCGTCCGGCTTCGTCCTGCGGCATCTGAAAGGCTTCGTCACAGGTCAGGTCTACGTCAGTGGCATAACCGGCGATCAGCAGATGCCGCCTGGAGTTGTTTCCCCTGGAGCCGCGTACCAGATCCACAAACTGCTGGTTGATGCGGTTGACAATGCCGTATGCCTCCGCCTTGTCGTCATCAGAGCCGCTGTAGCGGTTCCACAGATCATCAAAACAGCCTTCTTCGTTCATGGATTCCAGAATCAGGTGGTCACCGTAATCTGCAAACCGTTCTGTCACCTGCTCCCAGATACAGGTATATTTTTCCATACAGGTGTCATAGTCCGTGGAAAATCCTGCGATCCAGCCGTTGTCCCAGTGGAGATTCACCACCGCATACATGCCGTTGTCCAGCACATACTGTGCCACCGTTTCCACACGGTCTAACAGTTCCGGTGCAATGGTGTAGTCCTCTGCCATGAGATTCGACCACGCCACGGGAATCCGCACCGAATCAAAACCGGCGGCAGCGTAGCCGGCAATCATATCCTCTGTAATTGTCGGGCTGCCCCATGCAGTTTCGTAGCTGTTTACCCCGCCGCTGCTGTCGATCCAGTCGCCGCAGGCTTCCAGTGTGTTGCCCAGATTGATGCCCAGCCCCATTTCTTCCACGATCTGGCTGGTAGTCATGTCGTCCCGCATTTCAGTGCGGGGGTTGCTGTCGGCTTCCTTCTTGCTGTTCTCCTCTTTAGAGGAATTGCCGCAGCTGCACGACAGCACCGCCAGCACCCCTGCCAGCAGCAGAGAAACGACTTTTTTTCCGTTTCGCATGTAACACCTCTTATCCCTTTTTCGGCGGCTTCATGGTGAGGGCGATGCGTTTCCGCTTCAAGTCCACGTCCAGCACCCAGACTTTCACCACCTCGCCGACCTTGACAGCCTCCAGCGGGTGCTTGATGAACCGGTCACAGATCTGGGAAATGTGTACCAGTCCGTCCTCATGAACGCCCACGTCTACGAAACAGCCAAAGTCGATGACATTCCGCACAGTGCCCACCAGTTCCATGCCCGGTTTCAGGTCTTTCAGTTCCATGATGTCCCCACTCCGGAGCAGCGGCGGCGGCAGTTCGTCACGAGGGTCACGCCCCGGCTTTTCCAGTTCCTTGAGAATGTCCCGCACAGTGGGTTCGCCTACGCCTGCCTTTTTCGCAATGGCAGAAATGCCGTGCTGCTTGGCAATGGCACCGATCTCGCTGCGGTCCTGTCCGGCAATGTCTGCCAGCTGGAAGCCGCACTCCTGCAAGATCTGCTCTGCTGCCCCGTAGCTTTCCGGATGCACTGCTGTATTGTCCAGCGGGTTCTTGGCTCCGGACACCCGCAGGAATCCGGCACACTGCTCGAATGCCTTCGGGCCCAGTTTTGCCACCTTTTTCAGCTGCTTCCGGTCGGTGAACGCCCCGTTTTCCGTCCGGTATGTCACGATATTCTTGGCAATGGTCTGGTTGATGCCGGCAATGTGGGACAGCAGAGAGAACGAAGCCGTGTTCAGGTCTACGCCCACATGGTTCACGCAGTCCTCCACCACGCCGTCCAGTGCGGCAGACAGTTCCGCCTTGGGCATGTCATGCTGATACTGTCCCACGCCGATCGCCTGCGGATCGATCTTTACCAGTTCCGCCAGCGGATCCTGTAACCGTCTGGCAATGGAAACGGCACTCCGGAGGGAAACGTCATACTCCGGAAATTCCTCCGCCGCCAGCTTGGACGCAGAATATACCGAAGCCCCTGCCTCGGAAACCACCATATACGCCGCGGAATAAGGCAGTTCCTTCAGCAGTTCCGCCACGACCGCTTCCGACTCTCTGGAAGCCGTGCCATTGCCGATTGCCACCGCGGTCACGTGGTGCTTCCGCAGCATCTTTCGGATCACGTCTTTTTCCCGTTCCAGCGAAGCCCCCTTGCTGACGGTGATATGTGCCACGCCGGTGTCCAGCACCTTGCCGGTTTCGTCCACCACTGCCAGCTTGCAGCCGGTGCGATAGCCGGGGTCTACGCCCAGAACGATGCGGTTTTTCAGCGGTGCTGCCATGAGCAGCTGCCGCAGATTGGACGAGAACACGCCGATTGCCGCTGTTGCCGCCTGCTCTGTCAGAGCCTTGCGGGTTTCCCGTTCCACCGCCGGAAACAGCAGTCGCTGGAATGCATCTTCTGCGGCAGTCTGCACCAGCTTGCCGCAGGGGCTCTGGTTCTTCACGAACTTCTGAATCAGCAGCGAAGCCCCGTGTCCTTCCGGCAGCGTAACTGCCACTTTCAGAGCACCCTCCCGTTCGCCGCGGTCAATGGCAAGGATCCGGTGTCCCACAATGCGTTTCACCGGTTCTGCATAGTCGTAGTAGTTCTGGTACGGCGTATCGGCATCTTCCTCTGTGGCACGGGACTGTATCGTTCCGGCAGACATCACCAGCCGACGCATCTGCTTTCGCAGGTCGGCATCATTTGCCATTTCCTCCGCCAGAATGTCCATTGCCCCCTGCAATGCCGCTTCGGTGTCCGGCACTTCCTCCTGCAAAAAAGCTTCTGCCTCCTGAGCTGGATTCGTCTGGGGATTCTGTGCCATGAGGATTCGTGCCAGCGGTTCCAGTCCGCGGGCAATCGCCATAGATGCCCGTGTTTTCCGCTTGGGACGATAGGGCAGGTACAAGTCCTCGGTTTCCACCAGTGTTTCCGCACCGCGGATCTTTTCTTCCAGTTCCGGTGTCAGCTTGCCCTGTGCTTCGATCGCCGTGCAGATTTCTTCTTTCCGCTGTTCCAGCTTCCGCAGATATTGCAGCCGGTTGTCAATGGCACGAAGCACCTGATCGTCCAGCGAACCGGTACGCTCTTTCCGGTACCGTGCAATAAACGGGATCGTCTTGCCGTCGTCCAGCAAGGCAATGGTATTGTCGATCTGTTCCTGCCGCAGTTGGAATTCGGCAGCCAGTTTCTGTGGAATATTCAAATAGAGTTCCTCCGTTTCTGTGATTTCAATCGGACTGTTATAATAGTATAACAAACTTTTGGAAAAATTGCAAGTGATCATTTTCACATGTCCTTACAAGGACAATCCCACCAGACACTCTTTGTGCGGCATTGTTTGAGAATCTGAAAACCAAAAACCGATTTCTGCACCTCCGCAAAAATCGGTTTTTCTTTTATTCATGTTGTGCAAAGCCATCACGCGGCTTTGTGTGGTATTGCCTCAATTGTGTTATGCACTGTGCGGCAAGAAGCTTACAATATGTACCAGAAATTGCAGCAGAACAACCGCATCGTTGCTGCTGACCTCCTTATCTCCATCGCAGTCAGCATTTTTTACCGCATTCTTATTCAAAGACACCGTGCCGGAACAATACCGGTTCAGCAGGATCACGTCTGTGATGTCCACTTGCCCGTCCAGGTTGATGTCGCCGTAGATAGGCGAAAAAGACTCAGATGAGGTAGAAGAAGTGGTGGTTTGATTTTCAGAAGTTGCAGTAGCTTGGTGTTTAATTGCAGTTGAAGGAGGTGTAACTGTCCGTGCCGTAGTACTCGTTGCTTTTGACGTTGATATAGTTGTTGTTGTAACAAGTTCAGTTGTTGTAGTTGCCACAGGTTCTGTGGTTTGAACACCACCTATGGATACAAAAGAAATTTTATTTTCTGCTGCAGAAGTTTCTGCTGCAGAACCAAAATATCCATAAATTGTTAAGTTGGTACAATTTTCAAAAGCACTTTCTCCAATATCCACCACACTATTTGGAATGGTGATTTCCGTCAGACTGGTACAGCCTTTAAAAGCATACCCTCCAATACTCGTCACGCTGTCCGGAATCGTGATTTTGGTCAGTCTGGTACAGTCAGAAAAAGTATAATATCCAATACTCGTCACGCTATTCGGGATCGTGATTTCGGTCAGACTGGTACAACCCTCAAAAGTACTCTCGATACTTGTCACGCTGTCCGGAATCGTGATTTCAGTCAGACTGATACAGCCGTCAAAAGCACACCCTCCGATACTCGTCACGCTGTCCGGGATTGTGATTTTGGTCAAACTGATACATTCGTCAAAAGCATACCATCCAATACTCGTCACACTGTCCGGAATCGTGATTTCAGTCAGACTGATACAGCCGTCAAAAGCCCACACTCCGATACTCGTCACACCACTGGGTATTGAGACAGAGCCAGTACAAGTTGTTCCATCAATCAAAATATGATTAACAATTACCAATGGATTTTCTGCTTGTTTTATCTTTAACCAAGGTGTATCAAGAAAAGCTTTATATCCAATATACGTCACACTATCTGGTAACGTGATTTCGGTCAGACTGGTACAGCCCCAAAAAGAACAATCTCCAATACTCGTCACGCTGTCCGGAATCGTGATTTCCGTCAGACTGGTACAGCCGTAAAAAGCATACTCTCCGATGCTCGCCACGCTGTCCGGGATCGTGATTTCCGTCAGACTGAAGCCGGAAAAAGCATGCTTTCCGATGCTCGTCACGGGCTTTCCATCGATTTCTGTGGGAATATTCACTACTGTAGCAGCATCTTTATTGCATTTGGCGATTTCGATTTCTCCTGTATCCGTCACATTATAATGCAAACCTTCATATGTGCCATCGTAAGCACTCGCCGATAACACTGTTCCCACGCTTTCTTGCACACTCTCCACCCCAGACAGCCCCACACCGCTCACGCAAAGCACGCCTACGGTCACTGATGCAAGAACTTTTTTCCAAAACCTCATCAACTGCATCCTCCTCAAATTAGTCAAGATTCAACGTTTTTTACATTATAGCTCAAAAAGAAAAAGAAAAAACAACCATTTTTGCGATATTTTGTAAATTTCAGTATTTCATTCGCATTTAAGTAACAAAAAAAGCCAGCCCCTGCACATACAGGAACCAGCTTTTTGCAACATTCACTTGTCAGCGTTTTACTTCTGCTTCATCTCCGCAGAAACTGCTTCAAACTCGTCTACGATCTCCTGTTCCGGAGCCTTGGTCAGCAGCGAAACCACAACGATCGCGATCAGTGCACACAGGAATGCCGGCAGCAGCTCATAAATGGCAAACATGCCGCCCAGCTTACTGATGGCAAACTTCCATACAAAAATCATCACACCGCCGGTAATCAGCCCCGCCAGTGCACCATACTTGTTGGAACGCTTCCAGAACAGCGAGGTCAGCATTACCGGTCCGAAAGTCGCACCGAAACCTGCCCATGCAAAGGAAACCACGCGGAATACAGAACTGTTCTGATCCCACGCCAGCACAATGCCCAGCACAGCAATAATCAGCAGAACGGCACGTGCTGCGATCATGGACTGCTTTTCCGACAGCTTAATATGGAACACGCCTTTCAGCAGGTTCTCCGACATACTGGACGAAGCCGCCAGCAGCTGCGAGTCGGAAGTAGACATGGTGCACGCCAGAATGCCTGCAAAGATCAGTCCGGCGATCAGGGCAGCTCCCACGCTGTGTTTGCTCAATACCGTTGCCATTTCCAGCACAATGGTTTCCGCCTTGGAAGAGGTTTCAAGCGGAGCAACCGTGCCGTTTACCGTCAGGGCGTTGCCGATGATACCAATGAATACTGCCACGCCCATTGCCAGCACTACCCAGACAGAAGCAATGCGGCGGGAGATCTTGACCTTGTTCTTGTCATCGATCGCCATGAATCGCAGGAGAATATGCGGCATGCCAAAGTAACCCAGTCCCCATGCCAGCGTGGAAATGATGCTCAGTCCGCCGAACGAAACGGCTTCGCCCTCTGCGGTGCGGGTGCTGGTAAAGCTAAGGTAATTTTCAATACCCTTGGCATTTTCCAATACGTTGTCCAGTCCGCCGGCAGTATGTACGCCATAGATCACCAGCACCACCAGAGCCGAAGTCATAACGATGCTCTGGATCAGGTCGGTAAAGCTTGCCGCCAGAAAGCCGCCCAGACAGGTGTAGGAAATGATGATGACCGCACTGATGATCATTGCCATGTGATAGTTCCAGCCGAACAGCTGATTGAACAACTTGCCGCAGGCGGAGAAACCCGAAGCGGTATACGGCACGAAAAATATCAGAATGATGACTGCCGCAATGCCCATCAGCACGTGCTTATCGTCCCGATACCGGTTGGAAAAGAAGTCCGGAATGGTAATGGAGTTCCGGCAACGCTGAGAATACACGCGGAGTCGTTTCGCCACCAGCAGCCAGTTCAGATAGGTGCCGATCGCCAGACCAATGGCAGTCCAGCCTACCTCTGCACAGCCGTTCAGATACGCCAGCCCCGGCAGACCCATGAGCAGATAGCTGCTCATGTCCGAAGCCTCTGCACTCATGGCAGAAACCACCGGTCCGAGCCGCCGGCCGCCCAGATAAAAATCGCCGACGCTGCTGTTCTTTTTGGAATACACAGCACCGATCACGACCATCATGCCCATATAGACAAGAATGGCAATCAGAATACATACTACGGATTTTGTCACAAATCATATCTCCTTTCAATTTGGCGTAAGAGCCTGTTCAGGCAATACCGCACAAAGATTGTGCGACAGATGCGTCGTCAAATTTTTCGTC
>ERZ773186.3055-NODE-3055-length-11617-cov-5.936516_pt1 | contig 11617 bp, 23 predicted proteins | sample MGYA00581000_ERZ773186 | MGnify/ENA primary metagenome ERZ773186 (study PRJEB29015, sample SAMEA2737752) | human gut metagenome | biome: human gut; feature: human-associated habitat; material: faeces | place: China | collected 2012 ... | reverse complement strand
GGTAAAAGTAATTACAATTGTAATGAATTATGAGGACTGATGAAGAAAAGGAGAAATCACATGAAAGGGAAGAATACACTGGAAGATAAGCCTTTTCGATATGGTGGGATTTTGAAACAATACAGCAAAGATTGATAAAGGCAGCAACGGAGGGATAAAGCGTGGCAGCAAGGAAAGCAAGAAAACCAAAGTACCAGAAAAGCGAATACCCAACATTGCCGGGGCAACTGGGGTATCTTAACAGCTATTATTGCCCGGTATGCGGAAAGCATTTGTTTTCGGCATACGACAAGGACATGGGAAAAGACGGATACAATTTATTTTGAGAGTCTGTCGAGAAACATTGGGATATCAGCAATATGTGATTCGATTTATGGTGAATTGCAGAAAAGTGGAAAGCACATGGTCATGGCAAGAAGAAAGAGGGAATAGAAATGAAACTAAAACCAGTAGTAAAGGCAAGTGAGTTTGTGAGATTCGGATTCAAGCCTTGCCGAGGACTTCCGAAAAGCGCAGAGAGTTACTATCTCTGCGTGAAGAACGGACACAGAGTGATGTTTGTGGACAGTAAGCATTTTACTGAAACTGAGTGGCCGATCAAAGATGCAAGGATCCACAAGAATCCAAACTGTAAATTCAGCGACAAGCGAACAGCAACCGAGATTGAGTGTGAACTGGTTGTGAATGGCTTGCTGGAAGAGGTGAGAGAATGAAAGAGAGATTAACAACATACCACTGTGGAAAAGCGGTGATTAAGGACAAGAATAAGCTGTCAGAAGCGATGGAGAAGTTAGCTGAGTTTGAGGAAAAAGAAAAATGTGGAGAATGGCTTGATGCTATCGAACTTGCGAAAATTGCTATTGCACTGCAAAGTCAGAAGTGGATTCCATGCAGCGAGAGGTTGCCGGAGAAACCAAAGGTCGATTCTTCCGATGGTTACATTGTGCAGAGTAGGCACGTTATACAGCCATTTTCCGCTTATTGGGATGGCAGATGGTGGACAAACGATGATGATAATGTAGTGGACGGAGTGATAGCATGGAAGCCACTTCCTGAACCGTACAGAGAGGGAGAATGATATGAGCAGACTAATTGATGCGGATGAATTTCAAAAACAGATAGTAGGAATGACAATCTTGAACAATTATCCACCGGACAAAGCTAATGCACTTTGCAAATTGGTAGATAGCCAGCCGACAGAATTTGATGTGGAGAAAGTTCTGAATGAATTAAAGCGTGAAGAATCAGAAGCACTTAGAAGATATAGTGAATCAAAGGGAACGGCTTATGCATTTTCTGATAAATGTTCCTGTGATAATTGGGCGAAAGCAATTGAAATTGTGAAGCGAGGTGGAGTAGATGAAAAATAAAGAAAAGTTTTCAAAAGAAATTGTGGAGATTGCTTGCAAAGGACACGATTTTAGGGTTGATAAAAATACGAATGAAGTTGCGGATTGCTGTGACGCTCCATGTGCAGCTTGTTTGTTTTTGGAGATGGAAGACTGTGACAAGGCAAGAAGAGAGTGGGCAGAGTCAGAGTACATCGAAAAGCCAGTGATAGTGATAAGCAAAAAGGACAGAGCGTTTTTGGAATATCTTAAAGAAGAATTCAAATACATTGTAAGATATAAAGATGGTACTTTATTTGCATATAAAGACCAACTTACCACTTGGTTTAGGTTAGATTGTCGTTTTGATGTATGCTTTCCAATGATTAAATGGGAAGGTAATGAAGAGATATGGTCAATCAAAGATCTGAAGAAGTTAGAAGTGGTGGAAGAATATGAGTAGAGAAATTCTTTTTAGAGCGAAACATATACATGCATTATCCGGAAACAAGCACTTGGACGGTGAATGGGTGGAAGGATATCTGTGTGATGAAAATTATATCAATACCGGAGAATCAGAGCGTCTGATAAATCCGGATACCATCTGCCAGTACACTGGATTAACCGATAAGAGTGGAAAGAAAATATGGGAAGGAGATATAATTAAATACCATTTTGGAGAAGTTTATGCGCCGGTAAAATTCGGAGAATATCAGAGTTGTTTTGATAGCACATCAACGAGCCATGTCGGATTCTATGTGGACTGGGACGAAAAACATAATTTTAGAAAAGACTTGGGATATTGGATCAAGTTAGTTGATGCAGAAGTTGTAGGCAACATATTTGACAATCCTGAACTGTTAGAAGAGGAGAATGTGCATGGAACAGATTAAGCTAGGCTTAAGAATTGCAAGCATTGTGGTTGGGATTATCGGTTATAGTGCAATATGGATGTGGCTGATTAATAATCGCCGGGAGAATGAAAACAGTGAACTTGCGTGGGTATTATGGAAATTATTTCATGCAATTGTGATTGCGCTTGCGTTTCTTTGGGCGTGGTTTTAGGAGAAGATTATGATGGATGATAGAGAAATCAGCGTGTGGCATCATGGAGTTTTCGGAAGATACAGACCGAGGAAGAATAATTTCCCGGAATGTGCATGGAGCAACAGAAGACGGAGAAAGAGACATATAGGTGATATTTTAGTTGTCCACGAAGAAAGAGGACAAGTGATTTGGATGTACACAAGACATTGTAAGTGGAGAAGATTAGGATAGGGTTTCAGTTAGAGGAATAGACAAGCCTTATGGAAAATATTGTAGCGGTTGCGGTCAGAGATTGGATTGGAGTGATGAACAGTGAAAAGAAGTACAGAGACAAGAAGAAGTCAAGCGGAAATTAACGCTGATTCTCAGAGGCATTACGGTGGATTAGCTGAGCTGCCAACAGATAAAAAGGCAAGTGAGAATTTTCATCGTCCTGCATATCAAGCTTGTGAACTGATTCGGAAATCAAGTGAGTTGTTTTCTGAAAGCGTTGAAGAATGAATGTTTAAAGTCGGGATAAACCTAGAAAGAAAGATAGAGGATTTTTACAATGGAAATTAGTATTAAGTATTTTGCGAATAGCATGGGTGACAAGGTGAGAAAAATTTTCAGAGTAACAAATGGAGACTGGATTGACCTGAGAGCGGCAGAAGATGTGGCAATGAAAAAAGGTGAGCTGAGATTGATTCCGCTTGGAGTCGGCATGATTCTTCCAGATGGTTATGAAGCATGGGTGCTGCCTAGATCGTCAACGCCTAGACGGTTTGGTATTATTAGTGCGAACAGTATGGGAATCATTGACAACAGTTGCAATGGGAATGATGACCAGTGGGGATTCATGGCTTATGCGATTCGTGATACAGTGATTCGCAAAGATGACAGGATTTGTCAGTTCAGAGTCATAAGAAATCAACCGAGACTATGGTTCAAAGCTGTAACATGTTTGAAAGAAATTAGTAGAGGTGGATTCGGAAGCACTGGAAGAAATTAAAAAATTTTTGAAAGCCTGGAAAGTGGCGCGTTTTTAGGGGGATTTTTCCGAACCTAGAAAAATTCGCCAAAAAAAGAGATCGGTACTTTTTTCAAGAGGGCTAAAATCTGGATGTCGAAATTTCTGTTGGTTTCGGCGTCCTTTTTTGTTGGGATTTTGTCGTGTGAATAACTTTCCCGCAGCTGGTCCGCTCCACTGGCCCGGTGCATCTGTTGATGTCCTGCTATGATCTGCGGGCGGTTCTTTCTTGCGTAATATCTCCGGGGCGTGGTTCTGCCTTGTGACGTTCTGTTTTGCTGTTTCTATGGCTTTTATATCATTAGGCTATACAATTACCGTTGTACGGTCTATGGTCTATATAATGGGCGCTCTACGGTTTGCGCTGGGCGTACTTCTCCCGCTGATCCGTTCTCGATTGTCTGCGCCTGGGTTCACTTTCTCCGCTGCCTTCCTTCCCGGGATCGGGGCGCACTTGTGGCGCGGTTATACATTTCCCGGCTTATCCCATGAACGTGGGCGCGGTTGTGCTGTTGTGGCGTTGCGTGCGCTCGCTCTGCGGTCTTTTGCTCGGTCGGTACTGAGTTGTTAGACTATGCCAATAAAACGCCTTAAAAGCTCAAATAATGGCGTTATATATCAATAGCATAACATGTTATATTATCAATGTACAGAGAAACCCGCCGCCGGAATCGAACCGGCGCAAGTCCTACACGGGTACACGAATAGCCCGGAGGACTTCCGGGCTTGTGTTTTAAAATATTCTTTTTATGATCTTTTCAAGGTCTGCAGCTGTCATTGTCTCCAGTGCTTCAAGCAATCCCTTCGCGCCGTGATCGGCTCGGATTGTACCGCCGTCAATTTTATAATAGTAATGGCTGTCCGGAATAACCCGGAACGCCTGAACACGTCCGCAGCATTCAAAAATAATTATATTGCTGTCTGTCTTGGCTCTGTAAAATGCTATTTCATTTTTTGCCATGTGATCCGCCTCCTTCCGCGGTATTTAAAAAGCCGGAACTTATCCGGCTATATGTACGCTATAAATTTTTTTGTTTCTTGCGATTAATGAATTGTAGAATTTTTTCGCTTCTTCTTTCGTGTCGAAAATTGCGGAAAATTCCGAATAATTACCGCACCAATTAACGCGCCATTTCTCCATATGTTTTCCTTTCTGCCTTCGTTCCTCCGTGGCGGGTGGGGTGATATGTTTTAGTTGTATTCGTGAACTTCTCCATTCCATGCAATAGCGCAAGGCGTGGAAGGTTTCGCGGTTCTAATCATGTATGCGCGGGTAGCTCCCGAGCTGATCGCCGCAATTAATAGAGTTATAATAATAGTGTCAATTATCTTTTTCATTTTCTTCGCCTCCTGTCTAGTTCAATGCCTCTTGTATTCCTTCTTCTAATTGTGGAAAAGCTTTTTTCACTTCCTGCATGGTGTCCGCTTCATAATCACCGATCATTTTTTCATCTTTGTACAGATTGCCACGATATACGAAATCTAAATCGCTAAAGCTCCAATCTATTCCGGTCACTTCTTCCGGCTTGTGGCTGTGCCACATATCTATATTAATCATGTTTCTTTCCTCCTGATCTGCTTAAAAGTTCCGGGGATTTCTCCCCGGTTGGTTATTTATCTTCTGAACGCTTCCGCGGTCAATCTGTTAGCTGCCTGGAATAATGCTCTTGCCTGAGTGTCTAGCCATTCTTCATTTTTGTTTGGTCTGCGTTCTCCGTTGCGTGTCTTTTTGAGTTCTGACGGTGTACAGAGTCGCTCTGCTATGTCGCTGTTATAGATAAGAGCTGAACCGCCCCAGCTGTACGCCTCCCAGCCGTCCGCGCCATTCTTTAACCATTCCCTGAATTCTTTGCGGTCTTCTGCGTCTCTGCCTTCATACTCTGCGCGCTCCTCGTATACGTCCAGGAGTTCAAGGGCGTAAGCTGTAACTCCTTTATTCCATGCGCTGCGGTCTGTTCTCTCTTCAAGTGCTTTTCTGATTTCTTCAATTCTTAACATAGTCTTTTACCTTTTCGGAATCTGTGTTATAATGATTCCGCCTTTCTTATTTTGATTGGTGCCGGTTCGCTTGTGGTAGGGTGTGCCGGCTTTTTTATTTTTGCGACTGCCTCAGGTTTTCCAATTAATCGGATCGCTTGCTTATGTCCTCATTGTATTGAGTGGTTCAGGGCGTCCGGTTGTTTGTCCTGTGTGGCTGTTGCTGTATCTCGTTTACAGTTATTATATTTGCGGGACATATTTCTTTTCCATAATGGAAATGGCTAACTTCATGCCCTCGATAAAGTAATGCTCGTTGTTTTCTACTGCACAGTCTGAAAAAGATACAATAAAATCTTCATACGCTTTTTCTGAAAAAGTGTCGTGCATCTTGTCTGTGAATTCCTTAAAGTATTTAAAAAAATCATCACCCATCTGTTTTTCTTCCATGTAATTCATGTAAATCACTTTCAAAAATTCATCCATCTTTTGATACCTCCGTTTACTTTATTTGATGGTTTTATTATACATCTTTAAAAGTGTATAGTCTATTGACAAATACACCAATAAAAGAGTATGTAAACAACTTGAAATTATGCACTTTTAACAGTGTATACAAAATAGTTGATATACACACTTTAAACGTGTATAATAAAATAAGAAAAGGCGGTGATGAAATGCTTCAATACTATATGGATAGTAAAGAAATATTGGATAGAATAATTAAAAAAGGATTAACCACATCTGTGATAAGAAGAGAAAAAATATTTTCTGAAAGCACTTTGCAGAACTTGAGAAAAGGCGTCATGGTTGATAGCAAGACAATCGGGAAGATATGCGATATATTAGAATGTCAGCCGGACATGATTGTTAAAAATGTTACTTCTGTGGAAGATGAAAAGAAATACAAGGAATTAACAAAAAACAACTTTTAAAAGTGTATAAAAAATATTGACAATACTATTTTAAAAGTGTATAATGAATTTAACTTGCAAGTAAATAATTAGCCCCTTGAACTAGGTTCTTAGAAGCGTGTCATTTAATTAGTGATCGGGCGTGAGTTGTCAGTGAAACGGCATCCAATACCATTTGGTACTGGGTGCCTTTTTATTTGTATTTTGGAGGTAATGACATGAATGATATTAGGATTTTTAACAATGATGAATTTGGAAGAGTAAGAACAGCGATTATTAATAACAACCCTATGTTTTGCCTGTCTGATGTGTGTAAAATATTAGAGATTAAAAATGTTTCAGACTGCAAGAGCAGATTAAAAATAGATGGGGTCGGTAATGCCGAGATCATTGACAGGCTAGGAAGAAAACAAAGCGCAACTTTTATAAACGAGTCAAATCTTTACAAGGTTATTTTTCAGAGTAGAAAAGAATCTGCTGAGAGGTTCACAGACTGGGTAACAAGTGAGATTCTACCATCTATTCGTAAAAATGGAATATATGCGACAGATGACGTGATAGATAACATTCTAAACAACCCGGATTTTGGCATTGAGCTATTAACGAAGCTGAAAGAAGAACGCACCGCCAGAGTAAAAGCAGAACAGACAAATGCTATTTTGATGCATGTTAATAAAACTTACACAGCGACAGAAATTGCGAAAGAATTAGGTTTGAAAAGTGCAATAGAACTAAACAAAATTCTTAGCAAAATGCATATCCAATACAAAGTCAATGATACATGGGTGATGTATTCGGATTATAGCCATCTTGGTTATGAAGAAATCAAACAGGAAGTACTTGATAATGGGAAAGTAGTATATCATAGACGTATTACGCAACTTGGAAGAGAATTTATAATAAGCAAAGTGAGAGAATTTCAAAAAGTGGCTTGAATCAATAAAAAGGCAGTCCTGCGGGGCTGTCTTTTTTGTGTCTTCCAGCGTTGCATCATGTGTATGCGTTTATGCTTGGTATACCAGTTTGTAACCGGTTGGTATACCGTTTGGAAACCTAGAGAAGAATAGAAAAGAGAAGAGAAGAAAAGAAAAAGAAATATACAAGAAAAAACCTTGCGGTTTTGTTCTTCTTGGGACTGTTTTTCTTTCTGTTTGCCGTTTTTGTGCCTTGGCTCCTATGATAACTTTCTAAGTCGTTTATGAATTTATGGGGCGCGGTTCGCTCATATGAGCGATAGATCAAATTGACATATACGGGAAATAGATATATAATAAGCTCATTGAAAAAAATATAAGGGCAGTGCATAGCCGTATCAATATGCATATTCTTGGTAGCTCTAGGAGCCGTGACCCGTTGCATAACGTACTTGCAATAGGTGGCGGCTTTTTTTATTTATATTTTTAATGCTGGGAGGTGATCAGATGCAGAAAATGGAACGCGTAGAAGGGCAAGAGCTTAATACAACAGATCAGAAAACAGAAGTATACACAGACAGAATTCAAGAATCTATATCTAATTACTGCATAGATCACGATATCGACATGAAAGATATATATACATTCGATCAACAGAGATGGAATAGTGTATTGTTATATATTTACAGATCAGTATTCAAGCCATGTAAAACTGATGGAATAACCAGAAGATATAACGAAAAAAGTAATATAGATTATAGCAATAGAGAATTAATTGATAATGTATGTGATATATATATATCTATGTGTTATGAGTATTCAAAAGAAGTATCAGTTATGGGATTTAGTAAAATGACAGGAATACATATAGATACATTGTATCAGTGGGTTAATAACCCGGAAAATGAACGCGGTTCGTCCGAGGTAACGAAAAAGTTGCAAGCTGAACGAGAGGAGTCTCTGAGTAATAAATTAGCATCCGGAAAGGGAAATCCGGTTGGTATTCTCGGCATACTTAACAGGCATTATGGCTGGAATATGGGACAGCCAAGAGGGCAGACAGCAGCGCAGAAAGCTCCTGATCTTCCAGGGATTGCGGAAAAGTACGGCGTGACCGATGCAATAGGACAAAAAGAGCCAGCTCGACAGCTTCCAAAGTTTCCAGATTTACCGGACACCGATTGATCTTTTTTAATATCAATCAATTAAAACTATTATTTTTACAAGATATAGTGAGATAAAGTACACAAGCACAAGATATTGTATATTAGCTGTGTAACAAATTGCTATTTGTCGTATAGATACGTATGTTCGAATCACTGAAAAGACATTGCACCGGCTGGAAGCATCGAAAACGGTTTTGACCTTAAAAAGATCCGGGCGGGGGTTACGAGGACGGGACGCCCCGGTACATACCTCACCCCCTCAAGCAATTTTTTTTCAAAAAGGCCTTATTTTACATGGTAGGTGATTAGTTGTGAAAGTATATGTGATTACTTCCGGAGAGTATTCGGATTACCAAATAAATGCAGTTACATTAAGCAAAGAGAAAGCTGAACAGATATGTGCAATGCTGAATGGCTCAAATGGATATCGTAGCGACACGGCTATAATTGAAGAATATGACACAGACGAAATTCAATGTGAGACCAATGAGGATGTTGGTTTATGCTATGAGGCAGCGTTTAATTACAAAACATTGGAGAACATGTATTGGTGCGACCCGTTTTATTCATTTGGTAGAAATGAAATCGGAAAAAGCCTTACGCATGATGGGCGCATGATCCTGATATCTGCCACATTTCCAAAAGACATGCCTCAGGAAAAGGTTCGAAAAATCATGTGCGACAGAGTGGCTAAGTGGAAAGCAGAGAAAGAATGTTTGTAGGAAGTCAGGTATCATGGAACACACGATAGAAAATTTAAAAGCAACAGTAGAATCTACCGGCCAAACTGTTACTGGAAGATTGATATTTACTCAAGTGCTTCTTCGGCATCAGATAGTGCAATATTCACTGGATATTAACAGAAAAATGTCTAAGATAGCTTGGATTCCTCGGTTTGAGTGTAATGAACCACTGGAAATCATGGATGACATGTTTACGAAGGTAGTTGTTCCGAAGATTGGCTTCTGGTTTAACGCTTATGCAGGTTGCAAGATGCTGATAGGGGCAGAAGGGATAGACGAACTACCCGGATTTGTTAAGGAGGTATCTAAAGATGCTGATTTATGACGGAGTTAAACCAATTCGACCGGGATACCGTGTTGTCACAGATGATGCGACATATTTCGTAGAGGCTAATCGTTGCGAGATTGCTCAGGATGATGGGATTATTATTTTCAATAACAAAGATTCAGTTCAAGCCATGTTCAGACTTGATGATGTGAAAGCACTTTGGAGGATTTTGTAATGACAACAGTAAATATTCTTGGAACTGAATATAAAGTGATTAGGGAACCATTCAAAGATAAAGATAGCGATGGTTATTGTGACTATACATCAAGAGAAATTAAAATCAGGGATGATAATGTAAATGAAGTTGGAGATTTTGATGAACTGATGCGAAAGCAGCTACGGCATGAAATTATACGCGCATTTCTTGCTGAACGCGGACTGCAAGCGAATTTTGAGCACTATAGACAATTTGGACACGATGAAACGCTTGTTGACTGGTTCGCAATACAGTTTCCGAAGATGATAAGAGTTTTTAAGAGTGTGAATGCGCTTTAGGAGAATGTGCGATGGGTGAAAAAGATGAAAATCTCAGACCTGTTTTTATAACATCTGATGGAATTGCGAGGAGAATGACGATTGTAGATGATTTAATTCATGATCTTTCTGAAAAACTTGTTGATGATGCTGGTATGGAAATAGGCAGCGGAGAAAATGTTAATGAATTTAAAGTATCGCTAAGTTTCAATGTAGATTCTTTGAAAAATGCATTTACTTGGAAATTGCTGTTCGGTTCAAATAACTGGCGTAAACTTCATGGAATTAATATGCGGAGGAAGAAATGTTTAAGATAATAAGGCAGCTGTTTTGTAAGCATGAGCGAACCGTCCATGCAAATACTGATTTAGTCTTGCAATCAGATGGTTCATGGAAAACAGAGCATACGTGGAGGTGTGAACGATGCGGAAAGAAAATAAAGCGAAAATAAGACATTGGCTTGCGGGAATTACGCTCACAGCTTTCACTTTGCTTGCCGGATATGTTGGAGTCGGAAAGATGTTTATAGGAGCTATATTTACTCTTCTGACTGCGCTAGATTCCCATACAGTGACTTGGGTACTTGTTGGCACTGTTTTATCCCAGTGTATCTGCGGATTGTTTGTAGCGTGTTGTATATGGCTCGTAGGCTTCATATCGTTTCCATTGATATGGGGTGAAGACGATTAGTCAGTAAAGACTATAAAATCTCCAACTACTGCTTGAGGAATAAAAGAGCTGCGTGTAGATTGGCGGTAAGACGATACGAACCTTAAACAACCGCATAGTGCAACGCACGGCACGATAAATATTGTTGCTAACCGTCAGATGGCGGTTAAGGGATTGTAGTCTAGTAGGTAGAACGCTGATCGCGACAGAAACGAAGGTTCAAGTCCTTCCGATTCCTAGAGGTGGAAATCAACCCAGTATCTTTGCGGAGATACTGACAGTCACAGGCTGTAAAAAGAGTTTACCTAGCTTAGTAGGTTGCAAGCATATGAACGACGGTAACTTGCGTAAAATGCCATCGCATGCCGTATTCCCATAATGGTATTGGAGCTGGTTGCTAACCAGTCAGTCGAAAACGACTTGGAGGTTCGAATCCTTCATACGGCGTTTGCAGATGAGTGGAACGGAATACCACGCAAGAGTCATGATCTTGAAATAGTCGGTTCGACTCCGGCATCTGCTATTTCTGAGCTTCGCGGTTCTCAGATAAATATTTTTTTGGACTCCCCACCCTGAATCAAAATATAAAAACCGCGATATGCTACCATAGCTCAAATGGATAGAGCAGTTGATTACGAATCAACAGGTTTTCGGTTCGAATCCGAACGATAGCTTTCTCCGGAACTCGGAGAGAGATCTTTTTCATAACAAATTTTTCCTTACTACAGTGTAGTTGGAAGCCGTATAGCTTAACGGTAAAGCGTTCATTCTACCCTACCCAAGTGAAAGATTAAGGTTCGACTCCTTATACGGCAATTTTCAAATATGATTACCTCGGTGAAGAGTGATTTTTCAGTCATGCCGAGATGCAATGGTGACGAGATAGGCTTGTTCGAGATATTGGATAAGCCGATTCTTTCTAGTGGGAGTGATTCCATTCGTGAAGACGGAAACCGTCAACAATGCCTTGTAGTGTATCATCATAGAGAAGTCAAATGCAGAATCCTTGTGGTCGGCGAATAATAGACGTCTGCTGTGCAGAAATAAT
>ERZ773186.3042-NODE-3042-length-11692-cov-9.087995_pt1 | contig 11692 bp, 6 predicted proteins | sample MGYA00581000_ERZ773186 | MGnify/ENA primary metagenome ERZ773186 (study PRJEB29015, sample SAMEA2737752) | human gut metagenome | biome: human gut; feature: human-associated habitat; material: faeces | place: China | collected 2012 ... | reverse complement strand
AATACGCGAAGCTGGTTAATGAGCGTCCGGCAACCACGCTGCGCGATCTGCTGGCGATTACGCCGGGTGAAAACGCGGTCAATATTGCTGATGTTGAACCGGCAAGCGAACTGTTTAAACGCTTCGATACCGCCGCGATGTCTATCGGCGCATTAAGCCCGGAGGCCCACGAGGCGCTGGCGGAAGCGATGAACAGCATCGGCGGCAACTCCAACTCCGGTGAAGGTGGTGAAGATCCGGCACGCTACGGCACCAACAAAGTCTCTCGCATTAAACAGGTCGCTTCCGGACGCTTCGGTGTTACTCCGGCGTATCTGGTTAACGCCGACGTGATTCAGATTAAAGTCGCCCAGGGCGCGAAGCCGGGCGAAGGTGGTCAGTTACCGGGCGATAAAGTCACTCCTTACATCGCCAAACTGCGCTATTCGGTGCCGGGCGTGACGCTGATCTCCCCGCCACCGCACCACGATATTTATTCTATCGAGGACTTAGCGCAGCTGATTTTCGACCTCAAGCAGGTCAATCCGAAAGCGATGATCTCCGTGAAGCTGGTGTCCGAACCGGGCGTTGGCACCATTGCTACCGGTGTGGCGAAAGCCTACGCGGACCTGATCACCATCGCGGGCTATGACGGCGGCACCGGCGCAAGCCCGCTTTCATCGGTGAAATACGCGGGTTGCCCGTGGGAACTGGGACTTGTTGAAACACAACAGGCGCTGGTTGCCAACGGCTTGCGTCATAAAATCCGTTTGCAAGTCGATGGCGGCCTGAAAACAGGCGTGGATATCATCAAAGCCGCGATTCTTGGCGCGGAAAGCTTCGGCTTCGGCACTGGCCCAATGGTCGCGCTCGGCTGTAAATATCTGCGTATTTGTCACCTGAACAACTGCGCCACCGGCGTAGCAACTCAGGATGACAAACTGCGTAAGAATCACTATCACGGCCTGCCGTTCAAAGTGACCAATTACTTCGAATTTATCGCCCGTGAAACCCGTGAGCTGATGGCACAGCTGGGCGTAACACGTCTGGTGGATCTGATTGGTCGCACCGACTTGCTGAAAGAGCTGGACGGTTTCACCGCCAAACAACAGAAACTGGCGCTGTCGAAGCTGCTGGAGACTGCCGAGCCACATCCAGGTAAGGCGCTCTACTGCACCGAAAACAACCCGCCGTTTGACAACGGCCTGCTGAATGCGCAGTTGCTTCAACAGGCGAAACCGTTTGTCGATGAACGCCAGAGCAAAACCTTCTGGTTCGATATTCGCAACACCGACCGTTCCGTGGGTGCGTCGCTTTCAGGTTATATCGCCCAGACGCACGGCGATCAGGGGCTGGCTGCCGATCCGATTAAAGCGTACTTCAACGGCACCGCAGGCCAGAGTTTCGGCGTGTGGAACGCGGGCGGCGTGGAGCTGTATCTGACGGGCGATGCTAACGACTATGTTGGTAAAGGCATGGCGGGCGGCTTAATCGCCATCCGTCCGCCGGTTGGTTCAGCATTCCGCAGCCATGAAGCGAGCATTATTGGCAACACATGCCTGTACGGCGCTACTGGCGGTCGTCTGTATGCCGCAGGGCGCGCAGGTGAACGTTTCGGCGTGCGTAACTCTGGTGCGATTACCGTTGTTGAAGGCATTGGCGACAACGGCTGTGAATATATGACGGGTGGTATTGTCTGTATTCTGGGTAAAACTGGCGTTAACTTCGGCGCGGGTATGACTGGCGGCTTCGCTTACGTTCTCGACGAAAGTGGTGATTTCCGCAAACGCGTTAACCCGGAACTGGTGGAAGTATTAAGCGTTGACGATCTGGCGATCCATGAAGAGCATCTTCGTGGTCTTATCACCGAACATGTGCAGCATACCGGTTCTCAGCGTGGTGAAGAAATTCTGGCAAACTGGTCAACCTTCGCCACTAAATTTGCGCTGGTTAAACCGAAGTCCAGTGATGTAAAAGCACTGCTGGGTCACCGTAGTCGTAGCGCAGCTGAGTTGCGCGTGCAGGCGCAGTAAGGGGTAGCAACAATGAGTCAGAATGTTTATCAATTTATCGACCTGCAGCGCGTTGATCCGCCAAAGAAACCGCTGAAGATCCGCAAAATTGAGTTTGTTGAAATTTACGAGCCGTTTTCCGAAGGCCAGGCCAAAGCGCAGGCTGATCGCTGCCTGTCGTGCGGCAACCCATACTGCGAGTGGAAATGCCCGGTACATAACTACATCCCGAACTGGCTAAAGCTCGCCAACGAGGGGCGGATTTTTGAAGCAGCAGAACTGTCACATCAAACCAACACCCTGCCGGAAGTGTGTGGACGCGTTTGCCCGCAGGATCGTCTGTGCGAAGGTTCCTGCACTCTGAACGATGAGTTCGGCGCGGTAACCATCGGCAACATTGAGCGTTATATCAATGATAAAGCGTTCGAAATGGGCTGGCGTCCGGATATGTCCGGCGTGAAACAGACCGGTAAAAAAGTGGCGATTATCGGCGCTGGTCCGGCAGGTCTGGCGTGTGCGGATGTACTGACGCGCAACGGCGTAAAAGCGGTCGTCTTCGACCGCCATCCAGAAATTGGTGGCCTGCTGACCTTCGGTATTCCGGCCTTCAAGCTGGAAAAAGAGGTCATGACGCGCCGCCGTGAAATTTTCACCGGAATGGGTATTGAGTTCAAACTTAATACCGAAGTGGGCCGTGACGTACAACTGGACGATCTGCTAAGTGAGTACGATGCCGTATTCCTTGGCGTCGGGACTTATCAGTCAATGCGTGGCGGGCTGGAGAATGAAGACGCCGACGGCGTATACGCGGCGCTGCCGTTCCTCATTGCCAACACCAAACAGTTGATGGGTTTTGGCGAAACCAGTGATGAACCGTTCGTCAGCATGGAAGGCAAACGCGTGGTGGTACTTGGCGGCGGCGATACCGCGATGGACTGCGTACGCACGTCTGTACGCCAGGGGGCGAAGCACGTTACCTGTGCCTATCGCCGTGATGAAGAGAACATGCCCGGCTCTCGCCGCGAAGTAAAAAACGCGCGGGAAGAAGGCGTAGAGTTCAAATTCAACGTCCAGCCGCTGGGTATTGAAGTGAATGGCAACGGTAAAGTCAGCGGCGTGAAAATGGTGCGTACCGAAATGGGCGAGCCCGATGCTAAAGGCCGTCGCCGCGCGGAGATCGTGGCAGGGTCTGAACATATTGTTCCGGCAGATGCCGTGATTATGGCGTTTGGTTTCCGCCCACACAGCATGGAATGGCTGGCAAAACACAGCGTCGAACTGGATTCGCAAGGCCGTATCATTGCCCCGGAAGGTAACGAAAATGCCTTCCAGACCAGCAACCCAAAAATCTTTGCCGGTGGAGACATCGTGCGTGGTTCCGATCTGGTCGTTACCGCCATCGCCGAAGGCCGTAAGGCAGCAGACGGCATTATGAACTGGCTGGAAGTATAAATTGCAGCCTCCCGTGTAGCCCGCTTAAAACGGGTTACACGGGATAAAGTTATCTTATTCCGAAAAACTACGCTTTCCGCTATCCGTCATTGTTTCCTGAATTTACTGCCCGCTATACTCACTGCAAATTTGCGATGGACGCGCAATACGCTGTTACGGAAAACAGTCTCCTCCTGCTTTGCTTAACGCCTCCTTGACCCCATCGATTTCCCCACGCCAATAGAGAATTGTAATGGAACTGACCGTTGAATCAGTGCAAGCCCTGGCGCCCGATGACGCCTCGGTTAAAGCGGCTCGTGGCCTGGTTGCTCCAGCAAAATGGCCGACGCTCGGATATAGCGAAACCGCCTTCTGGGGAGAGTGTAAAGGTAGCGGCTCCCGCCCTTATCAGGTACGGATCGACAGACAGGATCTGGCCTGTAAATGTACCTGCCCCAGCCGTAAATTCCCCTGCAAACATAGTCTTGCGCTGCTCTTGCTCCAGGTGCAACAAACTACAAGCTTCACCGCTGGCGAACCACCTGAATGGGTGAGCGAGTGGCTAACCTCGCGCCAGCAGCGGACGGTTCGCAAAGAAGAGAAGAAAGAGCAGGCTGAGGCAAAAGCTGCCGACCCGCAGGCTGCCGCCAAACGGGAAGCGGCACGCAACCAAAAAATGGCGGCGGGGTTGGATTTCCTCGAACAGTGGATGCACGACCTTATTCGCCACGGTCTGGCGCAGATCTCTGCCCAACAGTTGCCTTTTGCCGGGATCGCCGCCCGCATGGTTGACGCCCAACTACCGGGAATTGCCGCCCGCCTGAACAACCTGACCACTCTTTTTACTACCGCCGAGACATGGCCATCGAGTCTATGCAGAGGACTGGGGCAGCTACAGCTCATTACTGACGCCTTTCGCCATCAACAAGCGTTAACCCCAGCACAGCTAAGCGATCTCCATGCGGCATTGGGAATAACTGCGGATAAAAATGACGTCGCTGTCGGAGAAACCTGCCTGGATAACTGGCTGGTCTTAGGGCAAAGCGCGCAAGAAGAGAATAATCTGTGGCGACGCCGGGTCTGGCTGTATGGTGAGCAGAGCCACCGCACCGCACTGCTGCTGGACTATTCACACGGTGGGAAAAACTTTCCTCAGCACTTTATCACCGGGCAAGTCTGTCACGGCGCACTCGCCTTTTTCCCCGGCACATCACTGTTACGGGCGCGAGTTGTGGATCCGCTTATCAGCGGTGAAAGATTCCCGCTTACAGAATGCCCCCTCCCGAACGCGCTGCACGAAATGGCGCAGCGGCTTAGTGCCAATCCCTGGCAATGGCCTCTGCCGCTGCGCGTGAGCGATATGTTAATTTACCCGCACGAGAGCGGCTGGCGATTTGTCTCGACACAGGGCCAGCACTTACCGACGCGCCTGTTCCCGGACGATGGCTGGCGGTTACTGGCTGCCAGCGGCGGTGCGCCGTTTACGCTAATGGGTGAATGGGACGGTCAGCAACTGACGCCCTGTAGCGCGTGGCTTACGGGTAGCGTGATTTGGGCAACCGGAGGCGCACAATGAACGAATGGCAAAATCTAACCCGCACGGCGCTGCTCGGCACAGACAAAAAAGCGTTTACATCGTCGGCGTCACAAAGCGAAATCGGGCAACTCCTGTCTGAACTGGCGAATAACACCTCCGCAGAGCAACAGTTGCTGCGCTCGGCGGGTGTTCTCGCGCTCTGCCAACTTGCAGGCTGGGAGCCGCAGGCAACTGTTCCCACACCGCTACCGGAAATGGGCGAAGAAAATGCGCAGACAATAAACAACCCAGCTTTTGCAGGCCTGCTGCATCTGCTGCTGACAGAAGGGCCGCCGCGTTTACTGTGGTCGGCGCTTGATCACCTGGTCCATTGTCAGCTTCTTCCTCCGCCCTTGCTGTTACCGGCATTGCTGAATTATGGCGCACAAAAGCCATCTCTACGCGGCATCCTGCCCGATATTCTGGGCGCTCGCGGGCGCTGGCTGGCGCAAATCAATCCTGACTGGAGCTATGTTCTCGCCGCCACCAACGCTCCGCTGGATGAAGAGATGTGGCTACACGGCACGCCCGAAGAGCGTCTGCAATATCTGACGCAACTGCGCGCGCGCTCGCCGGAGCAGGCCCGCGATCGGCTGGCGCAGGAGATGAGCTCGCTGGATGCCCGCGAACGCGCAGAGTTATTGGCAGTGCTGGAAGTGGAAATCTCACTGCATGACGAAGCTTTTCTGGAACAGACCTTATCCGATCGCAGTAAAGAGGTGCGGCAAACTGCGGCACGGTTACTGCGTTGTCTGCCGGAAAGCGCCTGGCTCTCGCGCATGAAGTCCCGGTTAGCGCCGTTGCTCAATTCATCCCCCGATCCTGAGACCTTACTTGCAAGGCTAAAAGGCTTAATCGGCAAAGAAAAAACGCCGCTCGTCACCCTTGATGCCCCGGTGGTGTTCTTGCCAGAGTGGAAGGCCGATGCGCTGGAAGAAACTAAGCCCAAAGGCGAAAAGCTGGGCCAGCGCGCATGGTGGCTGTACCAGATAGTTGCGGCGGTGCCGCTCGACTGGTGGCAAACGCAAATGCAGGCCACACCAGATGAATTGCTGCGCTGGGCCGGGCAAACCGACTGGCAGGAGGCGCTACTGCGCGCCTGGTATAACGCCGTCCTGCGCGAAAAAAATCCACAGTGGGCGCAGGCATTCCTGACCCTACTCCCCGTCGGAATAAGCATTCATCACCCCGCTGGCGTGAAGATTAACGCCTTTGAACTTCTGCAATGCCTGCCCGTAGAAGAACACGAACCAGTGTTGACGTTACTGTTCTCGGTGATGGGCGGCGAACATTTACAACGCTACATCGCTCTTTTACCGCAAGATGCTTCCCTCTTTAGCAGCCGCCTGAGCAAGCAAATGGTCATGAAACTGCACCGTTGGGTACAACAGGATGCTGCACGTTACGACTACGCCCTGCGCCAGGTGATGGGTGATTTCGCCTGCCTGCTGGCCCCCGAAGTCCTCAATGATGTCATTGACAAGTGGCCGCACGACGCACAACAAACGCCTTATTGCGAGGCAGCCTTTACTGCCCTGAGCGCCACGCTGGCGCATCGAGTTCAACTTCATTCGCTTTTTGTCGGAGAAACTACCCTATGACTTCCACCGCTACTGCCGCCGTTTTACGCCGACATGCCGAACAACAATTTGCAGAAGAACTGGATGAGCTGCAAAAAAACGATACTCATCCACGCCCGGAAAACTGGGCTATTTCTCCGTGGTCCGTTGCTACTTATCTGTTAGGCGGGCAACTGGAAAATGGCTTTGAGGTCACACCGAAATATATCGGCAACCGGCGGATTATCGAAACTGCTGTTGCCACACTGGCAACCGATCGCGCACTGCTATTGTATGGCGTACCCGGCACCGCAAAATCCTGGGTGTCTGAACATCTGGCGGCGGCCATCAGCGGTGACTCAACGTTGATTATTCAGGGCACCGGTGAAGAACAAATGCGTTATGGCTGGAACTACGCAGAGCTGCTCTCTAAAGGCCCGTCGCGTTCGGCGTTGGTAGAAAGCCCGTTGATGCGGGCGATGGCGCGCGGGCAGATTGCACGCGTAGAAGAACTGACGCGTATTCCTGCCGATGTTCAGGACACGCTGATCACGATTCTTTCAGAAAAAACACTGCCTATTCCTGAACTGAATGAAGAAGTCCAGGCGACGCGCGGCTTTAACGTTATCGCCACCGCAAACAACCGGGATAAAGGCGTTAACGAGCTTTCTTCCGCGCTCAAACGTCGTTTTAACACGGTGATTTTGCCAGTACCCGCCAGCGAAGAAGAAGAGATTAACATTGTCACCCGCCGCGTCGCCGAGCTGGGGCAGGCGCTGGCGCTGCCCGCCGAACCACCAGCATTAAAGGAGATTCAGCGAGTCGTGCAAATCTTCCGCGAACTGCGTAACGGCCTGACGATTGACGGCAAAACGAAAATTAAGTCTCCAACCAGCACCCTCAGCACCGCAGAGGCGATCTCCGTTATCAACAACGGCATGGCGCTGGCAGGACATTTTGGCGACGGCGTGCTGCATCCGCGGGATATCGCCGCAAGCCTGGTTGGCGCGGTAGTAAAAGACCCCGTGCAGGACGATGTGGTCTGGCGTGAATATCTGGAAACCATCGTCAAAGAGCGCAGCGACTGGAACGATCTCTATCGCGCCTGTCGTGAAATTGTGTAATCAGCAAGGCAATCACTATGACTGAACAAACCGTTCATCTGTTTGGCATCCGTCACCATGGCCCTGGCTGCGCGCGAAGTCTGCGACAGGCGCTGGAGACGCTACAGCCCGACTGCCTGCTGGTAGAAGGGCCGCCCGATGGCGAATCCATTCTGCCTTTCATGCAGCATGAACAGATGCAACCGCCGGTCGCGCTGTTGATTTATGCCCCGGACGACTCTCACCACGCGGCGTTTTACCCTTTTGCGGCATTCTCCCCGGAATGGCAGGCGCTGCGCTATGGCCTTGAGCAAAATATCGCCGTGCGCTTTATGGACTTGCCCATCAGCCATCAGTTCGCGCTTGATGATGAAAAAGAGAGTGATGACGATGATGCTGTTGAAGCCAGTCCCGACGGCGATCCGCTGGACTGGCTGGGTCGCGCCGCCGGTTACGCCGATGGGGAAAGCTGGTGGAGCCACAGGGTAGAAGAGCGCGAAGATGATTTATCCCTGTTTGAGGCGATTCGCGAAGCGATGATTGCCTTACGCCAGGCGGATCCCGAAGCCCGATACTCCGCGCGCGAGCAACGGCGGGAAGCGCTGCGTGAGGCGTATATGCGCAAAACGCTACGCCAGGCGAAAAAAGAGGGCTTCGCGCGCATCGCGGTGGTCTGCGGCGCGTGGCACGTTCCGGCGCTGGAAAAGCTGCCGCCCGCAAAGAATGATAACGAACTGCTGAAAAATTTGCCGAAGTGTAAGGTCGCCGCCGCCTGGACGCCCTGGAGCTATGAAGCGTTAAGCCGCGCCAGCGGTTATGGCGCGGGGGTAGTGTCACCGGAATGGTACGATCATCTGTGGCGTTATCAGGGCGCTTCTCACCGCGATATCGGCTGGCTGTCACGCGCGGCAAGACTGTTTCGCGAAGCCGATCTCGACTGTTCCAGCGCCCACATTATCGAAGCGGCGCGGCTGGCGCAGACGCTGGCGATTATGCGTCATCATCCGCAACCGGGGCTAGACGAACTTTGCGAAGCGCTACAAACCGTAGTGTGCATGGGCGAAAGTGCGCCGATGCAGATGATTCGCCAGAAGTTAATTGTCGGCGACGCGCTGGGGAGCGTACCGGATGACACGCCCGTCGTGCCGCTCCAACGCGACATTACGCAACAGCAAAAAACGCTGCGCCTGAAGGCAGAAGCCAGCGAAAAAGTGCTGGATCTGGATCTGCGCAAACCCGGCGATCTGGCGCGTAGCCAATTACTGCATCGCCTGACCTTACTCGACATTAGCTGGGGCCATCTGGCTGGACAAGGAAATAACAGCAAAGGAACGTTCCACGAAGTCTGGTCGCTGCGCTGGGAACCGGCACTGGCAATGAACATCATTACCGCCAGCCGTTGGGGTAACAGCGTTGAGCACGCCAGCGCCCGCTACGCCATTGAGAGGGCGCAACACGCCAGCACACTGCCGGAGCTGGCAAAGCTTATCCAACAGGTGCTGTTGGCCGATTTACAGACCGCGATTGCACCTATCGCCAATGCGCTTGAATCACTGGCGGCCACTCAGGGCAATAGCGAACAGTTGCTGGAAGCCCTGGCACCGCTGGTGGCGATTGTCCGCTACGGTAACGTGCGCCAGACCAACTCCGGTATGGTAATGCAGGTACTGATGAGCCTCGCACCGCGCGCCGCTATCGCGCTACCCGGAGCCTGTTCGGCGCTTAACGACGACAGCGCGGCCAGGATGAGAGAGAAAGTTATCGACGCCCACGCCGCGCTGCGGCTGCTGGATAACGAAGAGCTGCTGACTGGCTGGTGGCAGGCGTTGATGGTGCTGGCAGAGGGCAGTACCGCGCACGCGCTGCTTCGTGGAACGGCGACGCGCCTGTTGTTTGATCTGCAAACGTTAACGACAGAACGGATCACCACGCTGATGAACCTGGCACTATCGCCAGCCAATCCCCCGGCGGAAAGTGCCGCATGGGCGGAAGGCTTCCTCAACGAAAGCGCGATGGTGCTACTGCACAATAGCGAATTATGGCAGTTGATCGATGCCTGGCTAAGCGGTCTGAACGACGAGCACTTCACCCGGATCCTGCCGATGCTGCGCCGGACATTCGCCCGTTTTTCCAGCCCGGAACGTCGCCAGTTAGGCGAACGCGCCGCGCAGGGCGAGCGTGTCGCACAGCAAGAAGAGACCAGCGGTATATGGGATGAACAGCGTGCCGCGTTAATGCTGCCGCTACTGCGCCGCATTCTGGCTTTGCCACCACACGAAAGGGAAAATCATGTCGAGTAACGAAATGGAACGGCTGCGCCGCTGGCGTCTGATCCTTGGAGAAGATGCCGACAATGCCTGTAACGTGGCGCTGGATGCCAGAGAGTCCGCGATTGATGCTGCGCTGGCGGCGCTCTATCAACCAGAGGGTAAACATGGATTACGCGGCGGCACGAGTGGATCGTCACCCAAAGTCGCTCGCTGGCTGGGTGATATTCGCCAGTATTTCCCCTCTTCTGTGGTTCAGGTGATGCAAAAAGACGCCTTTGAACGTCTTAATTTGCACAGTATGTTGCTGGAGCCAGAGATGCTGGCAAACGTCCAGCCTGATGTGCATCTGGTCTCCACGCTGATGTCGCTGAATGGCGTAATTCCGGCCAAAACCAAAGAAACCGCCAGACTTGTAGTGCGTAAAGTTGTCGAGCAATTAATGAAACAACTTGAAGAGCCAATGCGTAGCGCGGTGAGTGGCGCTCTTAATCGTGCGGTACGTAATCGTCGCCCACGCCACGCGGAAATTGACTGGCAGCGCACCATTCGCGCCAACCTGCACCACTGGCAGGAGGAGTACAAAAGTATTGTTCCTGAAACGCTGATCGGCTACGGGCGCAAGTCACAACGCACGCAAAAGGAGATCATTTTATGTATCGACCAGAGTGGGTCGATGGCCTCCTCGGTAGTTTATTCCAGTATTTTTGGCGCAGTAATGGCATCGCTCCCGGCGGTTAAAACGCATCTGGTGGTTTTCGACACCGCAGTGGTTGATATGACAGAAAAGCTCGACGATCCGGTAGAGCTGCTGTTTGGTGTGCAGCTAGGCGGCGGCACCGACATCAACCGCGCGATGGGCTACTGCCAGTCTTTGATTCGCGATCCCCGTAATACCATTCTGGTATTGATTTCCGACCTCTATGAAGGCGGTGTGGAACGTAACCTGTTGCAACGCGCCAGTGAGTTGATTCAGTCCGGCGTACAGGTGGTTACCCTGCTGGCCTTAAGCGACGAAGGCGCACCGTTTTACGACCGGGCGTTGGCAGGAAAACTCGCCACTATGGGCATTCCGTCCTTTGCCTGCACCCCTGATTTATTTCCCGGCATGATGGCCGCCGCCATTCGTAAGGAAGATGTAAATCTGTGGGCGGCACAACACGGCGTAGTGACAGCAAGAGAAACCGCCTGAAAATTCTGGCCGGATGCGCCCGCTCCGGCCTTTTTGGATTCATCTTCATCACAACGCTTGAAAGCGCCCGAACGGAAACGGTACGTAGCGTTACTGCGACGTACTGGGAAATCGGCCGACGAATTGTCGAATTTGAACAAGGCGGTGAGGCTCGGGCTGCGTATGGCGCGCAGCTAATCAAGCGGCTATCAAAGGATTTAAGTCTAAGGTATAAGCGTGGGTTTTCCACCAGGAATTTATGGCAGTTTAAGAATTTCTATATTTTTTCAACGAATTGAAATTCTGCAGACAGTGTCTGCAGAATCTTTAAAACGAACTAAGTTTAAGCCATTAACTCAGCCTTAACCTTCACCACCACCTTTTTAATCTCACCAGGTTCGCCAACAACACATCCCGGCTTATGCGGCTCTCCCGGCATAAACACGGCGAACATTCCCGGTTTCAGGATGATGGCTTGCTCGTTCTCAATGACGCTGCAAAGCTGATAATCATCTTCATGGTGAAACTCTTCACACTGGCGCGCAGTGCCTGCCATGCCAAACAGAATCCGTTCCTCACCGTTTAATAACAGCT
>ERZ773186.3031-NODE-3031-length-11741-cov-9.726596_pt1 | contig 11741 bp, 9 predicted proteins | sample MGYA00581000_ERZ773186 | MGnify/ENA primary metagenome ERZ773186 (study PRJEB29015, sample SAMEA2737752) | human gut metagenome | biome: human gut; feature: human-associated habitat; material: faeces | place: China | collected 2012 ... | reverse complement strand
AGTGTATCCAGGGCAAAGGCATTGTTAACTCTATCTCGATGAAAGAGGGCGTCGACGCCTTTATCCATCACGCGAAGCTCTTGCGTCGTTACGGTGCGGCAGTGGTGGTAATGGCCTTTGACGAACAGGGACAGGCCGATACCCGCGCACGGAAAATCGAGATTTGCCGTCGGGCGTACAAAATCCTCACCGAAGAAGTTGGCTTCCCGCCAGAAGATATCATCTTTGACCCGAACATTTTTGCGGTCGCAACCGGCATTGAAGAGCACAACAACTACGCGCAGGACTTTATTGGCGCGTGTGAAGACATCAAACGCGAACTGCCGCATGCGCTGATTTCCGGCGGTGTTTCCAACGTCTCTTTCTCATTCCGTGGCAACGATCCGGTGCGCGAAGCCATTCATGCGGTGTTCCTCTACTACGCCATCCGTAACGGTATGGATATGGGGATTGTGAACGCCGGGCAACTGGCGATTTACGACGACCTGCCCGCAGAGCTGCGTGACGCGGTGGAAGATGTGATCCTCAACCGTCGCGACGATGGCACCGAGCGTTTGCTGGAACTTGCCGAGAAATATCGCGGCAGTAAAACCGATGACACCGCCAACGCTCAGCAGGCGGAGTGGCGCTCATGGGAAGTGAATAAACGTCTGGAATACTCGCTGGTCAAAGGCATAACCGAATTCATCGAACAGGATACCGAAGAAGCCCGTCAGCAGGCGGAGCGTCCTATTCAGGTGATTGAAGGCCCGCTGATGGATGGCATGAACGTGGTCGGCGACCTGTTCGGCGAAGGCAAAATGTTCCTGCCGCAGGTAGTGAAATCGGCGCGCGTCATGAAACAGGCGGTGGCGTATCTCGAACCGTTTATCGAAGCCAGCAAAGAGCAGGGTAAAACCAACGGCAAGATGGTGATCGCCACCGTGAAGGGCGACGTCCACGACATCGGTAAAAATATCGTTGGCGTGGTGCTGCAATGTAACAACTACGAAATTGTCGATCTCGGCGTGATGGTGCCAGCGGAAAAAATTCTCCGTACCGCCAAAGAAGTGAATGCTGATTTGATTGGCCTTTCGGGGCTGATCACCCCATCGCTGGACGAAATGGTTAACGTGGCTAAGGAGATGGAGCGTCAGGGCTTCACAATTCCGCTCTTGATTGGCGGCGCGACCACCTCAAAAGCACACACGGCGGTGAAAATCGAGCAGAACTACAGCGGCCCGACGGTTTATGTACAGAACGCCTCGCGCACCGTTGGCGTAGTGGCGGCGCTGCTTTCCGATACTCAGCGTGACGACTTTGTTGCTCGTACCCGCAAAGAGTATGAAACCGTGCGTATTCAGCATGGACGCAAGAAACCGCGCACACCGCCGGTTACGCTGGAAGCGGCGCGCGATAACGACTTCGCTTTTGACTGGCAAGCCTACACGCCACCGGTAGCCCACCGTCTCGGCGTGCAGGAAGTGGAAGCCAGCATCGAAACCCTGCGTAATTACATCGACTGGACGCCGTTCTTTATGACCTGGTCGCTTGCGGGGAAATATCCGCGCATTCTGGAAGATGAAGTGGTGGGCGTTGAGGCGCAACGCCTGTTTAAAGACGCCAACGACATGCTGGATAAATTAAGCGCCGAAAAAACGCTGAATCCGCGCGGCGTGGTGGGCCTGTTCCCGGCAAACCGCGTGGGCGATGACATTGAAATCTACCGTGATGAAACGCGCACCCATGTGATCAACGTTAGCCACCATCTGCGTCAACAGACCGAAAAAACCGGCTTCGCCAACTATTGTCTCGCTGATTTTGTGGCGCCGAAACTTTCCGGCAAAGCGGATTACATCGGTGCATTTGCTGTGACTGGCGGGCTGGAAGAAGACGTGCTGGCAGAAGCCTTCGAAGCGCAGCATGATGATTACAACAAAATCATGGTGAAAGCCCTTGCCGACCGTTTAGCCGAAGCCTTTGCGGAATATCTCCATGAGCGGGTGCGAAAAGTTTATTGGGGGTATGCGCCGAACGAGAACCTCAGCAACGAAGAACTGATCCGCGAAAACTATCAGGGCATCCGTCCGGCACCGGGTTACCCGGCCTGTCCGGAACATACGGAAAAAGCCACCATCTGGGATCTGCTGGAGGTGGAAAAACACACCGGTATGAAACTCACGGAATCTTTCGCGATGTGGCCCGGTGCATCGGTTTCAGGTTGGTACTTCAGCCACCCGGACAGCAAGTATTACGCGGTAGCGCAAATTCAGCGCGACCAGGTTGAAGACTATGCCCGCCGTAAAGGTATGAGCGTTGCTGATGTTGAACGCTGGCTGGCGCCGAATCTGGGGTATGACGCCGACTGATTCACAAATCTGTCACTTTTCCTTACAACAAACAGGGCGCTCAATGAGCGCCCTGTCTCTTTATTAATATGAAACACTTATACTGGAATCAGGCTGGAATAATCTTAGCCGGAAAAACGAATGCCAAAAGGCACAATAAAGATGCCAGTCAGCGTGTTTCCGGTACTTTGATCATTCAATTGCTTCAGGAACATATAAAGATAAGGAGAACCTGAACTCGTGTTAACGCTGCTTCACCTGCTTTCTGCCGTTGCCCTGCTGGTGTGGGGAACCCATATTGTGCGCACAGGCGTCATGCGTGTCTTCGGCGCACGCCTGCGTACTGTCCTTAGCCGGAGCGTAGAAAAGAAGCCGCTCGCCTTTTGCGCGGGGATCGGTGTTACCGCACTGGTGCAGAGCAGTAATGCCACCACCATGCTGGTGACCTCGTTTGTTGCCCAGGACCTGGTTGCGCTAGCGCCAGCGTTAGTGATTGTGCTGGGAGCCGACGTGGGGACGGCGCTAATGGCGCGAATCCTCACCTTCGATTTATCCTGGTTGTCACCGTTACTTATTTTTATCGGCGTGATTTTTTTCCTCGGACGCAAACAGTCACGCGCCGGGCAATTGGGCCGCGTCGGTATTGGTCTTGGGCTGATTTTGCTGGCACTGGAGTTGATTGTGCAGGCCGTAACGCCGATCACCCAGGCAAACGGAGTTCAGGTGATCTTTGCTTCGCTGACCGGAGATATTCTGCTGGATGCGCTGATTGGCGCGATGTTCGCTATCATCAGTTATTCCAGTCTTGCCGCCGTATTGCTTACCGCGACTCTGACCGCCGCAGGCATTATCTCCTTCCCGGTGGCGCTCTGTCTGGTAATCGGTGCCAACCTCGGTTCTGGGCTGCTGGCGATGCTTAACAACAGTGCTGCTAATGCCGCCGCTCGCCGTGTGGCGCTGGGCAGCCTGCTGTTTAAGCTGGTGGGTAGCCTGATTATTCTACCGTTTGTCCATTTGCTGGCAGAGACAATGGGCAAGTTGTCGTTGCCAAAAGCGGAACTGGTGATCTATTTCCACGTTTTCTACAACCTTGTTCGTTGCCTGGTCATGCTGCCCTTTGTTGAACCGATGGCTCGATTCTGTAAAACCATTATTCGCGATGAACCGGAACTGGATACCCACCTCAGACCGAAACATCTGGACGTTAGCGCTCTGGACACACCGACCCTTGCCCTGGCAAATGCCGCTCGTGAGACATTACGTATTGGTGATGCCATGGAACAGATGATGGAAGGGCTGAATAAGGTGATGCACGGCGAGCCACGCCAGGAGAAAGAGCTGCGTAAACTGGCGGATGATATCAACGTGCTCTATACCGCCATTAAGCTCTACCTGGCGCGGATGCCAAAAGAAGAGCTGGCGGAAGAAGAGTCGCGCCGCTGGGCAGAGATCATTGAAATGTCGCTCAACCTTGAACAGGCTTCCGATATTGTCGAGCGCATGGGCAGTGAAATTGCCGACAAGTCGCTGGCAGCACGACGGGCATTTTCGCTTGATGGGTTAAAAGAACTGGATGCGCTCTATGAGCAACTGCTCAGTAATTTAAAACTGGCGATGTCGGTGTTCTTCTCCGGTGATGTCACCAGCGCCCGCCGTTTGCGCCGTAGCAAGCATCGCTTTCGTATTCTTAATCGCCGTTATTCCCACGCGCACGTCGATCGTCTGCATCAGCAAAACGTGCAAAGTATTGAAACCAGTTCGCTACATTTAGGCTTACTGGGAGATATGCAACGTCTGAACTCGCTGTTTTGTTCAGTGGCCTACAGCGTACTGGAACAGCCGGATGAAGATGAGGGGCGGGACGAGTATTAATACAGTCCCCCTTTAAGCCTGATAAGACGTGTGAAGCGTCGCATCAGGCATGGTATACAAGATGCCGGATCATGTATCCGGCGATTCATTTAAAAACGGTGCCCAGCTTCCAGCGGCACTGCTTCCTCACCCGCTTTAAACACATAAGTGGTATTCGGGCCGCCAAGCGTAGCGTGACCTTTACTCACCGTGATCCAGTTACCTTCCGGCAGACCAATAATCGTCAGTTCTGGCGCGACGACCAGTAGTTCGCGAATACGCTGTTCACGGGTTTCACCTTTGTGGCCTTCTGGCAGCGCGTTGGTGAAGTGTGGGTTGATTTGCAACGGGAACAGATTCAGCGCATCGAAACCTTGCGGATCGACAATTGGCATATCGTTAGTCGTGCGGATGGTTGGGCAAGCAAGGTTAGCGCCTGCACTCCAGCCGATATACAACGCGCCGCGTTTTACCACGTCAGCAATCGGTGCCAGTAGGCCGCGCACGCGGCTCTCTTTCAGCAACTGGAAAGTATTACCGCCGCCGACAATCACGATTTCCGCATTTTCAATCGCGGCAACAGGATCGGCTACGCTATGAATTCCGGTGACAGAAACGCCAAGCGGGGCAAGAACCGCAGCTGTTTTAGCCGTGTAATCATCCCAGGTTTGCGTTACGCCAGCGAAAGGAATAAACACCGCTGAACGGCGACCCTGCAACTGTTCAGCAATCAGCGGCAGCGCATGTTCCAGCCAGGCTTTACCCGGCAGCGTCGAGTTACTCAATAAAAGCAGTTCCATTACTTCTCCGGTTAGTAAGAAATCACGGGAGGCATGCTACCACTGTGATTTTTACCGCTTACTGACATGGCTCACGATGTCGCGCATTGCACCAGGCGCTGAGACTGATGACAAACACAGCATTGCCTGATGCGCTGCGCGTATCAGGCCTACCAGATAACTGCAATATATTGAATTTTCAAGATTATGCAGGTCGGATAAGGCGTTCATGCCGCATCCGGCATGAACAACGTGCACTTTGTCAATAATCTGAGCACTCGTTAAGACGCTGATGTTTCTTACTCTTCTCGCGCAAATCGTGCCGCTTCCGCAATCAGTTGCGCATCGGGCCGTACGCCGGTATACATCGCGAATTGCTCGACGGCCTGCAAGGCAATCACCTCCGCGCCACTGATCGTTTGCTTATCAAGCTGCTGCGCCAGGCGAATGAGCGGCGTTTCCGGCGGCAACGCCACGACGTCAAAAACAACGCTTGCCGCGGAGATCATCGCTTCACTGAAAGCCAGTTCATGGCTCTCTTTACCGCCGGTCATGCCGACAGGGGTCACGTTAACCAGAATGTCGCAGTCGACACCTTCCGGCAGCGGTTGCCACTGAAAGCCATACTGCTTCGCCAGCGCCGGGCCGCTCTCGCGGTTGCGGGCGGCGATGATGACATCGGTAAACCCCGCGTCGCGAAAGGCGGCAATCACCGCTTTGCCCATGCCGCCGCTACCACGAATCATCACGCGTGCGGCGGTATTCAGCTGGTGGTGGGTTATCAGGCTTTTCACCGCGATGTAGTCGGTGTTGAACCCGGTCAGCTTGCCGTCGTCATTCACAATGGTATTCACTGAATCAATGACTTTTGCTGACGGATCGATCGCATCGAGAAAGGGCATGCAGCTTTCTTTAAACGGCATCGACACGGCGCAGCCGCGAATACCTAACGCGCGAACACCTTTCACCGCCGCGGCAATATCCTGGGTGGTGAACGCTTTGTAGATGAAATTGAGCCCCAGCTTCTCATACAGATAATTGTGAAAACGCGTACCGAAGTTACCGGGACGACCGGCCAGCGACATGCAGAGTTGAGTATCGCGATTAATCATGGGAAATCGCCTCTGCATGGGCGAGCAGATATTGCTCCGCCTCACCGGACCAGACTCCGTGATGACGCGCCAGGATCGCCGCCAGTTCTTCATCCTTAATTTGCGTGAGTGAAGTCAGCGGCAGGTATTTCCCGGTATACACCAGCTTTTTGCCGCCGCCGATGGCAGGCAATTCGAGCGTGGTTTCGCCTGCGGCATTCAGCCCAAGAATATGTGTTACCACTTTTGCAGCCTGCACTTTTTTCTCTTCGATCAGTTTAACTGCCGCGCGCATGTCATCGGTGTTGCCGCCCGACGTGCCCACATAATGGGTAAAGGCATAATGCACATCGTAGAAATTAATTGGCGCGCTGAAGTGTTTATCCTGCGGCCCGGCGAAGAAATTCAGGCAACCGTCGGTTGCCAGCAAGGAAGAGGCGAGAGTCACCAGCTGTTCATTGGGAACAAAGACAAAAATATCATCGAAACCGTGACCGCCACTCAGCGCCATTAACGTATCAGCGGATGCATTGGCGGCATTGAGATAATGAATCAGCGTTTGGGGTTCTGACGGATAGTGCTTACGCGCATAACTCAATTTGTCGTTGTCGGTATCGGTAATGACGAGCAGCGACGGATTAATCGGCCCATGCAGCGCATAATCAATCGCCAGCAGCCCCATCGGGCCGGTGCCGCCGAGGATCAGCGTGCGTCCTTGTGGGCGAATGCCCATCGTGTGGTTATAACTTCCCTCCTGAAGATGATAGTTGGCATTGAAAGCGCCAATGACGCAGGAGAGCGGTTCAACCAGCGAGCCTTCAAAGTAGGTTTCGCCTTCGTATGCCAGCAGGCAATCCTGTTCCATGACCTCGTTTGGGATAACCACATGCGTGGCTTCGCCGCCTACCCACGGAAATGAGTAGCCGGGGCAGTCCGGGCGGTCGGGCAGTTGCAGGTTGGCCTGAATAACATAACGCTGACCCGGCTGGAATTTGTGCTGCCACTTTTTACCCACGGCCAGAATATCGCCGCAAAACTCGTGGCCGATGATGATGGGGTTGGTCGCCACATCGTCGGGTACTTTTTTATGGTTTTCACCCAGGTTGGCCTCTTTCCAGGAAGAGAGGCACAGGCTGTCAGTGACCACCGTCGCGAGGATTTCATCCTCCTGCATTTCAGGAAGGTCAAAGGTTTCCAGGCGTAAATCACGTTTACCATAAAGACGCAGAGCTGTTGTTTTCATAAACCACCTCATGTTGAGCGATGGCCCCGGCAGTCGTGCCGGGGCGAAGAATCAGGACAGGAAGCCCAGCGCATTACCGATAATCCCTAAACCAAACAGGGCGAAGATCAGCCATACCGGGTTAATTTTTTTGTTGAGCAGACGCACCATCAGCAATGTCAGACCGAGCGCCAGCAAACCAGGGCAAAGTTGGTCGAGAATGTTCTGCACGGTCATAGTGACGGTGGAACCATCGGCGGCAGGCGTTTGTGAAACCACCAACGGCACGTTGATCGATGTCCATTTGGTCACCAGCACGCCCATCACAAACAGCCCGAGAATCGACGCGCCTTCAGTGAGTTTTTGCAGCACATTACCGCCCATATCACTGACGATATTCACGCCTTTACGAAAGCCCAGTTGCAGCCCATACCACTTCATTGCCAGACGTACAGCATTGAAAATAAAGAAGAACAGCAGTGGGCCGAGAATGTTGCCTGAAAGTGCTAACGATGCGCCGAGCGCGGCGGTAATCGGGCGCAGCGTTCCCCAAACTAGTGGATCGCCAACACCTGCCAGCGGCCCCATCAGACCGACTTTGATACCGTTAATGGTGCCGTCATCAATTTCTGCACCGTTGGCCCGCGCTTCTTCCATGGCGGCGGTGACGCCAATCACCGGGCCACACACGGCTGGCGTAGTATTGAAGAACACCAGATGGCGCTTCAGCGCGGCGACCTGGTCCTCTTTCAGCGGATAAAGACGCTTAATGGCGGGGATCATGTCGTAGCAAAAGCCCAGCCCATGAATGCGTTCAAAGTTGAAGGACGCCTGTTGCAGGTTGGAGCGCAGAAACATGCTCACCAGATCGCTGCGTGTAATTTTTCTCTGTTCCATGATGGCTCCGTTAATCGTCAAGTTGGTCAAGGGCGGTGGAGGCGGTGGTCTGTGTTTGCGGTCCGGCTTTACGCCACTGCGGATTAAGCTGGATGTAGACCAGGGCCATGATCACGCCGACGCCACCGAAAGCCAGCAGACTGAGATTGAGATAGCCACCCGCGAGGAAGCCGAGGAAGAAGAAAGGCATCAAATATTTCACGCCCATCATGCGTAGCACCATGGCGTAACCGACCACCACGATAAAACCGCCAGCAATCTGCAATCCACGGGTCACAAATTCGGGAATGGCGCTCAACATGTTGCTCACCATATCGGCACTGACGAACAGAGAGACAATCAGTGCCGGAATAGCGACACGCAGCGCCTGCACGCCGAGCGCGGAGACATGCAGAATATCGAGAGTGCGAAACCGTGCTTCTTCCGCGGCTTTATCCGCCGCGTGCTGGAACACCACGGTGATGGTGCGGGCAAACACCGTCAGCACCTGGCCTGCCGCTGCCACGGGAAGGGCGATGGCGATACCGGTAGCGATGCTTTGCTGACCGACGATAACCAGAATGGCGGAGATAATGCTGGCGAGCGCGGAATCCGGTGATTGCGCTGCACCGACGTTCATCCAGCCAAGCGCTATCAATTCCAGGGTACCGCCGAGCATTATTCCGGTTTTTAAATCACCGAGAATTAAACCAATCACCGTACAGGCAATTAATGGGCGGTGAGTCTGAAATTCATCGAGCACGCTGCCCATTCCGGCAATACAGGAAAATAAAAATATGGCGATAATTTGTAGGGTACTAATTTCCATAATTTGTCACCTTATAAGTGTGATCATCCCTGCCTGTTAAAGCATATGTACACAGGCCCAGTATTTATTAAGCTGTTATGTATTCTTTTATTTTCTCGATAATATTGATAGAGGGATCAGACGCAACTACGCGTAAATCTAATTTCACGCCTGATTTATCCAGTTCATAAAATGCGTTAATATCATCTTTATCTAATGACACCGCTTTCGTTAACTGTTTTTTCCCTGGTCGCCAGGCCATTCCTCCAATATTTAATACAGCAATTTTGACTCCTTGTTTAACCATCGTCAGGGCATCTTGCGGATTAGTAAAAAGATAAAATACCGTTTCGTCTTTATATTGCGGATTGTGATAAACCGCGACGGCTTTTTCGATATTCACCACATTTACTTTCATTCCCGGTGGGGCGGCCTGGCGCAATAATGTTCGGCGAACTTCATCGTTATAAACTTCGTCATTGCAGATAATAATGCGTTGGGCGTTAGCCACTTTCGACCAGACGGTAGTGACCTGACCGTGGATCAGGCGGTCATCAATACGGGCGAGCGTAATGTTCATCAGAAATCCTCCTCTGCCGTTTCTGGTTCTTTCCAGACGACGCACGTTTGCTTTGCGATTTGCGTCAGGTGTTCACACAGTTCATCAACGTTCATGCTATCCTGGTTATCGACCAGTTCGAGCGCCAGTGGCAGGGAAAGGCCGCTGATCACCCGCAGGCACGGATTGCGCATCGCAAGCGTCGCAGCCGCATTCCACGGGCTGCCGCACTGTAAATCCACGGCAATCAACCACTCGTCTTGATTGTGAATACTTACTAACTTCTCCAGCCTGGTTACGATGTCTCCGGCGTTCTCACCGGGCACAAATTCCACTGCTTCAACCCTGGTGTCGCCGTACACCATCTGGACCGATTCCAGCATGGCGCAGGCTAATTTGCCGTGGGCGCAAAAAATGGTATTGACCATAAAGCCTCCTTACCCGCGCGTTTTGCCGCCCGCAATGTTAGTGGTTACTCCGGTGATGTAGCTGGCGCGTTCAGACAGCAGATAACACACAAAATCAGCTACTTCCGCTAATCTGCCCGAGCGCCCAATAGGAATGGCGTTTTTGGTATAGCCTTCGCGCAGCTGCTCGACGGTGATATTGCGCGTCCACGCCAGCGCTTCTTCATACTCTGGCGTGCGTAATCCTGTTTTTTCCAGAATCCCCGGTGCGATGCCCACTACGCGGATACCGTGCTTACCCAGTTCTTTCGACCAGGAGCGCGTGAAGCTATTGAGCGCAGCTTTGGTGGCGGCGTAACAGCTTTGGCCTTCTGAGCCTTCCAGCCCGCTTTCCGAGGAGACATTCACAATCACGCCATCATGTTGCTTGACCATCTGTCGCGCCACCGCCTGCGACATCAGAAAAACGCCTTTCTGGTTGATATTGACCATTTTTTCGAACGCGGCTTCGTTGAGTTCATACTGCCCGGCAGGCGCTTTCTCATCGACCAGCAGACGCGGGAAATTGACCCCGGCGTTATTGACCAGACCGTCGATGCGACCAAAACGCTGAATAATTTCCGCTACCGTATGATTAACTTCTTTGGCGCTGGAAATATCAGTCGGCCAGAACTGATAACTTTTATGGCCTTCATATTGACCGTCGCCACCGTGAATATCGGCCATCTGCACATTTGCGCCTTGTGCTAATAATTCTTCGACAATCGCAAGGCCAATGCCGGATGCGCCGCCGGTGACAATAATGATTTTATCCCGCAAATTTAACCACGTTTGCATAACAGACTCCTGATTTTAGGTAATAGAGGCCCGCCGTAATTTTGTATTACGGTGAAGAACGGGCAGATTTTTATTTCAGTAATAATTCGGCTGTGTTGCTATTCGTTACCAGACAATTAATATATTTCCCGCGCAGTGCGCCAATAATCCCGCTGTATTTCTCTTCGCCCATCGCAATGCCAATAGAATAACGCGCCTGCTTTAACTTATTCATTTCGATTGAGAGCGTTTTCTCGCTCATATTGGTATCGACCATTGCGCCGTGAATATCATAAAAGCGTGAGCAAATATCGCCGGCGACCTGGCGGGCATTCAGGTCGTCACTCTCTTCACTACCATAAAATGCATGCCAGTTAGCACCATCGCGAATGGCCGGTGAGCCAATCCCCAACAGGGCGACATCCAGATTATCCCAGTAGGCAGAGATGGTTCTAAAGTGCTGAGACTGCATGATTCCATTGCGAATTAATGGGTTATCTAACAGAGCAGGAAAATCCGCGAGATGCGATTCCCCTTTCAGCTTCGCCGCCGCGCCGTAGGTTAATGTGTTTACGTGATAGCGGCTTTCAAGTTTTCCGGACGGCCCGCCGATAATTGGCACACAGATTAACTGCCGGGATTGCGCCGCCTGCGGTAGATTTTCGACCAGCGCGCGTACCGCACGGCCCCAGGAAAAACCGACAATATCGCCAGGTTCCAGCAAACGATCCAACAATTGCGCGCCGTGTAATCCCATCACCGCCAGTTGAGTATCTTCCTCTTCATCGTGCCCCGACACCACCACGGCTTCTTTCAGACCAAACTTTTGCTTTAGTTGCTGCTCCAGCCAGAGGTTTTCGTTGTAGTCATAGTTGATGGCGATAGTGACAATACCCTGCTCGCGGCTCCGCTTAAGCAAGCGGCTGATGGTGGTCCGGTAAATCCCCAGCTCGCGCGCGATTTGCGCCTGCGTCATATCCTGTTCGTAATAGAGTTGGGCAATCT
>ERZ773186.3022-NODE-3022-length-11754-cov-29.634755_pt1 | contig 11754 bp, 11 predicted proteins | sample MGYA00581000_ERZ773186 | MGnify/ENA primary metagenome ERZ773186 (study PRJEB29015, sample SAMEA2737752) | human gut metagenome | biome: human gut; feature: human-associated habitat; material: faeces | place: China | collected 2012 ... | reverse complement strand
TATTATATATCATCATATACGAGTAAAAAGTGTCAACAATTATGATACAGCATCACTTGTATGCTCGGATTTGAGGATTACACTTCCAAACCGAAAATCAAAGGCCACTTGATCAGCATAAACACTGGAATAGAGGATGAAAAACACCCACCATTCCCCCTAAAGAGCCAAACATATTGTAGAAATAATCATGGAGCATATCCAGTCTATTCTGCAACTAATAATGCCCCCCTTGGCAATATAAACACTTATGACTATAATGGAAGATTCCTAACCATTTCAATAAATGGTCTTGCTGGAAAAATAACAATATTTGATGAAAAATTTTCAACAAATGCAGACCGAGTTGTCATGCTTCCAAAAGAGGGAATATCTATTGATTACATACGTCATGTTGCAGAGCCAATTTTGAGGAATTCAGTTAAAGGAAGAAAAGGCGATTTGGGAAAAAACGAATTCACAAAGTTAACTCCTACAATGATTCTTAATACTTATGTTCCTATTCCTTTGAATGATGATAGTTCATTTAATTATGAACGTCAATGTGAACTAGCCTCTATTTATAACAACATTGAACAACAAAAAAATCCTATTAGATAAACTGGATATACTTTCAGATATATCTGTTCCAATTGATAAAAAAGATGGCGTATCCTTTAAAAAAGTATTGCCTAGTGAACTTTTCATTCCAAAAAATGGAAGCAGCAAATATACAAAAGAATACTGCAAAAATCATAAGGGCGATATCCCACTATTTTCAGGAAATACAGATGGTATATTTGATAAAATAGATTCATATGATTATGATGGTGAATACCTTACATGGGCTAAAGATGGCTTAGCTGGGTATATGATGATTCATAGTGGTAAATTTGCACTAACTGGTCATAGAGGTATTTTAATTCCAACTGATATTTGCCAAAATATCGATCTAAAATATATTAAGTATGTTCTAGAACCGCTGTTTAAAGCTCATAAAAAAGGGCGTGAGGGAGATTTAGGAAAAAACGAATATACAACTTTAAACTCGGATATGATAAAAAAAATGACTGAAACGATTCCTATCCCCATAAAAGGTGACGGTTCCTTTGACATTAAAATGGGGAGGAGGGTGCGGACATTTTCTTGGACTATCTAAGTGACCAATCCAAGTCTATGTCTGTACTCTATAGACTCAAATATCCTAATGATTTTTTTATCTTCTTTCATTATACCAATAAAGATAATCATTTAAAATACCAATAAATTCTGAAATGTTTACCCCATACCAATCTGCATTATAGAACATCTCATTTTTAATTATTCCAAATACGCCCTCACAGGCAGAATTATCAGGTGAACAGCCTTTCTTTGACATTGACCGTATGAAACCATTTTTCTCCATCCTGTCAATCCAGCCTGGCCAGCGGTAGTGTACGCCTCTATCTGAATGTATGATTGGTTTTTCTCCTACAGATAGTAATTTAGCTGCATAGTCCAGCATAGAATTGACAAGTAATGCATCTAGAGAAGTGCTTATATTCCAAGTAACAAGTAAACCATCCAAACAATCTACTATAGGCGATAAATAAACCTTTCCTGCCGGAATTGCAAACTCGGTTATATCTGTTAACCACTTTTCGTTAGGTTTAGATGCAGAAAAATTTCTGTTAATTAGATTATCTACTGCTGGAGATATTTCACCTTGATAGGAATTATATTTACGAGTTCGTTTGATTTTTACTATAAGTTGTTCTTCCTTCATAATTCTACGAATAACTTTTTCTGAGACAATTATATTTTCACGCCTAAGTAAGGCGTGAATTCGTCTATAACCATATCGGCCTTTATTCTCTGTAAATAATTCAATGACTCTAACACGCAAAAGTGTATATTTATCTTCTTTTTGTAGGGAGTGTTCCTGATAATAATAACTACTTTTTGATAATTGTAATTTCTGTAATAATAATGGCAGTGAGTATCTATTTTTCAAGACATCGATTATCACCGCCTTCTCTCTGTTGCTGAGAGCACTCTGATCGATGTCTGGGTCTTTTTTTAATACATTTATTGTTTCTTTAAGAATGTCTATTTCTAATTGCATATCTTGCATTTGAGCCGTCAACTGATTTATTTCATCAGAAGAAATATCTGTACTTGAAACAGAACCTTCTACTAATGTTCCCGGAGTAATGTTTTTGTGATTCATAAGACCTAATGTACCTTCTTTTAAATAACGTTTTCGCCATTGATAAATACTAGCTCTACTATACCCAATGTCTTCTGAAACATATTTTATATTTTCTCCAAGCTCATAGCAACGATGAATTGCATTTAATTTTATTTCTAATGGAGGATTGCGAGGATGATCAGGAGGATTATCAATTACAGGGTATTCTTTCCTTGTTTTTGGCGGGATATTTTCTTCAGCAATCCATGTGTACAAATTTCTACGTGTTGGATACCCTAGAATCCTAATAGTTTCAGTTACAGACTCTGTTTGATGATATATCCGTAGTGCAAATATCCTTTTGATCTTTTGAATACATAAAAAGGCTCCTTTCGAAGCCCTATAGTAGTACAGAATTTTGTCCGCACCCTCTGCTCGACGAAATCAAAACAGAGCTTGCACAACGTATTTTTTCTCTAACGGATATTACTATCAATTAATAGAAAGAGTTCTTCAGACATAATATATTGGAGCAGATGCTAAAACAACTGACAAAAACTGCAAGCATTTTGCAAGCACAGAAAACGGGAAGCCCCATTTTATAAGGCTTCCCGCTGTTTTTAGGTCACTCAAACTCTTTTTCAGGTTCGATTTTTCATGTTACTTTATTGTTATCGTGTTTCAAAATCGTATCATTTTGATACGATTTTTTTATCTTGTTAATGTGGTTTCAAATCTGCTGTACCCAAATTGTACCCACGCTATTTCTGTGCGCTATTTTTCAAAATCAAAGGTGTCATTTTTTCCATAAGTGCATCTGCAATACGCCTGCTTTTGTCATCAAGAATTTTTTTCTTTTGTTCACGAGCCCACTCTACCGCTTTCAATTGGTCTTCCGGGCGTTCACTTAATACTACATGTTCTTCTGTCATAATATGCACCTCCTATCGATTTTCATAGTTTATACCTACATTATAACAGTTTTTCAAAAAATAGTCCGCTGCATCTTGCAAATCTTTTATATTTTTTGCTTTATTATTTAAATCCACTGCCTCATTAAGAAGTATAACAGCTTTTTCAAAATCATACTTTCCATTCTTTACCAAATATGATACACTACCTAAATTTGTAACAACAACCATCATTTTTACAGATTCATATCTCAATAAAAATTGTATATCTGGTAGCGAAAAAGCCGACAATGACGGATGATTGTGCAATACAATTACCACGCAATCTCTTGAAGTACGAATCAAATGATATGATGTTGAATCACTCAAAGGATCAACATCATGCTCTGCCCCCAAAGCAATACCGATATAACGTTCTCCCTTTTCTATCAACCTGGCGTTCTCCAAGCTATAGGTAACTGCCACTTCATTAGAATCATTTTCGTCTTTAGATATTTGAAGGACCTGCCTCGCCAGCTCTTGAAGATTGTCATATTCCGTTTCGGCTATCTCCTTATACTTAACTCGCGGTACTTTATTAATTGCTTCATCTGTAATCATTATCTTATGATCACGTTTCTTCGCCATTTCAAGGTCATTTAAATCACTGCTCATTTTCAACCTTCTTTCTGTGTCTTTCACATTAGTCCATTATTCCACAATATTAAAATGATACTTCTTTGCTCTCATTTCAAATGCATATTGAGTTCCCTCCATAACATCACAAATTTCCTTTCTTATATCTTTGTCATCCATAGTTCCCTCATACTTTGTATCAATCTCATCTGTCTCAGAATTCATAGATACAATATATTCAGCATCTCCATTAACAGGAATATTGGCATTATGAGTTACAACAATAATTTGACGTTTTGATTTTGTCTTTTTTAAACGCGTAACAATTAAATCATATACAAGTTTATTATCTAGATCATCTTCTGGTTGATCTAACAAGAGCGGCAAATTTCCATACGCAAGTAAAAATGTCAATATTGCAGTTGTTTTCTGCCCAGCCGAAGCATTTGATAAAGGAATATAGCTTTTTGCTTTTTCTGGTTTATAAGACACCTGTAAATCATCTTCTGGTATAAATGTAATCATTCTTGCAAATGACTCTGGTGGTGTTTCAATAATTGTAGTTCTCATTCGTCCTTGACAGCTCTTTTTATCCACGCCTTCTCTTATATCCCACATAAGTTTTCTAAATTTTTCGATTCCATTTTTCCCAAAAAATAAAACTGCCAATTTATTAATCTCATCTTCAACGGTTGCATTATCTTTATGCAAAACACTTTTCATCATTTGAATAAATGAATTTCGATTTCTTCCTCTTTTTATATCAAATTTAACATTTGCATCCATGCCAATGACACCATTTATAAATTTTGACCTTAAGGATGAAATTTCCTGTGTAATGCTTTCATATTGGCAATACAACTTTTTTCGCTCTTCATCTGCTACTATCAATTTTTCTTTATCTAACTTTATTTTATCTAGTTCTAATAACTTATTCTTTTTTCTTTCTAATAAATCATCTAATTTATCAAAATTAAATCCTTGTTCTTGTAAAGAAGAACAAACTTCACTATATTGCTTTTCAACACTCTCTTTTTGTTCTTTCCAAACAGACTTTTCTATACTCTCTATAAGATTTGCTGTATCCTTATTTATTAAACCAATAGTATCTATAATGATTTTTTTCTTAGCCTCAAACAAATCATTATCTTTCTTAATTATTGATTCTACTTCTTGATTATCCAAATTAGCAGAATCAAGCTTCTCTGAGTCTAATACGTTTATTATTTGCGTAATTTGCTTCACTTGTTCATTTTTTCTATAAATATAATCATCAATAGCTTTTTTCTGCGATTCAAATTTCTGTTTTTCTTTCAGTGCATCAGATATGCCACTTGATTCGTATTTACTAATTTGTTCTTCAATATCCTTTAATTCGGTTTTCGTCTTCTCTTCTTCATTAATTGATTTTTTCAAATCTTCTATTTCAAGCCATTTTGCAATTACCGCATTTAACGCTGCCTCCTTTTCTGCTATCTTCTGATTTAAATTGTCTATATCCTCATCTATAATGCTTATTAATGAGTTAGAATCTAAAGCCAACTCATAAATTTGTTTCTGCGTATATACTTGTACTTTGAAAAAATCCAAATAATTTTTGTCTAATACTTCTACCCAATTATCCCCATCCAATTTAAATAATCTTCGTAATTGGCTATTCATAGATTTAATATTACTAATCTCTAATTTATATAAATCTTCTGTCCGCTCTAAATAAATTTTAATAACTGAATTTTGGTTAAAAATCCCTTTCTTATCTCTTGCTTTTAATTTGTAAAAATTATATTGTTCTGTTTTTATTGATTCAAGATTTTCAGCATCAAAAGACTGTAATCCTCCTGCAATCATCCGAACAATTGACGATTTGCCGCTCCCTCTTCCACCGATAATTGTATTTAATTGAGGATTAAAATTAACAACTATATCCTTTTTGTTATTCAACTCTGTATTTGACACCTCAATCGACTTTATCCATAACTCTGGCTCCGTATCCGGCTTTACATTACTTTCAAAATCATTCTGCACCCTCATATCATACGATAATAGTGCTTGTCTCACACTTTCCAAATTAGGATTCTGATCCATTTTTAACCATGTATAATCTCTTCCTATCCCCCATAAACCATGTTTTGACTCTTTTTCTGCACATGGATTATCAGAAAATGTGAGCAATGGTAATTCAGATTTCTTTGCTAATAAATATGCATTATACCAAGTTTTTATTTTATCTTCTGAAATACTTTTCCCATATTTATCACTCAGCCTTTTACCCACTTCTTTTATATCATTATTTTTTTCATAATCATTCCAAATGTTATAGTTTACAATTTGTACAGCATTAATATACTTTCTATCCAATATTTCTTTTATATTATCATAACTAATTTCATTAATTCCGTTAAATTCATCAATATGTGCAGCTATTACTAAACCGCCCATCTCTTGTGCCTTTTCACAAACTTCAAAAATATCACCTTTACATGTATGTCCACTATCCCCTAATGAATCACTAAATATATTAACTTGATTTAAAAATTCTTGGACTCTACTTCCGTTACAATTTACATCAAAAAGAATAAGAAGATGTATTTTGCTTGAATCACAAGATAATTCAACTCCAGGAAAAGCAATTATCCCCTCTTGTTCACATAACTTTTTTATAGCATCTATTCCTCTATAATCGTTATGATCTGTAATTGCTATACACTGAAGCCCTTTATTTTTCACCTCAGCGACCCACATATCTGAAGTGTCTTTTTCACTTTCCTTATAACATCTACTGCTCATCGTGTGTAAATGAAAGTCGCATTTATACCATCTTAAACCAACATATTCCATTATTTTTTATCTCCTAAATTCCACTTAGCCAAGTCTCGATTATCTTTCTCAATCGCTCAACGAATTCCATATTTTCTGTACCGTTTGAAATATCTGCACAATAATCAATAGAATTCCTTTTCTTGACACATCTATTCTATGTTTTTAATTTATCCAAAAACTTTTTTCTGTTTCCATTATATTACCTACCCTGTCATTTTTATCAAGAAAAACAAGTATTCCCACCTGGCACCTCTTCAACACTTCATTGTAATTTCTAAATTTAGATACCAATAATATATTTGACATGGGTACCACTCTGTTAATTTTATTATACTCAAAAACTCTGATAAAAACAACGAAGGTTTTTATAACGTATTACTTTTGATTTCTGAACTCTAATTCAAAAATGCACCCGTTTCCGGGTGCATTCACACAGCTACTGTTGTTCAGGATACAGTTCATCCAACACATCTCCCAGTGTTCCATCCTTCGCATAAGGCAAAGCGTCCAACTGTTTGAAATTATGTTTTATATCTTTCGTATCCTCATCAAATCCTAATATGTAACTTGTTGCAATTTTATATATAATTTCCGTCGGTGCAAGCCCATATACCTGCTTTTCAAAGATATGCTTCAATCGTTCCTTATTATCTGGGAACTGCTTCTTCATTTTCTCGCTCTGATACAACCGTTTTACGATTTCTGCAATATATAAGCCTGATTTCATGTACAGATCAATAAATGTTTTATCCGGCATATCAAAGCATCCCGGATTCTCCTGTTCCAGCATATCAACCATCTTTTTCACCATGACCTTCGGTGTAAAAATCTGATTGGTTTTCTGCGGTGGAATATAGTCAAATATGTCCTCAACACTTTTCTCATCAAAATAATCTGCCAGCTTCTTTTTTAGTTCCAGGAACTCCTTGACCGAATCATCAAATACCACCGGATCAAATAACTGCCCATCGAAATGCTTTTTCTGACCGGTTTCTTCTTCAATGTAGTCTCCGCCATCGCGCAAAAACTTAAACTGTTCAAGAGTAATACTGGTAACCTCGAGGAATACTTTATCTGGAACAATCGTATCGAAAGTTGCAAGCGTAACCGAATGATTGCCATACGCCATTAAGAATGACGGAATAGTCCTGGAAAAACCTCTCAGATGATCTCTGCCCCCCTCCTCGATGGTTTCCTTCTCTCTTTCTTTTTTCTTTGTTTCTACAGTCCTGACAGTTTCTTTTGAAGATTCCTGTGTGAAGTCCTGAATTGCAACAGTAAGCTCTTCATTAAATTTCTCTATGACATCCTTTTGTTTTTGCTCAAATTCCTTATCAATTTCAGCAGATGATCTTCCAGTCTCAGCTCTATTCTGCTGTGCTTCCACACGCTGTTGCTCAATCACCTTCTTTTGGATTTCAAAATTCGTATGCAACTTATCAATCATCTTATCTGCTTCATGATTCAATTTTGACTCAATCTGCCTCTTATCAGATGCTTTCATATCTGATCCATAAGAAGTCTGCGCCGTTTCAACTACTGACTTTACTGCGCCCTTTTTTACAAACTCTTTTAGCCTGTCAATTGCCCGCTTAGAATCTCTAGGAGTAACTTCAATCTGCTCAATGGTATCCTTTACCTGTGCAGTCATATCATAAATTTTATCTCCAAATACATCCTGCGTTCTTCCAATAACAAAATCATTGGTCAGTAAAACTTCTCCATTTTCATCCAAGGAAAGATCCTTTTTTACTTCTTCCGACAGATTTACCTTACTTTGGGGTTCCTCTAGTAGCTCAAAATTTTGGATGATATCAAGCACTTCTTTAGGTGCCCCAAATATATTGCTGATATTCTGGAACAGGAAATTACTCATAAATCCCCTTTTAACCACTTCTACAGAACGAATTTTCCTTGGAATAGTCAACACTTTCTCTGCATCAAGTTCAATAAGTTCTCCTTGTTCATCTTCTCCGATTACAGGAAAGAAGTTAAGAAGTTCCCTAATATTACCCTTTCTTTCCTCCGCTGTCCCACCTCCATGTGCTGTATTTGGATTCAAATTATTTGCAAACTGTTCATATATCGTGAGTGTCCTTGCCGGATCAAAGTCAAATACATACGCATTTTCTTTTCTCTTAAAGTATGTTCCTTCCTTAAAAAGACAAGGATTCTGTGCTCGGAAGGCTGCCTGCATATAGAGTGCCGGTGATTTCATATTACTTAACATCAAAACAGCGGTTCACTCCGGAATAGTAATACCAGTCGTCAATTGCCCTACTGACAGTGTAATAGTCTTATCATTATTTGCAATTGCCTCGACAACTTTATCATAGGATTTCATTGTTTCATCATTATCATCCAGTTTTCCATCACCAGCAGCTAAAACAATCTCATAGTCCTTAAATACCGGATGCTCCTTCAACTTCTTTGCTAATGCTTTTGCACTGTCTACTCTGTCCAGAATCCAAAAGTATGTTTTAGTTCATTCCGAAGTTCAGGTGTCGAAAAAGGATACTTGGACTGCTTTGTCAATGCATCCAAAAACTTATCTACGGATGAATTATAATTGAATTTCCCATTGGCTACTGAAAAAAACTCATTCAAATAAAAGGCATACTCCTCTGTCTCTCCTTCAATTTCAATTCCCTGTTGAAGCTCATCCTTTATTATTTCGGACATTTGATAAGTATATAAGTTCAACTTTGGAAGATCAGCATATGGATTTTCTTCTTCTGAAGAAAAATCCCAATTTCGTTTCTTCTTCTGCTCATCTGCATAAGTCCAGTTAAAAATAGCTTCATCCTCGAAATTATTGTTAGCCAATGCCTTAAATGGTGTTCCAGAAAGATGCAGTGTGAATTTTCGTCTCACATGTTCAAAAGCGACATCCTTTTTATATGTATCCACTCCCTCATGTGCTTCATGATGTTGTCAATATTGGTTGACACATTTTACTCAAGGGATTCATGGACTATGCTGCAAGCTGGAGAGAATCGTAGTATCTCTGTCGCTTGATCATTGGAGGAAGACCACCATTGGCGGTACAGATCCTCCGATTGTTCCAGTAACTGATGAAGTATCTCCAGATCATAACTTTAAGTTCCTCCACCGTCAAATCCTCAGTGTTGACCCTGTCGTAGAGCAGTTCACTCTTCAGACGAGCCCACATGCTTTCGCATTTTGCATTATCATGGCAACGTCCACCAGCACTATTCATACTCTGAACGATGCCATATTTGGCTAATGTTGTGCGATAGAGTTCGCTGGTGTACTGTGTCCCGCGATCAGAATGAAGAATTGCCCCACGGATCTCCGGATATGCCATATAAGCATTCTCGACCGTGTGCTGGCAGAGAGTAGCTTTCATGTTTGTCTCCATTGCCAGACCAAGAACAGCTGAATCGAAGCAATCAAAAATGCCAGATACGTAGAGTTTACCATCTTTAGCCTTAATCTCGGTTATGTCAGTTACACACTTGGTCAGAGGTTGATCTGCTGTAAAATCCCGTTTTACGAGCTCATCTGATTTACGAGCTTCTTTATCTGCCTTGGTAATACCATTTGGCTTCCGTTTAGGGCGATGGATGAGTCCAATCTCTTCCATGACCCTATAAACGGTACGCTCACTTGGAATGTGCACGCCCTCTGGCTGCTTAAGCTGTAGTGCCTGATACATTCGGATACGACCATAGGTATCGTTGCAGGTATCTTCAGCATTGATTTCTCGCATAGCATCCGCCAAATCCTGATCTTTCACTTTCTTGCGAAGCATTGCAAGCTCTTCTGCAAGACTCATTGCGGATTCTGGAGTATGGGATCCTTCTCCAATATCCATACCTCCAGATCTGGCTACTTTCAACCAGGTATGAATAGTTCCCTCCGGAACACTTAATTCTTTGGCTGCTTTAGCGCCACCAATTTCACGTGCAAGCTTCACTGCCTGAACCTTGTATTCATGATCGTACTTACGTTGACTTCGTGCCATAGTTTTGGAACCTCCTCATGGCAGGAGGTTCTTTTTATGGGCAAATTTCAAACAAAGTGAATGATTTTTTCTGCCTTTTTTGATATAATGTATGTGTGGATTGGCAATAGTGTGTATAGGTGATGATGGGCTTGACAGATGGGAAAAGAATGAAACATTCAGTCAAGGATACTGTTTTTCGAGATATGTTTTCCAAGAAGAAATACCTTATCCAGCTTTATAATGCCCTGCATCCGGAGGATAAAACCATAACTCAGGCCGATTTGGAGATTGTCACTCTGCAATCCATCCTTCTGAATGGCATTTATAACGACCTTGGCTTTATGGTCAGGGGAAAGCAGCTGATGATATTGGTGGAGGCGCAGTCCACTTGGTCTGCCAATATTGTCATCCGTGCCCTGATATATCTGATATGGATTGCTGTATAGAGGCCAAGGTGAAGATGATTTATCTTCAGGACAGTGATGATATTATCAATCAGTATATTGGTTTTTGCAGGGTGTGCAATGAGCAGGTAGCATTGAATGGTAGGACACTGAAAGCGGTAAAGGAGATTATCAGGATATGCCGTGATAGAAATCTTCTGAAGGAATACTTGAATGAACGCGAAACGGAGGTTGAGGAGATTATGCTTACTTTATTTGACCAAGAACATGTTTGGAATATAGAACGGAATAACATCAGGGCAGCAGCTTTGGCAGAAGGGATGAATTTGGGCATTAGTCGTGGACGGAATGAAGGAATTGAATTGGGCGTAATGCAAAATAAAACTCAAACAGTATTAAAAATGTTTAGGCGCAATATGCCTGTTGAAGATATTGCCGACATTAGTGAATTATCTGTAGAGGAAGTTAATGATATATTAAAAAAAGCTATGGTTATACACTGATTATGACATAAATTACCTGAAACGTCAGAAGCAGTTATGTTGCCGCCTGTGTCCTTATTGTCCGTGCTGTCCGCCTTATAAAATAAGCGTTACAGTGCGTAGATATGGGCATTTATAAAAAATTCTAGTTGTATACTATATATGTGATAGTTATCCCCCTTTTGCTTTATGCAGCAGGGGATATTTTTATGTAGTGATCACATAAAGTTAGACCTAAAATCTAATCTTATGGAGGCACCACATTGTTTGATGGTATATGTTGGTGTTTTTATGTTATATAGATTGAAAGTTGTTATTTACATAGATAGCATTAGTAGAATTATCTTCTACTGGTCTATGTCTTTGGGCCTGCACAGCTCATAGCTAATGACTCCAGTGTTGA
>ERZ773186.3008-NODE-3008-length-11795-cov-3.598637_pt1 | contig 11795 bp, 9 predicted proteins | sample MGYA00581000_ERZ773186 | MGnify/ENA primary metagenome ERZ773186 (study PRJEB29015, sample SAMEA2737752) | human gut metagenome | biome: human gut; feature: human-associated habitat; material: faeces | place: China | collected 2012 ... | reverse complement strand
CCCTGAAGGGTCAGAAGATCATGGTGGAGTTCGTCTCCGCCAACCCCACCGGCCCTATGCACATGGGCAACGCCCGTGGCGGCGTGCTGGGCGACACGCTGGCCTCCGTACTCCAGAAGTCCGGTGCCGACGTGTGGCGGGAGTTCTACGTCAACGACGCCGGCAACCAGATCGATAAGTTTGCCCGGAGTCTGGATGCCCGGTATCAGCAGCTGATCCGTGGCGAGGACGCTGTGGAGTTCCCGGAGGACGGCTATCATGGCGACGATATCCGGGAGTTGGCCCGGCTGTTCTATCAGCAGGAGGGCGAGAAGTATCTGGACTGCGACGAAAAGACCCGGCACGATGCGCTGGCCAAATTCGGTCTGGATCACAACATCCCCAAGATGAAGACCGATCTGGCCCGGTACGGCATCCAGTACGACGCATGGTTCTTCGAGTCCACCCTCCACGAGAGCGGCTATGTGGCAGACTCCGTGAAGGCGCTGACCCAGCGGGGCTATACCTATGAGAAGGACGGCGCTCTGTGGCTGGCCACCAGCCGGATCCTGGCGGAGAACCTGAAAAAGTCCGGCAAGTCCGACGAGGACATCGAGAAGCTGGGCCTGAAGGACGACGTGCTGCGCCGTGCCAACGGGTTTTACACCTACTTCGCCGCCGACATTGCCTATCACCGCAACAAATTCGCCGTCCGGGGCTTCGATAAGGTCATCAACGTGTGGGGCGCCGACCACCACGGCCATGTGGCCCGCCTGAAGGGTGCCATGGACGCTTTGGGGCTGGACGGTGAGCACCGGCTGGATATCGTGCTGATGCAGCTGGTGAAGCTGGTGCGGGACGGCGAGGTGGTGCGGATGTCCAAGCGCACCGGCAAGGCCATCAGCCTGACGGACCTGCTGGACGAGATCCCCGTGGACGCCTGCCGCTACTTCTTCAACGCCAAGCCGGAGACGCAGATGGAGTTCGATCTGGGTCTGGCCGTCCGGGAGGACAGCGAGAACCCGGTGTACTATGTGCAGTACGCCCACGCCCGTATCTGCACCCTGCTGAAGAATCTGGAGGCCGAGGGCTATACCGTCCCGGCCGCCGATGCCGTGGATTTCAGCCTCCTGACCGACGAGACGGAGCAGGCCCTCATCAAGCAGATCGCCTCCTATGGTCAGGTGGTGCTGCTGGCGGCACGGGACTACGACCCCAGCCACATCAACCGCTACCTCACCGCTCTGGCGGCGGCGTTCCACAAATTCTACGCCGCCTGCCGCATCAAGGGCGAGGAAGAGCCGGTGCTGCTGGCCCGGCTGAAGCTGGCGGATACCACCCGTGCGGTGCTGAAAAACGCCATGACCCTCATTGGCTGCAGCGCCCCGGAGAAAATGTAAGAGGACCCTGCATCAGCAATTTCTGCAGATACGGTCGATCCCTGCATAGAAAAGGACCCCCTGCGGCGAGGCCGCAGGGGGTTCCTTTTTAGGCTGCGAATGGACGCAGCGCCCGTCGCCGCATCGCACCCATCCGAAAAAATTTCCCCAAACGGGAGAAGCATCTTGTGTTTGCACGGAACTGGCAGTACGATCCATATAGATAAGACAGACAGCTTATGGGAAGGCCGCTGACGGCGGCCTTTTGAAAGCACGGAAGTTAGTCTATTCTGACCGAAGGGAGTTGACCGGATATGGAGGAACAAAGCTGCGTGCTGCTGGAAAACAGCAGACGGATCAGCGCATTTGCATCGCAGCTGCATTTATGAGAGGAACCGCCCTGACCCCTGACCCGGGCATAAAAAACCGGCAGGCCCCCTGTGGCGCCTGCCGGTTTTTGGTGCGGGCGGCGGGACTCGAACCCGCACGCCGTATGGCAATGGAACCTAAATCCATCGAGTCTACCAATTCCACCACGCCCGCATACAGTAGTCAGTATAGCACACCCACCGCCGTTACTCAAGCAAAAATCCCCGCCGCCGCAGAAAAATCTCCCCCGGCGGCGAAAAAAGTCTCGTATTTTCCCGAAACTGTGATACAATACAAGGCAAAGAATACCGGTATCCTGCGGGATGCCTGATACAGGAGGAACCACCATGCAAGTGACCGAACGTTTTTTGAAATACGTCTCCTTTGACACCACCTCCAGCGAGACATCCGACACCGTCCCCACCACCGCCCACCAGAAGGAGCTGGGCCGGTATCTGGCCGACGAGCTGGCCCGTCTGGGGCTGGAGAACGCCCATATGGATCAGTTGGGCTACGTCTACGCCGTCCTGCCCGCTACACCGGGTCAGGAGCACGTCCCGGCGCTGGGCCTCATCTCCCACATGGATACCTCTCCTGCCGTCAGCGGCGCCGACATCCAGCCCCAGATCGTCACCTATCAGGGCGGCGACCTGCCGCTGGCCAAGACCGGCTGCCTGCGGGTGAAGGATTTCCCCTTCCTCAGCCGCTATGTGGGGCAGCAGCTCATCGTCACCGACGGCACCACGCTGCTGGGTGCCGACGACAAGGCTGGCGTGGCGGAGATCGTCACCGCCTGCGAGTATCTGCTGGCCCACCCGGAGGTCCCCCACCGCACCATCGCCGTCTGCTTCACCCCCGACGAGGAGGTGGGCAAGGGCGCCGACCACTTTGACCCCGCCAAATTCCCCGCCAAGGCCGCCTATACCGTGGACGGCGGCGAGCTGGGCGAGATCGAGTATGAGAACTTCAACGCCGCCGCCGTGACCCTCACCGTCCACGGCGTCAACATCCACCCCGGCTCCGCCAAGGATAAGATGAAAAACGCAATCCTCATGGCCCACCAGTTCATCTCCCTGCTGCCGGAGGCGGAGACTCCCGCCCACACCGAGGGCTACGAGGGCTTCTACCACGTCACCGACGTCTCCGGCAACGAGACGGAGGTGGTGCTCCACGCCATCATCCGTGACCACGACCGTGAGAAGTTCGAGGCCCGCAAGACCTTCGTGGAAAACGCCGTCCGCTACCTCAACGGCGTTTGGGGCGAGGGTTCCTTCCGGCTGGAGCTGAAGGACAGCTACTATAATATGAAGGAAAAGCTGCTGCCCCACATGGAGCTCATCGACAACGCCTGTGCCGCCATGCGGGCCGTGGGCGTGGAGCCGGAGATCCTCCCCATCCGGGGTGGCACCGATGGAGCCCGCCTCTCTTGGGAGCGGGATATCCCCTGCCCCAACCTCTGCACCGGCGGCGCCAATTTCCACGGCGTCCATGAGTTTGTCCCCGTGGCCTCCATGGAGAAAATGGTGCAGGTGCTGGTGGAGCTGGTCCGCTGCTGATCCTGCCCATATACCGCCTGAGCGCCCCTCTCTCTGCGAGAGGGGCACTTTATGTGAAATCGCTGTAAAATCGCCATGTAAAAAACGGCAAAAAAAATGTCAACTCCTCTTGCAATTTGCCGTAAGGAGTGCTAACATGCGTGTATAGACAGTGTGCCGAACCGCCCATGGGCGGTTATCGTTTCGCCTGAAACGATAAGGAGTTATTCCCCGTGCGAGCGCTCCATCGGTCACACGCAAAAAAATAGGAGGAGATACTTATGACAAACCGCAAGAGTACCAAACGGGCCTTGCTGGGCAGCGTCATGGCTATGGTCCTTTGCCTGGCCATGCTGGTAGGCGCTACTTTTGCATGGTTCACCGACACCGCATCCACGGGTGTCAACAAGATCCAGGCCGGTAATCTGGATATCGAGATTCAGGATGAGACTGGCAAGGCGATCGACACTCTGGCATGGGCAACGAAAGACGGTACCGCTTTCGCCGAAGATGGAAAAACGCCCCTGTGGGAGCCGGGCTGCACCTACACCCTGACCCCCTTCCAGATCGTCAACAAGGGCAATCTGGCCCTGAAGTATAAGATCGTCGTCACCGGTCTGGAGGGCGACACTGGCCTGCTGAAGGTCATCAAGTTCACCTATAAGACTGGCGAGGAAACCTTTGACATGAACACCGAGGGCCATCTGACTGCCAACGGCGGTGCTTCCAAAGTGATCACCGTATCCGCCCATATGGACGAGGCCGCCGGCAACGAGTACATGAATAAGACGCTGGAGGGTGTCAAGTTCACCGTCTACGCCACCCAGGACACCGTGGAGAGCGACAGCTTCAATAACACCTATGATGCCAACGCCACTTACCCTGTGGTGAACGTTACGGAACTGAAGGAGGCTCTGACCAACGGCGGCGTCGTGGCTGTTACCAAGGACATCCAGACCAACAACATTGAGGACACGGCGGCGGCCCGCATCGTCATCTCCCAGCCCACCACACTGAATCTGGAGAAGAAGATCATCACCCCCGATAACATGGGCAACAACAATACGAACTTCTGCGCCCTTATCATCGATGCGGATACCACCATCAATGCGGGCGAGAACGGCGGCATTGATACCGGCGTCAACGGCGGCTATGGCATCAACGTCCGGAATGGTGCAACCCTCACCATCAACGGCGGCTACTATTACGGCGGCGGTACTGCTGTGCAGGTCCAGAAGGGTACCCTCATCATCAACGGCGGTACCTTCGCCTGCGAGCCGTACAGCAACCCGACTTACGGTTACAACTTCCTGATCAACTGTGTGGACAGCGCTTACAAGAATGGTACGGCTAAGGTCGTTATTCAGGGCGGTACGTTTATCAACTTCGACCCGTCCAACTGCACGGCCGAGGGTGCCGGCACCAACTTCGTGGCCGATGGCTACAAGGTCGTGTCTCAGACTCAGACCAACGGCGACATTTGGTATACTGTGGTTGCTGAGTAATTCCCTGCATCAAAAAGAGCGCTCTCCCCGGAATGGGGAGAGCGCTCTTTTGATGTGTGAGGTTATTCCCACTCCACGGTTGCGGGGGGCTTAGAGGTGATATCGTAGACGATGCGGTTGATATGCTTCACCTCACCCACGATGCGGCCGCTGACCTTATCCAGCAGCTCATAGGGCAGGCGGGACCACGTAGCGGTCATGAAGTCCTGAGACTGCACCGCCCGCAGGGCCAGCGTATAGTCGTAGGTGCGCTCGTCGCCCATGACGCCCACGCTGCGGACGCTGGTCAGCACGGCAAAGTACTGACTGGTGGTACGGTCCAATCCCGCCAGAGCCATCTCCTCCCGGAAGATGGCATCGGCATCCCGCAGAATCTCCAGCTTTTCCTCGGTGATCTCACCGATGACACGGATGGCCAGACCGGGGCCGGGGAAGGGCTGGCGCCACACCAGCTGCTCCGGCAGGCCCAGCTCGATGCCCAGCTGCCGCACCTCGTCCTTGAACAGCCGCCGTAGGGGCTCCACGATGTCCTTGAAGTCCACGCAGTCTGGCAAGCCGCCCACATTGTGGTGGCTCTTGATGACCACGGACTCGCCGCCCAGACCGGACTCCACCACGTCAGGATAGATGGTGCCCTGTGCCAGGAAATCCACGGCGCCGATCTTCTTGGCCTCGGCCTCAAAGACCCGGATGAACTCCTCACCGATGATCTTGCGCTTGGTCTCCGGGTCGGTGACACCGGCCAGCCTGGAGAGGAAGCGGTCCTTGGCGTTGACCCGGCGCACGTCCACATGGAACTGGTGGGTCATGACCTCCTCCACCTGATCGCCCTCGTCCTTCCGCAGCAGACCGTGATCCACGAAGATACAGGTCAACTGATCGCCCACGGCACGCTGCAGCAGGGCGGCAGCCACAGAGCTGTCCACGCCGCCGGAGAGAGCCAGCAGCACACGGCCCCTGCCGATCTTGGCCCGGCACTCCGCCACGGCCTCCTCCAGATAGGACGCCATGGTCCACTCGGCGGTGAAGCCGCAGATGCCGTATAGGAAATTCTGCAGCAGCTCCTTGCCGTACTGGGTGTGGAGTACCTCCGGGTGGAACTGCACGCCGTAAAGCTGCTTCTCGGCGCACTGGATGGCAGCGCAGCGGCAGCCATCGGTGGAGGCCACCACCTCGAAGCCGGGGGCCAGCGTCTCCACCTCCACACCGTGGCTCATCCAGTACACTGCGGTGTCGGGGATATCCTTAAACAGAGGGCTCTTGCCGTTATGGGTCAGCTCTACCTTGCCGTACTCACGGGTCTCGGCCCGGCGGCACTGGCCGCCCAGCAGGTGGATCATCAGCTGCTGGCCGTAGCAGATGCCCAGCACAGGGATGCCCATAGAGAACAGGGCGGGATCCACCATGGGAGCATTTGGCTCGAACACCGTGGCGGGGCCACCGGTGAAAATGAGAGCGTCAGGCTGGAAGGCCCGGATATTCTCCATAGACTCCCGCCAGGAGCGGATCTCGCAGTATACGCCGCATTCACGGACACGGCGAGCCACCAGCAGATTATACTGGCCGCCGAAGTCCAGCACTAAAACCTTTTTCATACCGGATCATCCTCCCGGAAGGTGATGTGGTCGGGCGTAGCCTCCTCGATAACGGCCAGAGAGTGGATGTTGTAGCCCTGCTCCCGGAAGGAGTCGCCGCCGTGCTGGAAGCCCTTTTCCACCGCCACGCCGATGCCCACCAGCTCGGCGCCGGCGGCATTGACGATGTCGATGAGACCCTGCATGGCGTAGCCCTTAGCCATGAAGTCGTCGATGATAAGGACCTTGTCCTCCGGCCCCAGCCACTCCTGCGCCACGATGAGGGTGGCCTTCTTCTTGTAAGTATAAGAGAAGATCTCGCTCTGGTACAGGCCACCCTCGATGTTGTCGCTCTTGGCCTTCTTGGCAAACACCATGGGCACGCCGTACTTATTGGCGCAGATGGTAGCCAGAGCGATGCCGCTGGCCTCGGCAGTCAGCACCATGGTGATCTTGCTGACGTCAAAATAGCGAGCGAACTCGTCCGCCAGTTCCTCCATAAAGGCGGTGTCCACCCGATGGTTCAAAAACCCGTCTACCTTGATGATGTTGCCGGGCAGGACACGGCCCTCCCGGCGGATACGCTCTTTCAATGCTTCCACGATCTACACTCCTTTATTATAAGTCGCTGGTACTCCACCATATTGACCCTATTCTGCCCAATTTCCGGGGGAAAAACAATAGGGAGAAAAACCAAGCTTTTCTTGGTTTTTCTCCCGGTATTTGTCAGTTCTCCCAGTTCAGAGGCGCACCTGAACGCTGGGATAAGCTGTCCTTTACGAAGTCGGCAAACCGCTGGGCCGCCGGGGTCAGAGGCACGTCCCGCAGGACGCACAGATCCACGCTGCGGGGCGGGATCTCGAAGTCCGTAGCCAGCTTCCGCAGTCGACCCTTCGACAGCTCTTCGTGGACAAACTCCTCCGTGACGCCCGCCACCCCGAAGCCAATCGCCGCCAGATCTACCAGCAGGCTCCGTGCGCCCAGCTCGATCTCCGGATGCAGCCGCTGGCCATTTTGCAGGAAGTACTTCTCCAGATACAGCCGGGAGGAGGCCTTGCGCTCCAAAAGGATCAGGGGGAAGGCGGCGATCTCCGCCAGAGAATAGACATGGCCGAAGTCGCAGGGATAGTCCGCCGCCGCCACGAACACGGAATGGGTGGCGAAGCAGGGGTGCGTCTCCAGCGAGGCGGACTCCTGGGGGGTGCTGGCAAAGGCGATATCCACCTTGCCGGATTGCAGCAGGCCCAGTACCTTGTGGCTGCGGCCGGAAACGATCTGGATGTGGATGGCGGGATACTGCCGGTGGAACCGATCCAGATACGGCAGCAGGAACTGGCTGGTGACGGTGTCGCTGGCGCCGATGGTCAGGTGTCCCATCTGCAGCTCCCGGCTCTGGGACAGCTTCTCCTCGCCGGTTTCCAGCAGGCCCATGGCGCTGCGGACGTATTCATACAGCATCCGCCCGTCGGCGGTCAGGGTGACGCCCCGGGAGTTCCGGGCGAACAGCCGGGTCTGCAGTTCCGCCTCCAGCTGCTTGATGGACTGGCTGACGGCGGACTGGGAGATATACAGGGCCTGAGCGGCGGCGGTGATGTTGCCGGCCTCGGCCACCTCCTTGAATACACGATAAAGCTCCAATTTCACAGACATGATGCAGGACCTCATAAATAGGGATAATATATATCACTGGTGCAATATGCTGTCATTATAGCAGATTTTTACGGGATTGCAAGGGAATTTATAGCGCCCTGTCTCTTGAAACACCGGGGAGAATGTGCTACAATGCCATATAGCATATGGAAAAGGATGACTTCTATGGATAAGCGCACCACAGATATCGTCTGCTACTGCACATGGGTCGGTCTGCTCGTCGCCGTGCTGGCGGGGAACCGGGAGGCCAGCCGCTTCCACCTGAACCAGTCGCTGGTGCTGGGTATTTTCGGCCTGCTGGGGGTCATCCCCTGCGTGGGCTGGGTGTGGGCCGTCTTTGTGGCGGTGTGGTGGTGCATGGGCCTTACCGGGGCCATCCGGGGCGTGGAGCGGCCGGTGCCGGTGCTGGGTGGCATCCGTATCCTGCTTTGATGCATCGTTGTATGGAGCGTGCTGCGGCACGATTTTCATAGTGGACCAATGTTCAACAATTAGGAGGAAAAAACCATGTCTTTTATGATCGAAACGTCTGCCCGTCACATTCACCTGACCCAGGAGACGCTGGAGAAGCTGTTCGGTGAGGGCTATGAGCTCACCGTCCGCAAGCCCCTGTCCTATCCCGGCCAGTTCGCCAGCAACGAGCGTCTGACTGTGGTGGGCCCCAAGAAGGAGATGGCCAACGTGTCCATTCTGGGTCCCGTGCGTAAGATGGATCAGATCGAGCTGTCCGCCACCGACGCCCGCACGCTGGGCATCGATGCCCCCGTCCGTGAGAGCGGCGACGTGAAGGGCTCCGGCGCATGTAAGCTGGTGGGCCCCAAGGGCGAGGTGGAGCTGACCGAGGGCGTCATTATCGCTAAGCGTCACCTGCACATCACCGAGGCCGACGCCGCCGAGATGGGCGTGAAGAACGGCGAGATCATCAAGGTGGCCTGCGGCGGCGAGGGCCGTAAGCTGATTTTTGACGATGTGGTGGTTCGTGTCAACAAGGACGCCGTCACCACCATGCACATCGACACCGACGAGTCTCAGGCTGCCGGCAACCCCAAGGTCGGCGAGATCGTGCGGTAAGCAAGCACAAAAAAGGACACGACAGGCTGTGCCTGCCGTGTCCTTTTTTACTTCTTGGGGGATGTCCCATTATAAAGACGCCACGATGGCCTCCAGCTTTTCGGTGAAGTCCCGGTTCAGCCGCAGCAGCAGAGCCTGCTCCTCCGATGTCCAGCCGGCGTAAATACGGTCCTCCAGACGGATCAGGCGGCACACGGTTCTATCGGCCAGACGATGCCCCTGTGCCGTCAGGGAGACACAGGTGTGCCGTCCACTGCCGGGGGACAGGGTCAGTATGCCCTCCCGCTCCAGCTTCTTCAAAGCGGAATTGACGGTAGAGCGGCCCATACCCGTGGCCTCCCGCAGGGCAGACTGGAGATAGCCCGGCTCGTTGACGGCCAGCGTATACAGGATGCGGAACTCGCTGTCCGATAGTCCCATTTTCAGCGCCGCCGCATGATACAGGCTGCTGATACGGCCGTCGATCTGATTGAACTCCTGAATGGTGGTCACATCCTCGCCCCCTTACGCATAGCCGTACTTTTTCCGCTTGCCCACGAGGCACGCCGCCGACAGGAGCAGCGCCAGTGTCTCGGCGGCCACCACGGCGGCCCATACACCGTCGATATCCCATAGCACGGGCAGCACGATAACGGCGGCCACTTGGAACACCAGCGTCCGGGCAAAGGAGATCAGGGCAGAGATGAAGCCGTCGTTGAGGGCGGTAAAAAAGGAGGAGGCATAGATGTTGTACCCTGCCATCAGGAAGGACAGGGAGTAGATGGAGAAGGCACGGATGGTCACCGGCAGCAGGGTCGCCTCCTTGGACATGAAGATCATGGACAGGGGCCGGGCCAGCAGCAGGGCCGCCGCCGTCAGTACCACGCTCATGACGGTAATGATGCACAGGCTCTTCCGCAGCAGCCCCCGCAGTTCCGCCCGGTTCCCGGCACCGTAGTGATAGCCCACGATGGGGGCGCTGCCCATGGAATAGCCCAGAAAGATGGCGATGAAGATGAAGTTGACATACATGATGACACCGTACACCGCCACGCCGCCGGAGCCCATGAGCCGCATCAGCTGCCAGTTGTAGAGCATATTCACCACCGACATGGAGATGTTGGTCATGAACTCCGAGGAGCCGTTGGCGCAGGCCTTCAGCAGCGCCCGCCCATGGAAGGCGGTGCGGCCCAGCCGCAGCTTGCTGCTGTTGGGCCGGAGGAAGTACACCAGCGGAATGGCGCCGCCTACGAACTGGCTGAGAATGGTGGCCAGAGCGGCGCCCTCGGCGCCCCATTGCAGCACCGCCACGAACAGAGCGTCCAGTGCGATGTTGGTGACGCCGGCGGCAATGGTGACGTACAGGCCCAGCTGAGGCCGTTCCGCCGTCACCAGAAAGCTCTGGAAGGTGTTTTGCAGCATATAGGGAATCAGGCCCAGCAGGACGATACGTCCGTAGCTGACGCACACCGGCAGCATGGTCTCGTCGGCACCCAGCAGCCGGGACATAGGCGTGAGAAAGGCAATGCCGCCGATGGTGAACACGGCACCCACCCCAATCAGCACATAGATCAGCAGGGAGAAGATCTCGTTGGCACGCTTTTCGTTGCCGGCTCCCAGGGTGTACGCCACCAGCGCACTGCCGCCGGTACCCAGCATGAAACCCACGGCACCCAATACCATGAGAAATGGCATAATGAGGTTCACGGCGGCAAAGGCATCGGAGCCCACGAAGTTGGACACGAAAACACCGTCCACCACGCCGTAGATGGAGGTACAAACCATCATGATGACAGACGGCAGGGTGAAGCGCAGCAGTTTTCGATAGGTGAAGTGCTCGGATAGTTGGATACGCATGAAGAGAAAGCCCTCCGTAAAAATAATGTCCGAAACCGGACAAATGTATTTTAGTACGATTTCGGACATAGGTCAAGAAAATCTTTCGACGGCCCTCTGCATTTTCCTTGCATTTCCATATGGGATAGGATATAATATCTTCTGATAGATACGGACAGAGGCAATGCGCTGCAAAGGCCCGTGGGGTCAGGCACAAAGCTGAACAAGGGAACGGGGACGAGCCCCACGTTGACCAACACCGTGTGCATCGAGGTGTCTATCCCGCCGACGAAAGTCAGCCATTGGAAGCGTGCTTCTGAGAAGGCAGGGGAGACCGCCGCTTGAGATGCGAGCCGGGAGACCTACTGTTGCCGTTAGAATGATCCCAGGAATGGTTATGGTGTTATTCTGCCACGCAGGATGACACCATATTTTTTGCGCCTGCTCCCGTGCACTGCGGGAGTCGGCGGCACGGAGAATGAGGAGTATATGAAGAAGATTCGACCCTATCTATGGCGGGGCGGAGCGCTGGTGCTGGCGGCGGCCTTGGTGGTGCTGCTGGTGCTGTCCGGGATGGGCCTTTCCACGCAGGAGCCGGAGCCGCTGCCCCAGCCCCCGGCCCAGACTATCCGCACCGAGGGACAGGGAGGCGCCTCCCAGCAGGAGAAGCCCAATGCCCCGGAGCAGCCGGAGGACCCGGAGGACGAGGACACGCCGGAAGAGCCGGAGACTCCGGAGCAGCCGGACGAGGAGCCGCCCCAGGAGGAACCCGATGCCCCGGAGCAGCCGGAGAATCCCACAGACAATCCGGAGCAGCCGGAGCAGCCCGGCGATAATCCGCAGCCCGGTGATCATCCCGGCAAGGGCGATAACGACGGTCCCGGCCCGGTAAAACCGGAGCCAGGCCCTTCTGACGAT
>ERZ773186.3003-NODE-3003-length-11806-cov-6.167986_pt1 | contig 11806 bp, 12 predicted proteins | sample MGYA00581000_ERZ773186 | MGnify/ENA primary metagenome ERZ773186 (study PRJEB29015, sample SAMEA2737752) | human gut metagenome | biome: human gut; feature: human-associated habitat; material: faeces | place: China | collected 2012 ... | reverse complement strand
CGTATGAACCAATAGGGGAAGCAGCTTATGAAGAGGCACTTCAGGTGATGGAGAAATGCAGAACAGTGATCTGCAGTGTACAGGAGTTTGGAAGCGGAAATCTGAAAAATGCAGATTTACTGCAGCGTTTTATGAAAAAAGGGTAGACAGAAACACTTTACTATGCTACCATGATAACGTGTACGCCGTACGTGTACAATAAGCATTGCGGCGAAAGGATTATCGTTCGTGCATCGTGGAACAGCAATGAGGAGGAAGCAATTATGAGAAAGAGAATGTTAAGCGCAGCAATGGCAGGTATGATGGTGGTATCCATGACTGCATGCGGAGGCAGCAAGCAGGCTGAGACCACCGCAGCAGCAACTGAGGCAGAGACTTCCGCCGAGGAAACTACTGCAGCAGAAACTACCGCAGAGGCAGCAGATGAGGCTGGCGAGCTGGGTGGTACCTTTACCGTAGGTTTTGACCAGGATTTCCCGCCGATGGGCTTTGTAGGAGATGACGGTCAGTATACTGGCTTTGATCTGGAGCTGGCACAGGAGGTTGCAGACAGACTGGGTCTTGAGTTTGTTCCGCAGCCGATCGCATGGGATGCAAAAGATATGGAACTGAGTTCCGGCACTATCGACTGTATCTGGAATGGTTTTACCATGAACGGACGTGAGGATGATTACACCTGGAGTACTCCTTATATGGACAACAGCCAGGTATTTGTTGTAGCAGCAGATTCCGGCATCAGTTCTCTGGCTGATCTGGCCGGCAAGGTTGTTGAGGTTCAGACCGACTCTTCCGCAGAGGCGGCTTTAAAGGATAATGCAGAGTTAAGCGCAACCTTCGGAACACTTCAGACCACCCCAGATTACAACACCGCATTCATGGATCTGGAGATGGGTGCCGTAGATGCCATCGCAATGGATGTCATCGTAGCCGGTTACCAGATCGAGCAGAGAGGTGAGTCCGACAAGTACGTGATCCTTGACGAGACCCTTTCTTCCGAGGAGTACGGCATTGGCTTTAAAAAGGGCAATGAGGAGTTAAGAGATAAGGTCCAGGGCGCGCTGGACGAGATGGCAGCAGACGGTACCATGGCAGAGATTTCTGAGAAATGGTTTGGCCGTGATGTAACCACGATTGGAAAATAACAGTTAAAATGAAACAGAAGGCGAAGGAGCAGGAGTTATGCAGATTAATACCATGATATCACAGTTATCGGGAGGAATGCTGGTCAGCACAGAGATTTTTGTGGTGACGCTGGTGTTTTCCCTGCCCCTTGGTCTTCTGATTGCTTTTGGCAGAATGTCGAAGAATAAGGTCCTGCAGGGAATTGTGAAGACCTATATCTCTATCATGCGCGGAACCCCGTTGATGCTGCAGCTGATGGTTGTTTATTTTGGACCGTTCTATCTGTTTGGCATTAAGATCAAGAGCAATAATTACCGTCTGATCGCGGCGATGATCGGATTTGTCATCAATTATGCGGCATATTTTGCGGAGATTTACAGAGGAGGAATCGAATCTATTTCAGCGGGACAGTATGAGGCTGCAAAGATCTTGGGATACAGCAAAGCCCAGACATTTTTCAGGATCATCCTGCCGCAGGTGATCAAGAGAATCCTTCCATCTGTGACAAATGAGGTTATCACACTGGTAAAGGATACGTCACTGGCATTTGTTGTTGCTGTTTCGGAGATGTTTACAATTGCAAAACAGATTGCAAGTGCACAGACGACTATGATGCCTTTTGTGATCGCTGCTGTTTTTTATTTTGTGTTCAATCTTCTTGTTGCGATTGTAATGGATAAGATTGAGAAAAAACTGAATTATTATCGCTGACAGGCGGCTGGGGTTATAAAATATTTTTTGACTCTGACATCATTTAATTTAAGAGGAATATTTGCTATGGTATTATTTGAAATGAAAAACATAAAGAAGAGCTTCGGCAGCCTTGAAGTATTAAAAGACATTTCACTTCAGGTAGAGGAGGGTGAGGTTCTTAGTATTATCGGACCTTCCGGTTCCGGTAAATCCACACTTCTCCGCTGTGCCACCGGTCTTGAGACACCGGACAGCGGTGAGATCATCAAGCAGGGGGATGTGGGACTGGTATTTCAGAACTTTAATCTTTTCCCCCATTTTTCCGTACTGAAAAATATCACAGATGCTCCGATCAGAGTGCAGAAGAGAAAGAAAGAAGAGGTTTATGCACAGGCAAGAACTCTGTTAAAGCAGATGGGACTTGCAGACAGAGAGAATGCATATCCGTTTCAGCTTTCCGGCGGCCAACAGCAGCGTGTCTCTATTGCCAGAGCATTATGTATGAATCCGAAGATCCTGTTTTTTGATGAGCCTACTTCTGCCCTTGATCCGGAGCTTACGAGTGAAATTCTTAAGGTAATCAAAGATCTGGCAGCAGAACACATCACTATGGTGATCGTTACTCATGAGATGACATTTGCAAGAGATATCTCTGATCATATTATTTTTATGGATAAGGGACTGATTGCAGTTGAGGGGAGTCCAAAAGAGGTATTTGAATCAGAACATGCGAGAATGAAAGAATTTCTTGGTAAATTCCATCAGGGATAAGGTTTTTGTGGTTGCTTTTAGAGGAATGATGTTATATAATTTCAACGTACGTGGTTGAGAAAAACGTACGTACAGAAGTGAAATAAAAGGATTAAAAATAATATCCTATAAAAAACAGGAGAGTGAAGATGAGTACAGACAGATATGTAAGTCCTTTATCAGAACGTTATGCCAGCAAAGAAATGCAGTATATTTTTTCTCCGGATATGAAATTCCGCACATGGAGAAAACTCTGGATCGCACTTGCTGAGACAGAGAAAGAGCTTGGCCTTAACATTACACAGGAGCAGATTGATGAACTGAAGGCACATGCAGAGGATATCAATTATGACGTTGCAAAGGAACGTGAACGTCAGGTGCGTCATGATGTTATGTCTCACGTATATGCGTATGGCGTACAGTGCCCGAAAGCAAAAGGAATCATCCATCTGGGAGCAACCTCCTGTTATGTAGGTGATAATACAGACATTATTGTAATGACAGAAGCATTAAAGCTTGTGAAGAAGAAACTGGTCAATGTTATTGCCGAGCTTTCTGCTTTTGCAGATAAATATAAAGATCAGCCTACTCTGGCATTTACACATTTTCAGCCTGCACAGCCTACTACAGTAGGTAAGCGTGCAACACTCTGGACACAGGAATTCCTGCTTGATCTGGAGGATCTGGAGTATGTTCTGGGAACAATGAAGCTTCTGGGATCCAAAGGTACAACCGGAACACAGGCAAGCTTTCTGGAACTGTTTGACGGAGATCAGGAGACTATCGACAAGATTGATCCGATGATTGCAGAGAAGATGGGATTTAAGGAATGCTATCCGGTATCCGGACAGACATATTCCCGTAAAGTAGATACACGTGTTGCCAATATTCTTGCAGGAATTGCAGCAAGTGCACACAAGATGTCCAATGATATCCGCCTTCTTCAGCATCTGAAGGAAGTAGAAGAACCATTTGAGAAATCTCAGATCGGCTCCTCCGCAATGGCGTATAAGAGAAATCCTATGAGAAGTGAGCGTATTGCTTCCCTTTCCAGATATGTAATGGTAGATGCCCTTAACCCGGCGATCACATCTGCAACTCAGTGGTTTGAGAGAACTCTGGATGACTCTGCAAATAAGCGTCTGAGTATTCCGGAAGGTTTCCTTGCTATTGACGGAATCCTTGACCTCTGTCTTAATGTTGTAGATGGATTGGTTGTTTATCCGAAGGTTATCGAGAAACATATGATGGCAGAGCTTCCGTTCATGGCTACAGAGAATATCATGATGGATGCTGTAAAAGCAGGCGGTGACCGTCAGGAACTTCATGAGCGTATCCGTGAGCTTTCCATGGAAGCCGGAAAGACTGTCAAGGTAGAAGGCAAAGATAATAATCTGCTGGAACTGATCGCAGCAGATCCTGCATTCAACCTTTCTCTGGAAGATCTGCAGAGATCCATGGATCCGAAGAAATATATCGGACGTGCCAAAGAGCAGACAGAGAGATTTGTAAATACAGTAGTTCAGCCGATCCTCGATTCCCATAAGGAACTTCTGGGAGTGAAAGCTGAGATTAATGTCTGATCAGTAAATACTTAACATAACGGTTTGGAATATTACAGAATCTGATATAAAGATAATAAGCGTTGCTGTTTCCTGATGATGTCCGGCAGGTCATTCTGCAAGGCCGGGTAAACAGTAATCGGTAAATACAGGAGGAATTATATAATGGTAAAAGCAGTTGTTGGTGCTAACTGGGGAGATGAAGGTAAAGGTAAGATTACCGATATGCTCGCTGAGAAGGCTGATATTATCGTAAGATTTCAGGGTGGTGCAAATGCAGGTCATACAATCGTAAATAACTATGGTAAATTTGCCCTTCATACTCTGCCGTCAGGTGTGTTTTATGATCATACTACAAGTGTGATCGGCAACGGTGTTGCACTGAATATCCCGGTATTTTTCAAAGAGTACAATGAAGTGGTAAGCAGAGGTGTTCCGGCTCCGAAGATCCTTATCTCCGAGAGAGCACAGATGGTTATGCCATACCATATTCTTTTTGACCAGTATGAGGAAGAACGTCTGGGCGGCAAATCTTTCGGATCTACCAAGTCAGGTATTGCTCCGTTCTACTCAGACAAATATGCAAAGATTGGTTTCCAGGTAAGTGAACTTTTTGATGAAGAACATCTGAAAGAAAAACTTGCAAGTGTATGTGCGACAAAGAATGTTCTTCTTGAACATTTATATCACAAACCGCTTCTTAATGTGGATGAATTATTTGCTGAACTTATGGAATATAAGAAAATGGTTGAACCATATGTATGTGACGTATCCCTGTATCTGTGGAACGCATTAAAAGAAGGTAAAGAAGTTCTTCTTGAGGGACAGCTTGGTTCTCTGAAAGACCCGGATCATGGAATTTATCCGATGGTTACATCTTCCTCTACCCTGGCAGGATATGGTGCAGTAGGAGCAGGTCTTCCACCATATGAGATCAAACAGATTGTTACTGTATGCAAGGCATATTCCAGTGCAGTAGGAGCAGGTGCATTTGTTTCTGAAATCTTTGGCGATGAAGCAGATGAACTGAGAAGACGTGGCGGTGACGGCGGTGAATTTGGTGCTACTACAGGCCGTCCAAGACGTATGGGATGGTTTGACTGTGTTGCTTCCAAATACGGATGCCGTCTTCAGGGAACTACAGATGTTGCTTTCACAGTTCTTGATGTTCTTGGATATCTGGATGAAATTCCGGTCTGCACAGGATATGAGATTGATGGAAAAGTAACAACAGAATTCCCGACAACTACACTGCTTGAGAAAGCAAAACCGGTTCTGGAGACTCTGCCGGGATGGAAATGCGACATCCGCGGAATCAAAAAATATGAAGATCTGCCGGAGAACTGCAGAAAGTATGTTGAGTTCGTTGAGAAACATATCGGATTCCCGATCACTATGATCTCCAATGGCCCGGGACGTGACGATATCATCTACAGAAATAAATAATAAGGATAAATTTACCTGTCTGATCGGCAGACGGTAAATAAGACTATACGCCGGGGAATTTCTCCGGCGTGTCTTTTATATAACTGGAGGCTTATGAAAAAAGATAATAATAAGATAAAAAAAATCGGGGCATGGATCGCAATCATAATCCTGCTTCTTGCATGTTGTATGCCGATGATTTTTGCATTCGGGAATGGAGAAGATTCGCAGGTCTATTTTAAAGCCTCGCTTGCAGTGGCGATCATGGTTCCCATCATGGCTTATGCAATATGGATGGTTTATAAATTACTGAACAGGAATAAAAAGGTGGTGGATTCGGATATGGAGAATATTATTTTTGACGTTGGACAGGTTCTTGTAAAATATGACTGGGAGACCTATCTGGACAGTTTTGGTTTTCCGAAGGAAGAGCGTGATAAAATTGCGGAAGTGGTATTTCAGAGCAATACCTGGAATGAGAGAGACAGAAGCAGCGAGACTGAGCAATATTATGTAGATCAGATGGTAAAAGCTGCACCGGAGTACGAAAAGGATATCCGGGAGGTAATGCGCCGTTCTGACGAGACAATTGAGAAAACAGATTATGCGGAAACCTGGGTGAGATATCTGAAAGATAAAGGATATCATGTTTATATTCTTTCCAATTATGCAACTGACACACTGGAGAGAACGGAGGATAAACTTACGTTTCTTAAATATGTAGACGGAGCAGTGTTCTCCTGTCAGGTGAAGCAGATCAAACCGGAACCGGAAATTTACAAAACCCTGCTCGGACGCTACCATCTTGACCCGGAGAAATCCGTATTTCTGGATGACAGAGCGGAGAACTGTGAGGCAGCCAGAAAACAGGGAATCCATGCAATTCAGTTTAAATCTTTTAAACAGGCAGCAGCAGAACTGGAGAAACTGGGCGTCAATTAAAATTGTTACTGTTCACTCCGTTCTCAGTAACATAGCCAAAATTCATTCTAGTACAGCGTTTCGTAAATAACTATACCAATCGCGTAGGATGCGGATTCGAGTGTGCTGGTATAAAAACGCAGGCGTAGCGGGCTACGCTGAGGCTTTTAGACCTGTGCAATCGGATTCGCAGACAAGTGAGTGGTATAGTTATTTCGAAAACGATGTACTAGTAACTCTAAGTGTCTGAAAATCTGCTAAAAGCATTCGCAAAAATCTCAAACTCGCTTCGCTCAGACAGTGAGATTTTTGTTCATAACGCAGATTTCCAGGCACTAAGATTTACACGATCCCTGCAAATGCATAGAAAGAGAAATAATTTCCCAGGCTGATTTTTGAAATGGTAACAACTGCTCCTTATTTATGGAAGAAAAACATAAATTCTTCATGGTAGGAAGGAACTGGTGTTGGGGGAAATAATTCCTCTCTGTCGCAGTGTGATCCTGCCCGGAGGGCTTTTTTATGTTATAGGAACATTACAGAGTAATTTCCTATAACATAAAAAACGTCTCCTCAGATTATCTGAGAAGACGAGTATTACCCGTGTTACCACTTCTGTTCGTTTCCGGGCTCGCGCGGGGAAACCTTGGGAGGTACGTTGTGATACCTCTACGCTGTAACAGGCGTGCCTGTCGCTGCCTAAAGCTGTTGGCTCTCAGCAGTGCCTCTCGGAAGCCATCTTCAACCTGCTCCTTGCATATCCCTCTCAGCCTTTGAATCTGTAATATGTGATCCATGGGGATTTCTCTGTAATACGGTCTGCGGATCTACTCTCTTCTTCAATGAGTTTGTGTTATTTCGTGACAGCACTCCGCTCTGTGATCGTGGAACGCTGTTAGCTATAGGAAATAGTTATTTCCTGTTATAGGGAAAATATAGCACATTTTGGTGGATTTGTAAACCCACATTGAAGTTGTCGCTTTTATAGATCTGATGTCTTATCAAGAAGTTCCTTTACTCCTTTTAGTGCTACATCAATTTTCCGTTCTTCCAGATGGTAATTTAATACATAACGAGTTCTTGCCTCCCACAGGGAAAACATTTCACTATGGTCTTCTATATATTCTGTCACCAAAAGGTCTGCACCATTCTCTTTTCCTATTCGCAGTAACTGATCTATATCATGTGTTTTAGGGTATTCAATTCCTGACATCTCTAACTGATATTTCAGATTCAATTCTACTGCCTGCTGTAAATGATAACCAATGTAATTTAAATATGCTTCGTCACTCCCCATTTGATTACGAATCATAACAGCAACATTATAATTGCTTATCGATTTATCCAGCAATGTCTCGCTCATATACGGTAACTCCTTTCTTTGTTATTTCTTCATACATACGGGAATCTACCGTATAGTTTGTCCATATATCATACATAAATGACAGTGTTTCTTTAAAAGTAATTTTCTGATCCTGTTTCAGTACAATGTAAAAATCCACATCACTTCCCATGTGACATGTATCCTGTACACTTGATCCAAATACAACTATTTTTTCCACATTAGAGTCTTCTTTTATATTATTTATCATTTGTTTTACTTTTTTCTGTTGTATAGGATATATCTTTTCACAATTTTCAAATGGATCTTGAATACATACTCTCCATTCTTTTTTTTGATCTGCTGTTTTTCTTTTGTAAAAAAGTGGAACTGTTCTTGTCTTAGTCATATAGGCTCCCCCTTTTTTGAAAGTATTTTATTTGTAATATTATATCCTGTATTTGTTTTGTGTACAAGAGTTGTAAAATAGATTTTCTAAACTATAACAATTCTATAAAATAATAATTTTATATCTTGACAATTTCAATCCAATATTGTATAGTATCAATATCAGTAATGATTATCGTTATTGAACAGATTATAACTGCAACTATCCTGAACAGTTATGATAAATCATTTGCGAGTAAACAGGGAAGGGAGGAATACCATGGCGACACTGAAATACAGCCGTCAGAGGGAATCGATTAAAGAGTTTCTAAGAACCAGAACAGATCATCCTACTGCCGATGTGGTATATGAGAATATGAAGCTCATCTATCCGAATATCAGCCTCGGTACGGTATATCGCAACTTATCTCTGCTGGCTGATCTGGGAGAGATTAAGAAGCTTTCCTCTTTCGCCGGAGCGGATCACTTTGACGGGCGGACCGAGAGGCACTGCCACTTCATGTGTATCAGATGTGAGCGGATCATCGACCTTGAGAGCGAGGGAATTCACCACATTATGGATCTTGCAGGTGAGAACTTCAAAGGAAAGATTACTGATTACAGTGCCAGATTCTTCGGCCTGTGTGAGGACTGCCTGAAAGAGACAGAAGGCAACTCTGATAGTTCAAAGTAGTTTTTGCTTACATCATTAGTGGCCAAATTGGGAATAACAACTAATGATAAAAAGTTGCAAAAAAGCTAAAATTAAACTTGACTTTTTCAATCAAGTATGGTAATCTTAAATCACAGAAAACAGTAATAATTACTATTATTAAAAAATTACTTTTTCTACCGCACAGACGGAAAGCAGTAAGAACTAAACGATGCTGAGATAATCAATTTATTTTCTGGCATCCCTAATAAATTCATTAAAAAGAAAAGGAGATTTTAATTATGACAAAATGGGTATGTAGTGTATGTGGTTATGTTTATGAAGGTGAGAAAGCTCCGGAAGCCTGTCCTGTATGTAAGGCACCGGCTGATAAATTCGTAAAGCAGGATGGCGAAATGTCATGGGCTGCTGAACACGTTGTAGGTGTTGCTCAGGGATCCAGCGAAGACATCATGGCTGATTTAAGAGCAAACTTCCAGGGTGAATGCTCTGAAGTTGGTATGTATCTTGCAATGGCAAGAGTTGCTCACAGAGAAGGATATCCGGAAATCGGTTTATACTATGAAAAAGCAGCTTATGAAGAAGCAGAACATGCTGCTAAATTCGCTGAATTATTAGGTGAAGTTGTAACAGACAGCACAAAGAAAAACCTTCAGATGCGTGTAGAAGCCGAGAACGGTGCTACAGCTGGTAAAACAGACCTTGCTAAACGTGCAAAAGCTGCTAACCTTGACGCTATCCATGATACAGTTCATGAAATGGCAAGAGACGAAGCAAGACACGGAAAAGCATTCGCAGGTCTTCTTAAGAGATATTTCGGAGAATAATTCTATCGGAAAATCGCATAAAATAAACCTTTTAAAGGGAGAACCATTGAGGTTCTCCCTTTTTATCCGTTCGTATTTTCATCATTGGAAGCTTAACTGCATTTCGCCTGAAGTCTGGCAACCTGATCTGTCAGAGCATTCATCTTAACCTCATTAATCATAATCCTGTTCATCCAGGTAGCCGACACATCCATCTTATTGATAAGATTCAGATGATTCTCTGCAAGGATAGAAATATTCCTATCCGTTATGTTCTCCAAATGCAGTTTGATATCTGCAAAGTTATTTCTGGTCTCTTCTTCAAAACGCTTCTGACGCTCTTCCATTCGGTCCATTCGGCTTTCGAATCCATCCATTCGACTTTCGAATTTATCCATTCGCGTTCCAAATCCTCTGACCTCTGTCAAAACAGCTTCCAGTATTTGTCTGTCTGTCACCACTTTCACCTCCTCTGTAGCCCGTATCGTTCTTTTGTATGTGATTGATTATATCATATCTATAAAAATATGTCTATAAAAAATCCATAAACATACGATGCAAAATAATCGGACAGTTACTGTTCACTCCGTTCTCAGTAACATAGCCAAAATTCATTCCAGATTACCTGCGGCAATGGAATTTTGGCTTGTATGTCTCGGGATTTTGGCATGTTCATGCCAAAACACCTCGCGGGATAGTGGTGTGTGAACAGTAACATCTGACATTCTATTTGTTATTATTATTCATCTTCGCCTCAATCGCCGCACCAACCCTGTTATAAACAGTCACAGCATCCTGAATATGCGGAATCGTATTTCCATCTGCTCCTGAAGCACCTGCGGAAACAAAGATATATTCCCTGCCCTCAATCTCCGCAAAACTCACCAGACAGTGCCCTGCCTCACTGGTATAGCCGGTCTTGCCACCGAGGATTTTTCCACCTGTGACTGTCGGATCAGACAGATTTTTAAACATTGTACTGTAGTAAGTAATTCCATCCGGGTGGATATTTGTAACTCCGGTAGAATGTCTGGAGGTTTCCACAATCTCACGAAACGTATCATTCTTAATGCAATACTTCATCAAAACAGCAATATCCTTAACCGTACTGTAATGATCCGGGTTATGCAGTCCTGTAGAGTCACAGAAATGGGTATTCTCCATTCCAAGCTTCCTTGCTTTCTTATTCATCAGCTCCGCAAAATCCGCCTCTGAACCACTGATCGTATCTGCCAGCGCAATACAGCACTCTGCCCCCGAAGGCAACATCGCACCATAGAGAAGATCAATCACCCGGACCTCTTCCCCCGGCTGAAAACCTGCCTGTGTAGCATCCTGCTCATATAATCCGGTGAACATCTCATCCGTCAGAGTAATCTTCTCATCCAGATCATCAAAATTCTCAATCCCCAGTATCACAGTCATAATCTTCGTCATAGAAGCCGGATAAATCTGAGCCTCCCCGTTAATCTCACCCAGAATCTTACCTCCCCGAGCCTGCATCAGGATCGCATTCGGACTGTTGATACCACTGATATCCACTTCCTTCAGAACCGGCTGCTCAAACTGCTCAAACCACTCCTTCACGCCCTTATTCCATCCGATCATGATAACCAGCGCACAGATAATGATCACCTCAACAAACACACAAGCCACAATCCTGCCCCGGTATCTCCACGCATAACTTCTTCCACCACTCTTTTTCCGTCTCCTGCCAGCCACAATAACGCCTCCTGTCTGCTTCTATAACATTGCTAAGAGAAAATATATCTGACAAATCTCTAATTCATCCCCCTACTATAACACACCCTTACCAAATCCTGTAATCTTCCATTCCTGCACACCCATACATTGCATCTTTCTCCCTATCTCCAATACCTTTCCGTTTTCCCCCGCCCGCGAAACCATTGTACAGCGCAGGAAAATATTTGTTTTCTGATACATCTACAGGAGGTGTAGCAATACTAAGCTTCCGGGAATTTGCGTTATGCTGGAAAAATTCACTGTCTGAGCGAAGCGAGTTTGAATTTTTCCGGCATGGTTTTAGCAAATTTCCGGAAGCTTAGTATTCCTGCCTCCGCAGCCGTATCAGAAAACAAATATTTTCCTGTGCGTCCCCATACCCGCCAACCTCAAAATGCAAAAA
>ERZ773186.2998-NODE-2998-length-11818-cov-26.883023_pt1 | contig 11818 bp, 9 predicted proteins | sample MGYA00581000_ERZ773186 | MGnify/ENA primary metagenome ERZ773186 (study PRJEB29015, sample SAMEA2737752) | human gut metagenome | biome: human gut; feature: human-associated habitat; material: faeces | place: China | collected 2012 ... | reverse complement strand
CTTTCGATGAAATCGCCGCCAAAGATGCCCCAGAGGGCAATGGTTCGGATTTGGGGTGCTTCGCTCCACCAAGAACTCCGGTATCCAATGGGTACCGGAGTTTCTGTTTTATCTGTCTTGCAAAAGGGACTGCAAGGGTGGATTCGAACAGCTGCGGCGCTGTCGCAGAAGACAGCGTAAAAACAGCCCAGTGGGCTGTTTTTAGCAGCGCGGCTCGCGACATCCACCCGCGCCCACCAAAAAACCGCAACGTATCAAAATACGTTGCGGTTTTGTTTTACGATACTTTTTCCTGCTATTTCTGCTTCGCCCTCCCATCAGAGCAGCTGTGCTAGAATACTGTTTTGCACAATAAGCCCGGCGGGGGTCAGGGCGAGGATGCGGCCATCGAAGGTGGCGTATCCGGCGCGGACACAGTTTTGCACAAAGGCCATCTGTGCGGTGGAAAACTGCTTGCCGTACAGGGCTTTGTAGGCTTCGAGGTCAAGCCCTTTGCGCAGCCGCAGTTGTAAGATCAGGTAGTCCTCTGCACCGCAGCTGCCGTCCATGATGGGTGCGGCGGCGTCCTGCAGAAAGGCGGCGGTGTCCGGCGCGTAGCAGAACCGCTTGCCGCCCATGCAGGAGTGTGCCGCAGGGCCAAGGCCCAGATAGTCGCCGCAGTCCCAGTAGATAAGGTTATGCTTCCCCTCGTAGCCCGGCTTTGCAAAGTTGGAGATCTCGTACTGGCGGTAGCCGTGGTGTTCCAGCTGCTCCACGGCGTAAAGGTAGAAATCGGCGGCTTCATCGCTTGTGGGCAGACCCTCTGGCGGGTGCTTGCCGAAGGCAGAGTCCGGCTCGATCTTTAAAAGGTAAGCCGAGATGTGGGTGGCACCGCCTTTTTCGATTAGCTCCAGTGTCTCGTCAAACTCGGCCTGCGTATAGTGGGGCAGTGCCAGCATGATGTCGCCGCTGATATTCTCGAACCCGGCGCGCCGGGCAGCGGCAAAGGCTGCCCGCGCCTGCTTGGCGCTGTGGGGACGGCCAAGGGTGCGCAGCTGGGTGTCCCGGGCGGACTGCACCCCGAAGGAGATGCGGTTCACCCCCGCTGTCCGGAAGCCCCGCAGGCTCTCCTCGGTGACGGTCTCGGGGTTTGCCTCCAAGGTGATCTCCGCACCGGGCACGGGGTCTGCTGCCCGGATGAGCCGTTCTGCCTGCGCAGGGGTGAGCAGGCTGGGCGTGCCGCCGCCGAAATAGAGGGTGTCCGGCCGCAGGGGCGCGTCCGGCGCAAAGCGGTGCAGCTCCCGCAGCAGCGCGTCCACATAGGCGTCCGGTACGCCCCGCTCTCCGGGGTGGGAATAAAAATCGCAGTACCGACATTTGGAAAAACAGTAGGGAATATGCAGATAAAGTCCAAGGGACATACAATATCACAGCCTTTTTCATGAAACGTTCATTTCTATGCAGTATACTATATTCCGTAGACCGGAGCAAGAGAGAAATGCTCCGCAGAATAGACTGGAGGAACCCAGATGAGTTATAACAATTACAACCGTGGCTATGCAGAGCCTACAATGACCTCGGCTGATTATATGACCCGCACCTACCGCTGGATGGCGCTGGGGCTGCTGATCACCTTTGCAGCGGCCTTTGTCACAGCGACCACCCCGCTGTTTTATGTGGTCAATTCGCTGTACCTGCTGTTCACCATTGCCGAGCTGGCGCTGGTGTTCGTGCTGAGCGCCCGGGTGCAGAATATGTCCGTGGGTGCGGCAAGAGGGGTGTTCTTAGGCTACGCCCTGCTCAACGGCATGGTACTGAGCTACTATTTCCTTGCCTTTGATCTGGGCACACTGGTGCTGGCTTTCCTTGCCACCTCGCTGTACTTCGGTCTGATGGCAGTCTACGGCACCACCACCCACAAAGATCTGTCCGGCTGGGGCCCCAAACTGATGATGGCACTGTTTGCGCTGATTATCACCGGCTTCGTCGGTGTGCTGTTTGGCATGGGCTTTATGGGCACGGTGTTGTACTCCGGCATCGGTCTGGTGGTGTTCATGTTGCTGACCGCCTACGACACCCAGAAGCTGAGCCAGATGTACTCCTACTACGCAGGGGACAGCGAGCTGGCGGAAAAGGCTTCCATCTACGGCGCACTGACGCTGTATCTGGACTTCATCAACATCTTCCTGTATGTGGTGCGTCTGCTGGGTCTCAACAGCCGCCGCCGCGATTAAGCGTACAGCGCTGCAACATCATTGATAAGCTGGAAATCGGTCAGGCCTGCGGGTCTGACCGATTTTTTGCGTAAAAAAGGGATAACGGAGCATCCCCGGATGCTCCGTTATCCCTAAAATTTTAGTTCGGTGCTCAAAGCATCTTTACAGCCAGCGCCTCGGTGGTGTGCTCCTGCGCTTCGGTGCTGCCGGGCTTATCGTCCAGAATGTACCGCAGCACCAGCACTTCGGCTACATACAGCACCGCCACCTTGATGGGGATGCTGCCGGAATCCAGCGGGCTTTCCTGTGCGCCGCACAGCAGCACGATGTCTGCCAGTTTTGCACCGGGGGAGTCCTCGTAGTGGGTGATCAGGATGATCTTTGCGCCGTTGGCCTTGGCAGTGCGCAGGGTCTCCATCAGGTCCCGGGTAGCGCCGGAGTAGGAGACGAACAGCACCACGTCCTGCTCGGTCATCAGGCTGGCCGCCATGACCTGCATGTGGCTGTCGGCGGTGGCACGGAACTTGTTGGTGATGCAGGCGAACCGGGCGCAGATCTCTTTGGCGGCGGCCATGCTGCCGCCCTGTCCCATGCAGAACACCTGCCGGGCGCTGTGCAGCAGCGCCACAGCCTGATCCACCGCCTGCGGCGAAAGGGCGTTCTGGGTGCCATTGATGGCGGTCATGAACAGTGCTGAGGCGTGCTCGCACAGGGTGGCAGTGTCGGCGTCCGGGGCGGGCTCCTGCTGGTTTACCAGCACACCGGTGGCATTGGCCTGCGCCAGCGCAATGCGCATTTCGTGGTAGCCCTCAAAGCCCAGCGCCCGGCAGAACCGGAACACCGTGGCCTCGGCCACCTGACACTCTCTGGCCAGCGATGATATGGACAGATACTGTGCCTCCGCAGCGTGCTGCACCAGATATTCGGCCACCGTGCGGCCGGATTTTGTCAGGTCGCCCTGATGCTGCTGCAGCAGCTCCCAAAAATTTGTAGACATTCTTCCCTCTCCTGACTTAGGCCGCCGGCGGTGCCGGTGCCGTGTTCGTGCTTACCTTCTTATATAAAAGTATAAGAGAAACCGCGCCGCTGTGCAAGAGGCGTAATGAACACATTTTACCCGCCGATTCTGTGCAGAGGGCACAGTTTTGAAGGAAAAAATGCCCCAAATAGTGAAAATGCTTTTCATTTTTACAATTTCAAAGCTGAAAGTGATTTTCAGAACAGCTGGGGAAAGTGTACCATTTTGTAACTATTTTGACAAGTAAAGTGGATGAAAATATTGTGTTTTTTCTGATATCCCACAATTTTGTGCAGACTGCCGGGTTTAAAAATGAAAATTTATGAAAAGAACGAATAGACAAAATGAAAATAATTTTCTATAATTGGGCTACAAGCAACGGCTGCGGACACGAGCAGCCGCTACGAGCAAAACGGAGTACGATCCCCCGATGGGTCGAAGAAGATGAACAAGGAGAATCTACCATGAAAAACTGCATTTCCCGCCGTTCCTTCCTGAAGGCTGCCGGTATTCTGGGCGCTGCCGGTGCACTGGCCGCCTGCGGCGGTTCCTCCTCCACCAGCACTGCTGCTTCCTCCACCGCTTCCTCTGCTGCTGCAAGTGCAGCCAGCACCGGCGCAAGCATCAAGCTGTGGACATACCCCATCGGCGGCTGGGGCAATGACGATACCGTCCAGAACCTGATCTCCAGCTTCAACGCAAAGTACCCCGACATCAAGGTGACCGTGGAGTATCTGGACTACACCAACGGCGACGATCAGGTGAACACCGCCATCGAGGGCGGCAGCGCACCCGATCTGGTCATGGAAGGACCCGAGCGTCTGGTGGCCAACTGGGGTGCCAAGGGCGTTATGGCTCCGCTGAACGACCTGTGGACCGACGACGCCAAGAAGGACATCTACGCTTCTGTGGAGTCTGCCTGCCACAACGAGAAGGGCGACTACTACGAGTATCCCCTGTGCATGACCGCACACTGCATGGCCGTGAACATGACCAAGGTCAAGGAAGTGGGCGCGGACAAGTACATTGATACTGACAAGCACACCTGGAGCACCGAGGGCTTCCTGAACACTGTGGACGCACTGTACAAGGGCGGCTACGAGAACGTAGCAGCCATCTACTGCAGCGGTCAGGGCGGCGACCAGGGCACCCGCGCCATCATCAACAATATGTACGGCGGCACCTTTACCGATGCAGCCCACACCAAGTACACCGCCGACTCTGCCGAGAACATCAAGGCCATTCAGACTCTGTACGATGCAAAGGGCGTCAACTTCGATCCCTCCATCAACGGCGGCGAGGAGATCACCCTGTTCCGCAACGGCACCCTGCAGATGGCTTTCTGCTGGAACATTGCACAGCAGCTGAACGCTGACACCGCTGCCGCAGGCCAGACCATCAGCGGCGACGAGATCTTCCCCATGGCATTCCCCACCGAAAGCGGCGACCCGAAGCTGTGCGGCGGCATCTGGGGCTTCGGCATCTTTGATAACGGCGACGAGGCCAAGATCAAGGCTGCAAAGACCTTTATTGAGTTCATCGCTGCCGATCCCTCTCAGGTCAAGGACAGCGTGCTGGCTTCCACCTACTTCCCCGTCCGCACCAGCGTGGGCGACATCTACGCCGGCAACGAGGTCATGAGCGAGTACAGCAAGTTCATGGGCTATCTGGGCGACTACTACCAGATCACCCCGGGCTGGACCACTGCCCGCACCGAGTGGTGGAACATGCTGCAGCGCGTGGGCTCCGGCGAGGCCGTCGAGACTGCCGTCAAGACCTTCGTGGACAACGCAAACGCAGCCGCTGCCGCCGAGGCATAAGCGCTACTTTTTCTGAACTGCATCACAGCTGAACCGCAAGGCCCCTTCCTCCGGGTGAGGGAGGGGCCCTTTTACGGAAAAAACACTCTCAAACGAAAGGTTTGGTGATCCTCTTGGCTGCAAAGACGGCAATGAAAGAGCCCAAACGCAGCAGTGCGCTGGTACGGCGCGAAACCTTCGCCTCCTACTGCTTCCTGCTGCCCAGCCTGATCTTCTTTCTGGGCTTCGTCATCTACCCCATGATCCTCTGCGTGGTGACCAGCTTCTTTGACTCCACCATGAACCGCGCGGATATCTTTGTGGGGATAGCAAACTACAAGACCCTGTTTGCCGACCCCATCTTCCTTGGTGCATTAAAGAACACCTTCGTCATCGTTATCGTGTCGGTGCCCATCACCTGCATCTTCTCGCTGTGGGTGTCCTCCGCCATCGTAGACCTGCCGGAGTGGGCCACCAGCCTTTTCCGCTGCGTGTTCTACCTGCCCGTGGTCACCGGCTCGGTCGCTGTTACCGTGGTGTGGAAGTGGATGTACAACAACTACTACGGCATCTTCAACTATCTGGGCAAGAGCCTTGGTATTCTGGACAAGAATATCAACTGGCTGGGTGACGAGCGGTTTGCACTGGGCTGTATCATCCTGATTTTGCTCACTACCTCCGTGGGTCAGCCCATCGTGCTGTACGTTTCGGCACTGGGCAACGTGGATCAGTCCATCGTGGAGGCTGCCGAGGTGGACGGCGCGACCGACTTCCAGTGCTTCTGGAAGATCAAGTGGCCGGCCATTATGCCCACCACCCTATACATTCTGGTCATCACCACCATCAACTCCTTCCAATGCTTTGCACTGATCCAGCTGCTGACCTCCGGCGGCCCCAACCACAAGACCGATACCATTATGTACTACATCTACTACACCGCCTTCAAGCAGTACAAGTACGGCTACGGCAACGCCATGGGCGTGGTGCTGGCGGTGATCATCGCCATTCTGTCTGCTGTCCAGTTCAAGCTGGGCAACAAGGATAATTAAGGAGGTGCGGAACAATGCGTGCAACTGCTGCAAAAAAGCAAAAACCGTTGGAGCGCCATCCCAGTAAACTGAAAAAGATGAGCGCCTACGCCATTCTGGCGATTATCCTTATCAGCATTATGGCGGTGCTGTTCGCCTTCCCGCTGTACTGGATCATCACCGGCTCCTTCAAGACCGGTGCCGCTATCAACGCCACTACCCCCGAGTGGTGGCCCAGCCAGTGGGTGCTGACCAACTACCAGAAACTGTTTGCCGGCAAGCGTGCCCCGCTGTGGCAGCTGGCCGTGCCCTTCGGCTCCAAGTTCAGCGCCAACGGCGAGCCCGTCTACTTCTCGGTAGGCCCCATGGCTCCCGCCGCCATCCGCTGGATGATCAACACCGTGTTCATGGCAGTCATGTCCATGATCCTTACCTGCCTGACCGCCGCCATGGCCGGTTATGCGCTGGCCAAAAAGCGCTTTGTGGGCCGCAAGCTGCTGTTCACCCTCATCGTCTGCGCTATGGCACTGCCCAAGCAGGTCATCCTGATCCCCCTGCTGCGCGAGATGAGCGCACTGAACCTGTACAATACCATCTGGGCGGTCATCTTCCCCATTGTGGGCTGGCCGTTCGGCGTGTTCCTGATGAAGCAGTTCAGTGAGGGCATCCCCACAGAAATGCTGGAAGCTGCCCGCATCGACGGCGCCAGCGAGGCACGCACCTTTGTCAAGATCGTGCTGCCCATGGTCAAGCCCGGTATCGGCGCGCTGGCCATCTTTACCTTCATCAACAGCTGGAACGACTACTTCATGCAGTTGATCATGCTGTCCAGCACCAGCAACCTGACCATCTCGCTGGGCATTGCAAAGCTGCAGGCAGAGAACAGCACCGACTTCGGCCTGATCATGGCCGGTGCCGCACTGGCCGCAGTGCCGATCATCATCATCTTCCTCATCTTCCAGAAGTACTTCACCAAGGGCATCGCAATGGGTGCGGTCAAGGGCTAAAATTGCGACAGCGGCAAGAGGGCAAAAATACCCCCCGCCCGGAGCAAAAAGCCTCAGAACCTGATACGAACGACTATTTTATCTTGAATTATTACTGATTGCAAAGAAGGGCTTGAAACATGAAAGATATCAAAAAATATCAGGGTGTCATCCCTGCCTTTTACGCCTGCTATGACGCAGAGGGCAACATTTCGGTGGAGGGGGTCAAGGCGCTGACCCGTCACCTGATCGCCAAGGGCGTCAAGGGCGTGTATGTGGGCGGCTCCTCCGGCGAGTGCATCTACCAGCACGTCGAGGAGCGCAAGACGGTGCTGGAGGCCGTGATGAGCGAGGCCAAGGGCAAGCTGACCGTGATTGCCCACGTTGGCTGCAACAACACTGCCGACAGCATGGAGCTGGCACGCCACGCCGAGAGCGTGGGCGTGGACGCCATTGCCTCCATCCCGCCCATCTACTTCCACCTGCCGGAGTACGCCATTGCCAAGTACTGGAACGATATGTCCGCAGCAGCACCCAACACCGAGTTCGTCATCTACAACATCCCGCAGCTGGCTGGCACGGCGCTGACCATGAGCCTGCTGAACGAGATGCTGAAGAACCCCAACGTGGTGGCCGTGAAAAACAGCTCCATGCCCACGCAGGACATCCAGATGTTCAAGGATGCCGGCATTGCCGCCCGCGGCGAGGGCAACTTTGTGGTGTTCAATGGCCCGGACGAGCAGTTCGTTTCCGGCCGCGTCATCGGCGCAGACGGCGGCATCGGCGGCACTTATGCCGTAATGCCGGAGCTGTATCTGGCTATGAACGCCCATCTGGAAAAGGGCGAGATCGCAAAGGCACGCGCTATCCAGTACGAGGCTAACCGCATCATTTACAAGATGTGCTCCGCCCACGGTAACCTGTATGCCGTGCAAAAGGAGATCCTGCGCCGGATGTACGGGCTGGAACTGGGCAGCGTGCGCGCCCCGATGCCCGGCCTGATCCCCGAGGATGAAGCCGTTGTGGCCGAGGCACAGGCCATGATCGAAGCTGCCATCGCAAAGCTGTAACAGGATAAAAGCGCCCCTCTCCGTCTCTTTTTCAGAGGGGAGGCGGGCGCTTCTTTTATTGGAGGAAACGCGAATGATCTGCGATACCCTGCAGCATCTGGGCCGGTACAGGGGACTGCACCCCAACTTGGATACCGCCATTGACTACCTGCTTACCCACGACCTTGCCGCCCTGCAGCTGGGACGCACCGAGGTGGACGGCGACAAGGTGTTCATCAACCTGATGGACGCCACCTTGCACCCGGACGCGGGCTACCACCCGGAGTACCACAAGCTTTATGCTGATTTACAGGTAGACCTTACCGGCAGCGAGGGCTGGGGCTACACCAATCTGCCCGGCGCGGAGATCGGGGAATTTACCGGGGACTGCGGCTTTCAGGACAGCGCCAGCGTAGTGACCGGTGCACTGGGCGAGGGACGCTTTGTGCTGTTCTTCCCGGAGGAACTGCATAAGCCCGGCCTTGTACAGCACGGCTGCGTCAGCGTGCGCAAGGCAGTCGTCAAGATCAGAATGGAGGAGTAAGACCATGGATAAGGAAAAGCTGTTTGCACAGATCAAGGGTGGGCTGATCGTGTCCTGTCAGGCATTGGAGCACGAGCCGCTGTATACCAAGGAGGGCGGGGTCATGCCCCTGATGGCGAAAGCTGCTGCCATGAGCGGGGCTGTGGGCATCCGCGCCAACACCGTGCGGGACATTACCCAGATCAAGCAGGTGGTGGAACTGCCGGTCATCGGCATCATCAAAAAGGATTACCCCGGCACGCCGATGTACATCACCGTCACGATGAAGGAGGTCGATGAGCTGGTTGCCTGCGGCGTGGATATTCTGGCCGTGCAGGGCACCGGTGCATTGCGCCCGGACGGGCAGACGAGCGCGGACTTTATCCGCGCCGTCAAGGAAAAATACCCCGACCAGCTTGTCATGGCCGACTGCGACAACATTGAGAACGCCATGGCGTGCGCGGCGGCCGGTGCGGACTTTATCGGCACGACGATGCGCGGCTACACGCCGGAGACGAAGGGCATTGATGATGTGGACTTCGGCTTCATTGCGCAGCTGGCGCGCGAATGCCCGGCCAGAATCATCGCCGAGGGGCATATCCACACGCCGGAGCAGGCCGTGCAGGCACTCTACGCCGGTGCGTTTGCGCTGGTCGTAGGCGGTGCGATCACCCGCCCTGCCGAGATCACAGCCCGCTACACCGCCGCCATCAAAAACCACAAATAAGCAGGTGCGCTATGAGTACAATCTATCTGGGCGTTGACATCGGCGGCACGGCGGTCAAGCTGGGCCTTGTCGATGAGACCGGCCGCGTGCTGCGCCGCGCTGAGCGCAGTGTCAGCTTTGACGGCTATAAGACGCCGATTATTGAAACGGTGCAGCGTGCGATCCGTGATTTTCTGGCCGAGGACGCACCGAAGCTTGCGGGCATCGGCGTGTCCGCCACCGGGCAGATCGACAGCCGCCGCGGCGTGGTCGCGGGGACCTGCGGCAATTTCCCGGGGTGGATCGGCGTTGACATAAAGGGCACGCTGGAGCGTGCCTTCGGCCTGCCCGTCACCGTTGCCAACGATGCCAACTGTATGCTGCTGGGCGAGGTATGGGCCGGTGCGGCCAGAGGGTACACCGATGTTGTCGGCGTGACGCTGGGCACGGGTGTCGGCGGGGGAATCCTGACCGGCGGCCGTCTGCTGGAGGGTGCGCGGGGCCTTGGCGGTGAGCTGGGGCATTTCCGGCTGCACGCGCTGGACGGCGTGGCCTGCACCTGCGGGGCCATTGGCTGCTATGAGCGGTACGCCGCCACGACCGCGCTGGTGCGCGGTGCGCAGCGGATGGGGCTGGACGCCCCGGACGGCCGCACCATCTTTGAGGCGGCTGCTGCTGGTGACGCCCGCACACAGGCCGTGCTGAATCACTGGATCAACGAGATCGCACAGGGCCTTGCCGGGCTGGTGCATATCTTCAACCCGCAGCTGCTGCTGATCGGCGGCGGTGTCAGCGCGCAGCAGGCGCTGCTGATCGACCCACTGGCTGAAAAGGTGCGCGCCAGCGTTATGCCTGCTTTTGCCGAGGGGCTGGAGGTCAAGGCTGCCGCCCTGCAGAATGACGCCGGTCTGGTCGGCGCGGTGTATTATTTCAGGGAGATGCACGAAAGATAAAAAGAGCGCCTTCCCCCCAGGGGAAAGCCTTAACAAACAGTAAACCCCCGACTGCCTGTTTTACAGGCGGTCGGGGGTTCTTTGTGGCATTAGGAAATAGCTTTGGCTGCGCGGGAATCAGGCAAACGGATTCTCGGTGGGATAGGGCAGGCTCTTGGGCTGGTTGTAGGCAATGTCCGCGATGCCGAAGAACTTCAGCACCTCAAACAGGGTCTTGCCATAGTGGCCGAAGGCAACCGCGCCGTGGTGCGGGTAGCGCTTCTGGATGAGCACATGGCGGTAGAAGCGGCCCATCTCGGGGATCGCAAAGATGGCAATGCCGCCGAAGGACCGGGTAGCCACGGGCAGGATCTCGCCCTCGGCGATGTAGGCACGGAGCTGGCCCTCACTGTCGCACTGCAGGCGATAGAAGGTGATGTCAGAGGGGGCAATATCGCCCTCCAGTGTGCCGCGGGTAAAGTCAGGATCGCTGCCGACCGGCTCCAGCAGGCGGTGCTGGATCAGCTGGTACTTGACGGCGCGGTCACCGCACATCTTGCAGGCGGGGGTGTTGCCGCAGTGGAAGCCCATGAAGGTGTCAGTCAGCTTGTAGTCAAACTTGCCGCTGATGTCCTCGTCATAGATGTACTTCGGCACGCTGTTGTTGATGTCCAGCAGGGTGACGGTGTCACCGGAGGCGCAGATGCCGATGTACTCGGACAGAGCGCCGTAGATATCGACCTCGCAGGAGACGGGGATGCCGCGGCTGGCAAGGCGGGAGTTGACATAGCAAGGCTCAAAGCCGAACTGAGAGGGGAAGGCGGGCCAGCACTTGTCGGCAAAGGCAACATACTTTTTGCTGCCCTTGTGGTTCTCGGCCCAGTCGAGCAGGGTCAGCTCAAACTGCGCCATGCGGGCCAGCAGGTCGGGGTAGTAATGGCCCTCGCCCATCTCGGCGGCCATGTCCTTGCAGACCTCCTCGATGCGGGGGTCGCCCGCATGCTCTTTGTAGGAGACGAGCAGGTCCAGCTCGGAGTTCTCCTCAATTTCAACACCCAGCTCATACAGGCCCTTGATGGGGGCGTTGCAGGCAAAGAAGTCCTGCGGGCGGGGGCCGAAGGTGATGATCTTCAGGTCGCGGACGCCCAGAATGGTGCGGGCGATGGGGACGAACTCGGCCATCTTGTCGGCGATCTCCTCGGCGGTGCCGACGGGATACTCGGGGATATAGCCCTTGAGGTGGCGCATACCGAGGTTGTAGGAGCAGTTCAGCATACCGCAGTAAGCATCGCCGCGGCCGTTGATCATATCACCGTCACCCTCGGCGGCGGCCACGAACATGCAGGGGCCGTCGAAGAATTTGGCAATCAGGGTTTCGGGGGTCTCGGGGCCGAAGTTGCCCAAAAAGACGGTCAGCGCGTTGCAGCCGGCCTCGGTGACCTCGGCAACGGCCTTCTGCATGTCATGCTCGTTTTCCACGGTGGTCTTGCACTCGTAGAGGGCAACGCCCTTGGTCTGGCAGGCGGCCGCAATGGCAGCGCGGCGCTTTTCGCTCAGTGCGATAGGAAAGCAGTCACGGCTG